>Ga0172379_10003464_pt1 | contig 25107 bp, 31 predicted proteins | sample GrowelOW334metaG_FD_119756 | JGI IMG/M metagenome (GOLD analysis project Ga0172379, IMG submission 119756) | Groundwater microbial communities from an aquifer near a municipal landfill in Southern Ontario, Canada - Groundwater well OW334 metaG | ecosystem: Environmental > Aquatic > Deep...
CTTTTTGATTTCAGAGCCGCACTCAAAGAGTATCTGCCGTACTATAACGGCGAACGTTTGCACATGGGAATTCAATACCAAACTCCGCTCGAAGTGTTGCGAAGCTGTTGACTACTTAACGGAGGTTATCGAGTACATTCAATTAAACTATTCTGCTACAATTCCAATATGGTCGGTCTAAAGCGAGGCATAGTTAAGTTGGTTCGACATCAAAAGCGCTGGAAGAAAGCGTTTGAGGTCGAACGAGAAAGACTTTTGAAACAATTGGGGAAGTTGGTAATTGACATACAACACATCGGTAGTACTTCAATCTCCGGGATTGAAGCAAAACCGATTATCGATATGTCAGCCGGCATTCGGAAACTTAGAGACGCTGGTACATTAATTAAGCCATTGAGTCGATTGGGTTACACATTTTATCGCAAGTCTGGAAAGCAAATTTTCTTTGCGAAAGGGCTGGACAAGAAGAGAACACACTATCTTCATATGATGCGTTACTGTGGCGTTACGTGGAATAACGACCTGCTCTTTCGAACCTATCTCAGAAATCACCCGCAAAGAGCAAAAGCGTATGCAACCATAAAGTTGCGACTTGCTAAACGGTATACAAACGATAGAAAAAAATATACTGCTGGCAAGAGTCAATTTATTAAAGAAACCTTGCGTTTAGCGAAGAAAAATAAAAAGAAAAAGAATTTTGTAAATCCGTAAGGTGTCACTTTATGGATTTAATACTAGTAACAATTTCTGGAAAGCTTTCTTGATTGAAGTGCTTGCGATCCTCAAAAACATTAACTTTCGCGCTGGGAAGTGCCTTTTGGTATTTGGCGAGTTCAGAAAACGCCACGACAGGGTCGTCTTTGCTGTGATAGAGGAAAATAGTGCCACCCTGCTTCTCAAATAGCGCGAGCGAATCTGGCAAAATGAATTCCACCATCGGGCGGTCGCCATCTGAATCGTATGGGCCGGCAACAATGAATGTTGCCAAAATTTTCTTCGGGAATTGTTCTTCAGAGAGATATTTCGCGAGGAAGCTCGCACCCAAAGAATGACCTATGAGAATTACCTCGTCATTGAGGAAAGGGAATAATTTTTCAAACCAAATTTTCCATTCGATATATTTCGCATTGTTACTATTCGGCATACGCGGAATGAGTGCCTCGTATGTATCGCCCAAAGTCTCTTGTAAATTCGCTTTCCAATCCCTCCCTCTCTTGAAATAATCAATGCTCTCAGCTTCAAAGTTTTTAAGGAATGAAAAATACGCTTCGTATGTCGGGAACACATTTCCACCTCCAACCACAATGACTTGTTTGGTCATAGTGTTTCTTTTAGCATAAGCGCACGCTCAAGAATATAATCGCCACTTTCGCCCCAGTCAAAATACTGCTTCATGTCCTTTGGGTCTATAAGTTTTATTTCAGTGATATCGCCATCAGGATCTGAAACGAATTCTCCTATTGGTTCAACAATACACACTGAGCGCGTTTGCAAAGTTCTCTCTGGCTCGAATACTTCTAAATAACCAATAGCTTTTTGCTTCAGGACGCGCATATTTGTTTCTTCTAATATTTCGCGTATCGTCGCCTCCTCTGCTGTCTCGCCGAGCTCGACGCCACCTCCTGGTGGTCCCCAACTTCCTTTATCCTTTGCATATACGACCACAAGCTTGTCGCCGCAAAAACAGAATCCATGTACTCCCTTTATCTTGTCCGCACCAAGTTCGTCGAACGAATCAAGGTCACGATAGATGAAGGGCATTACTTGCCCGCTTGTACGACTAAAGAACGTTGAGCGGATTTCTTTTTTGTTTTCCATTTAGGCCACCTTCTCGATCGTGTATGTCTGCTTGCCGGCGGGGGTGTCGAAGGTGAATACGTCGCCCTTCTTCTTGCCCATCAATGCCGCACCGAGCGGCGAAACGTGCGAGAGCTTCTTCACGCGCATATCGGCTTCTTCACTCCCAACAATAGTGTATTCGTGGACATCGACACTTCCCTCTTTTTTAATAGAAACTTTAGAGCCGAAGCTGACTTCACTCTTCTTCTTGCCATCGGTGAGAATGGTCGTCGTCTTCACGAGCTCTTCGAGCTTCTTGATGCGCTCCTCGGTCGCGGCCTGCAAGTCGCGCGCCTCCTGATATTCTGCATTCTCTGAGAGATCGCCGAGTGAACGTGCGTATTCGAGATTCTTAGCGATCTCTGTGCGTCGTACTGTCTTCAGATTCTCGAGCTCTTTAATCATTTCATCAAATTTTTCTTGCGACACGACGGCATTTTGTGTATCAGTCATAGTGTGTGCGCATTGTACTTGACTACGCTTATTGCGCAAGCGTTTTCTCCGTGAGGTGACACCTTACGGCTGCCGTAAGGAGTCACCTCACTGATTTACATACGGAGAATTCGCGGCGTATAGAGAATCAAAAAGTTTTTGCATGGCATTTACCGCCTGGCTGCCCGAGCCAGCTGGCCCTCTCTCAAGCACTACAGCAAAAGCGTATTGCGGATTGTCATAAGGAAAGAATCCAACAACCCATGAGTTGTCATATTGATTGCGTGAGCCAGTTTGCGCAGTCCCTGTCTTCGCCGCAACACTCACATAGGGGAAATTGAGCGCGCTCGCGAGCGCGCTAGTCACGCACTGACGCATGCCCTCGCGCACTACTGTAAATGCAGAAGAGTTGACCGGCACCGTAGTGAACACGGGAGCCGCGTCGGCGAGAAGAGTTGGGGTGAAGAGTTTACCGCCATTTGCCACCGCAGCAGTCGCACGCGCCATTTGTATAGGAGTCACTTGTACAGAATATTGTCCGATCGCTGTGAAGTACGTATCGCCGAGATACCACGGCTCGTTGAATGTTTCTTCTTTCCATGCAGGTGTTGGAATGAGTCCGCTCGCCTCTTCTGGCAGGTCAATGCCGGTTGTGCTCCCCATGCCGAATTGTCGATACCAATAGCCGAGCCGATCAATGCCGAGTCCTTTTTGACTCCCAAAGCCACCACCAATCGTATAGAAGAAAATGTCCGATGACCACGCGATCGCTCGCCGCACATCGACTGCGCCGAGAGCGCGCCACCCTTTATAAATAAAGTTTTTGCCTGGATGGTATGGGTCAGGTATCGAGAGGAATCCTGGATCATCAATGACAGTGTTCGGTGTTATGAGACCATCAGTGAGCGCTCCTGACGCGATTAGTGGCTTCACGATTGATCCAGGAGCGTACACTCCTTGCACCACATGATCAAGAAATGGGTGTCCGGGATTTGCATTATAGAGATCAATGGTGCTCGAAGGGCCACCGCTCGCCATAACATTCGAGTCATAACTTGGATAAGAGACGAGCGCGCGAACGGCGCCGGTATGCACATCGAGGATAACCCCAGCACCGGCGATGAATCCATAAGAGCTCGCGGTGTCTGAGATCGCGCGCGCGAAGAGCTTCTCGAGATTCGCATCAAGTGAGAGCTGGAGTGTTTTCCCGGGCTCTGCAGGCACAAGCATGCCTTCAGAACGAACCTTACCAAGGACATCCTTCTCGGTGAGTAATTGCCCATTCTTCCCCGCAAGAAGCGAATCATACTTGGCCTCGAGACCAGTCACTCCCGTCTCTCTCGTGTCGTAGTACACCCCATTCGCATCTTTTTTTGGATACGAAACATAGCCGATAACCTGACTGAGAGAAGGTACAGGGTAATTACGTTCCGTACTGCCATCAAGATTCTGAATATTTTCGGCGACTACAACTCCTTGAGAATCAACAATGTTGCCCCGCGGAGCAAAAAGTATCGTCACCTCGAGAGAGTTGCGGGCGCTGTCGAGAGCAAAGGCTGCTCCATTAACAATCTGAATGTTCCATGCACGAGCGATGAGGATGATAAAAAGAACAATGAGCGTGCCCGCAAGTGAAATGAATGTTTCAATCGAAAGCGGCTTCTCGAGTCGCCCCTCAAAACGCTCTCGATCAAAAGAGGTGTTTGATGCATCGAGAAAAATCTCATCGGGAGCAATTTCAAGATCCTGTCGCCGTTTTTGCCACCACATCATCTCCCGATAATACCTGTACGCAGCTGCCTATGCACGAAAATTGATACACCTGCCGCAAGAGCTCCATAAAGTGTAAAGAGTGGCAGAGTACCTGAATGAGGTGTGTAATACAGTGTGTCGGCAAAAAGCCCAATGGCCAGTGGTAGAAGTGGAATAAAAAATGAAGAAGTGAAAGCAAGCATAATCGTGAGTGGCCATGGGAAGAATATGACGGAGACGAACGCTAGGAGTGTGAGTGTGCCGCAGGTGCTGAACGAAAGTGAAGTGCCGCGCATCATGGTGTAGAAGTTGCGGATATAGAAAATGGTACGCCAGTGTCACGAATGGTGACCCACGAGACCGAAAAGAGGTTAAGTGCGGGCTGGATACGCAAAGTGACTCCTGGTGCTGTCGGGTTGCTATCAATACGAATGACCTTCCCTATCGGGAGCATCCCAGGACCCGGCGCAAAGACAGTATCGCCAACTGCAATAGCTGCAGAACGCGACACTGTAGCGTTCATCACTCCTGCTCCTGCTCCAGAAATTGTAATCGCTAGCCCGTCATTCCCTACCCAACCGGCGGTCGTAACACCTGGTGCAGAAAAGAGTGTGACTCGTGAGAAATCGGCTAGAACTGAAGAAACAATCCCGAGTGGAACACCACCGTCCCCAAACGCTTCCATACCTAGTGTGATTCCTGCATTTTCACCAGCGGCAAGCACAAGTGTGTCATATGGACTCTCGGGCGGACGAGCGACGACACCTGCGAGAATCCCAGATTTGGCTGTCGTTGATGTGAAAAGATCTTCTATGTCTATAATTTTCTGTGCGAGCGCTTGATTCTCGTTTGCAAGAGCTGTGTTTTCATTTGCCAACCGTTCATTTTGCGCAGTAAGTTTTGCGGCATTTTCGAAACCGGAGATAAAAGAATGTCCCTCGAGCGAAACGGCATCAGCAACACGAAATACCGGTGTGAAAACATACCAAAAAAAACCTGGCGCAATGAGACGTACAAGTAGCACAATAATCGCGCAAGCAAGCGCGAAGACACCCCACGAAACATCCGTGAGCGAGAGGAGCCCGTTACGCTTCACTAAGAATGTCTTCTTCATTGATGAAAAAATCTGCGTATGGCGCAGGGTCTTCAGTGACGATTCCTGCGCCACGCACCACAGCCGAAAGCGGATCAGGTGCGACCTTCACCGCCACCCCGAGCATTTTCGCAAGTATATCTGGCAATCCTCGCAAGAGTGCTCCACCACCAAAGACTGTTACACCATGTTCAAGAACATCAGAGAGAAGCTCTGGTGGCGTCGCTTCGATGACCTCTTTCATCGCGTCCATAAGTGCATCAAGAGAAGGCGTGATTGCGCTCCTGATGTGCGAATCAGTTAAGAATACTTCGCGCGGAAGTCCTGTCGCGAAGTCGCGACCACGCACACTCTTAGAGAGTGCTTCAGATAGTGGCACAACAGCACCAATCGCTATCTTCACATCTTCGGCAGTACGCTCACCGATACCAAGCTTGAATTCGCTCCGCACGAATTCAATGATGTTCTCATTGAAACGATCACCGGCGACATGTGAACTCTTAGAAGCGACCACGCCATTAAGCGAAATAACCGAGATGTCGGCTGTGCCACCGCCAATGTCGAGCACCATCGTGCCAACAGCATCGCCAACCGGCAGCTTCGCACCGATAGCACCGGCAACTGCCTCCTCAATAATAATTGCCTCGCGCGCGCCCGCGTTGCGTGCGGCATCGCGCACCGCACGGCTCTGCACATTCGTCACACCGGTCGGCACGCCAATAACGACACGTGGACCGAAGAATCGCGTGCGCCCGCTCTGTGCCTTGTTGATGAGATAGGTCAACAACTCCTCTGTCACTTCGAAGTCAGAGATGACGCCGTGTGATAAAGGACGCACGACGCGGATGTGTGCAGGAGTTTTGCCGAGCATCGTCTTCGCTTCCTTCCCAACAGCGACCACCTGATGCGTCTTGTCATTGACGGCAACGACTGACGGCTCATTGATAACAACGCCACGCCCGCGAACGTAGACGAGTGTGTTGGCGGTCCCGAGATCGATCGCGATATCGTTGCTGAAGAATAAGTTTTTAGAAAATTTCGTCATGTGATTTCTTCACCACTTCTCCAGTCGCACGATTCACTACTTCAAACATGCCTGTTTCCACTGCTTCTTTACCTACCACAATACGCATCGGGATACCGAGCAAGTCACTCTCGGCAAATTTCTCTCCTGCACGCAGATCGCGGTCATCATAAAGCACTTCAACTCCAGCTTTTACCAAATCCGCGTAGAGTGCATCTGATGTCTTTGAGATTTCATCGCCACCCTTCCCGAGTGAGACCAGATGCACCACAAACGGCGCAACTGCCTCTGGCCACACGAGACCCTTTTCATCAGCAAGCACTTCAACAATAGTGCCCATTACTCGCGTCGGACCGATGCCGTAACTGCCCATAACTACCGGTTTCTTCGCACCTGTCTCGTCGGTATAGGAGAGCCCGAGTGGTTCAGAAAAACGCGTGCCGAGGTTGAAGATATTGCCCACTTCAATAGCTTTTTTCTCAACTAAATCGTCACGCTGTAATCCGAGCTTTGTGAGCGCCTCGTCAGTACATACCTCTTTATTAACCGCGACACGCTTCTTCTCATCAACATAAATAGTGTCTTCGCCCGCTTCTGAAATCGTCTGAAACTCTTCAGAGAATTCGCTGAAGATGCCGCCGGAGGCAAACGTGACGTAAGTTTGGTCGCCAATCCCCAGTCGCTGAAACACTTTCAAATATGCTTCGCGCGCACGAGCAAAAAAGGCATCGTGCTCAGCCTCATCTCTCGAAAAAGAATAGAGATCCTTCATCAAAAATTCTTTTCCGCGCATGATTCCCGACTTCGCGCGCAGCTCGTTGCGAAACTTATTTTGGAATTGATACGCATACACCGGCAAGTCGCGATACGAAGAGATATGTTCGGTCATGATGCGCGTCAGCGGCTCTTCGTGTGTGATGCCGAGTCCTGTCTCCCCTCCCGACTTAAAAGAAGTCTTAAACCAATTATCAACCTTATCGTCATCCCATCTGTCGGTGCGGCTCCAGAGATCTTTGTCTTGTAAGGCCGTCATCACCATCTCTTGCCCGCCAATTGCATTCATTTCTTCACGAATGATTTGGACTATCTTATTTAATGTACGCAGACCCAAAGGCAAATAAGAATACACTCCTGCCATCTCCTTGTGAACATACCCCGCGCGCACGAGCAGCTGCGCGTTTTTAGAAACCTCATCTGCCGGAGCCTCCCGCCTCGCCTTGGTGAAGAGCTGTGATTGTCTCATGACCAACAGTATACTCCCTCCTCATATTTCGCTCTAGTATAGTCCTGCCCCAACTATCAAAGACTTGTCGCTATAGCGACATCTTGTGGATACCTGTACAAAAGATGATTGTTTGGTATTGTGGTCGTGGATGTACAAAATAATGCATGGGGGTGAGCAATGAAGATAGGCGAAGAAGGACAAACAGCGGAGGCCAAACAACTTGAGAGACGTATCTTGAACATTCGGCAACGGATCAAACTGTTTTCCCGAAACAAAGGAACGGGTACTCGGCGACGGAGATTAACTCTCTGTAAAATCGATCTCGAGAAGAGGATGCGGTCATTGACACAAACCAACAATGCACAGCAATAGGCCTTGAGCCGAAAGGGGGAGGAGATGAAAGCAAGAACGAAAAAACAGGAATACCGAAGGCAAGGGAAGATCAGAAGGAGAAAATGGCATCGGGAAATAAACGAGGCGAGACATGAATCCCGAGGACAGGCCAAGTCTTGGACGCTCTGGGTCATTTTATTTTTTGCGCTTGTGTGCGCCCTAATCGCTTGGGTCAGATAAGGTAATAAGAAATAGAACATGGCGGGAGACGAAAGTCCCCGCCTTTTTTGTTTTGTGGATGTCAGACATCCACAGGATTAGCTGAAGATGCGGAAGAGGTCGTGTGCGGTAACGACAACCATTAAGAGAATGAGAAGTGCGAAGCCGATCGAGTTGACCGCGCGAGAGACATTCGGATTGATTGGTCGGCGAATAATACTTTCAATAATGACGAAGAGGAGTCGACCGCCGTCGAGCGCCGGAATTGGGATTAGATTGATGAGTGCAAGGTTGATAGAGATAATCGCCATGATAGAAAGCAAGTTGCCGAAACCGCTTGCAGAAGCGCCACCGACGACGCCCGCGATGCCGATCGGCCCCGAGACTTGTGAGAGGTCGGCTGAGAACGTGAAAATGCCGTAAAAAAAGTGTATGAGTCCGGTTGCAACAATACTTATAGCGCCCCACGTGAGCGTCGCTCCCTCTATGATTGCCGCACCAAAGGAGACGGGAATCACGCCGATGGTGGCAACCTCAACGCCAAGAGCCGGACGTGATGGATCTGAAGCGACAATGCCAGTGACCGGTCGCGCAAATAACAACACCTCTTTCCCATCCGCGTGCCGCACAGAGAGTGCGATGGTCGTATTCCCTCCCCCATCTGAAACGAACTTTGTGAACGCCGCAGGATCTGTTCCACTAAAAGCATAGTGTCCATCTTCGGCCGAGAGAATGCTGTCGCCAGGAAGAAGCCCCGATTGGGCAGCTGGCGAGTTAGGGAGAACATTAGCTACCGCAAGCTGAACATTTTGAGCCGTCGCAACCTCGCTTGGCGAAAGAGCACGTGGCGTGCCAGCGATAAGCGCACCTGTAATCAGCACGTATGCAAAAAAGAGATTCATTGTAATGCCGGCAACCAGCACGAGTGCTTGAAGAATGCGCGGACGCGTAGCGAACGCGCGTGATCCTTCCCCACCGTCCTCACCAAATATTTTTACAAACCCGCCGAAGGGCAACCAGTTGAGTGTCAAAAGTGTTTCTCCTATTTTTCCGATGATCGCCGCGCGTGGCGGATACCCGAGACCGAATTCATCCACGCGCATCTTGGCGAGCTTCGCCACGACGAAATGCCCGAACTCGTGCACGACAATCAGCACTACAAGAACAACAATAAAAATCAAGATACTCATTGTGCGATCTCCGTCTCCTTCCGCTCAAGCATCTTTATGAAAGAATCATTTCCAGCATCAATGAGCTTCTGGACCTCAGATTTGAGACGTGCGACTTCATCCTTGCCCATGCCGCCTTCTTTTTCAACCGCATCAAGCACGTGGAGCGCGTCGGTGCGATGCGAACGCAGGGTCACCTTCGCCTGCTCAGCCCGATCACCAGCAATCTTTGAGAGCTGGGTGCGACGCTCGCTGGTTAACTCTGGGAAGGAGACGCGCAGGCCCTGATCGTCAGTCGCGACGCCGACGCCGAGATCGGCATCGGTAATGCCCTTCTCTATCGTCTTCACGAGCGACATGTCCCAAGGGATGATGCGCAGCGTACGAGCATCTTCTACTGAGACCGAGCCGAGCTCGCGAATCGCGGTGCGTGTGCCATAGGCCTCGGGCTTCACTCCATCGAGCAGGCTCGGCGTTGCGCGGCCGGTGCGCACGCCCGAGAGCTCGCGCGCGAGCCACTCTTCGGTTTCTTTAATCTTATTTTTGAGCGATGTGAAATCGTAGGCCATAGATGGAAGTATAAAGGGAAAAGTATAAAGTATAAAGGGGTTAAGACAGATTTTTTGGGATGACGAGCGAGAGGTGCTCCAGAATCATCTTCACTGGCGCGCTGCGATCATAGAGATGCCCACGCAAAATCGCAATATCAGAAAGCAACAAGATGACTCCTTGCGGGAACGGCGAGGTGACTCCTTGCTGCAAGGTGTCTCCTCGCCGCTGATACGCGACTGCCTCAACACCATTCAAAATAGCAATCGCCTCATCACGCAATTCGCGCCGTTCTTCTTCATCTTTGCCACTCGTGAGTCTCTTAATTATCACACTTCTCTTCTCCTTGCTCGCCTTCATAAACTCCTCTGCCGCCTTCGGAATGTAGGACGTCCGACGTCCTACATCAGATGTAGGACGTCGGACGTCCCGACATGGATTTAGGATTTGAACGCGCGAGCGGAGCGTCGGCAGCAGACCGCCCAAACTCGGCAAGACAAAAAATAAATACGTGCCGACCGGCGGCTCTTCAAAAAGTTTCAGTAACGCATTCTGCGCTTCGTGATACGCGCGGCTCGCCGCGATGATAATTACTCTCTGCTCTCCAACAAAAGCTGCACCCGAAGCGACTTCAAAAACTTTTCGTGCATCATCAACGGTTAAAAGTCCGTAACACAACACGACAACGTCGGGATTATTTTCTATCTTCATCCCGAGTTCCCTCACCGCCCACGCCTGTGCCACCTCAATTCCCTCCTCTGCTTCTGCCTCAATAACAAACGCGTGATGTCGAAGATCCCGAGCTTTGTCGAGGGAATTCATTATTGCTTCGCTAAAATACTTTTTTGATACGTATCCAAATGCTTCAGCGCGATGCCGGTGCCGCGTGCGACACAATAATAAGGATCCTGCGCGAGCTTCGCGACGACGCCCGTGCGTCGATACACAAGCTCCGGCATCTGACGCAGTTGCGATGTGCCGCCAGTGAGGATGATGCCGTTATCAATAATGTCAGCAGCGAGCTCGGGCGGCGTGTCTTGCAACACCTTGCGTATCGCTTGCGTCATCTCGCGAAGTTCTCGCGACATTGCCTGCACCATGTCGTTCGTCGAGATATCGACGGTGCGCGGCAAACCGCTCATGAGATCGCGCCCCTTGACTGGCATCGTAAGCTCTTCGTTCATCGGAACAGCAGCTCCAACCCGTATCTTCAATTCTTCTGCGGTCTTATCACCGATGGCGAGATTGTGCTGCTTCTTCACATGATCGATAATCGCACGATCGAGACGGTCGCCTGCACACTTCACCGAGGTCGAGGCAACTATGCCGCCGAGCGATATCACCGCAACATCTATCGTGCCACCGCCGATGTCCGCAACCATGTGGCCCATCGGCTCTTGAATAGGGATGCCGGCGCCGATCGCGGCAAGTATCGGCTCCTTCACCACATATGCATTCTTCGCGCCAGCTTTGAGTGCCGCTTCGATAACTGCGCGCTTCTCGGTTGAGGTTACTCCTGCAGGAACAGAGATCAATACCGTCGGTTTAAATGGATTCCGGCCAAGCGCCTTCCGCATAAAATAGTGGAGCATCGCTTCAGTGACGCGATAGTCCGCGATGACACCATCTTTCATCGGGCGATAGGCGATGATGTCGTCGGGAGTGCGACCGATCATCTGTTTCGCTTCGGCGCCAATAGCGAGAATTTTGTTTCCACTCTGATTACCTCGCGATTTCCCAACTGCAACGACCGACGGTTCGTTGATTATCACACCCTTCCCTGGTACGAAAACGAGGATATTGGTGGTTCCGAGGTCAATACCAAGCTTGGGAGAAAAGAAAGACATCACCTACATTCTAATGGTACGATAGACCCTATGCAAGAAGGGATTAATTTCATCGTTGATGGAGGTCAGACGCTCTCTGGTTCGGTTGAGACTAGTCGATCGAAGAATGGTGCTGTTGCGATCCTCGCCGCTTCTATTCTTAATAAGGGGCGGACAACGCTGACCCACGTGCCAAAGATTGAAGAAGTGAATCGCCTGATTGAAGTCCTCCACTCCATTGGATTCAACGTCACTTGGCAAGGAGCTGATCTCCTCATCGAGCCGCCTACAACCATTTCCCTCGATACAATCGATCGCACCGCCGCGATGAAGACGCGCAGCATCCTGATGTTCATCGGCCCACTCCTGCACTACTCCCATTCATTTGAGATCCCCCAGTCTGGCGGCTGTACACTCGGCACGAGGACGGTACGCCCACACCTCTTCGCCCTCGAGAAATTCGGCGTAGAGATTGAGGTATTGACCGATCGATTTATTGTCCGGCATGACGATCTCAAAGCCGCCGAGGTTATCCTATTCGAATCAAGCGACACAGGGACCGAGAATGCACTCCTCGCGGCTGCGGGCATCGCGGGCACATCCGTCATTAAATATGCTTCAGCTAACTACCAAGTGCAGGAGCTCTGCGGCTTCTTACAAACACTCGGAGTGAAGATTGAAGGCATTGGCTCGACGACGCTCACCATACATGGCGTTGCCGATATTAATAAAGATATTTCATATAGCATCGCCGAAGATCCGATTGACGCAATGTTCTTCATCGCCGCGTCTGCAGTCACCCACTCTGCGATTGTCGTGCGTCGCGCACCGATCGCTTTTCTTGAGATTGAGCTAACAATTCTCCAGAAGATGGGTTTGAAATGTATCATCACCGAGACCGGCCTTTCAGAAAACGGGGTCACCCGTCTTGCAGACATTTCGATCGAACCATCCGAGCTCATTGCCTTCCCCGACAGTATTAAGCCCCGCCCCTACCCAGGTCTCAACGCTGACAACCTCCCTTTCTTCGCCGTCATCGCTACACAAGCAGCAGGCACAACGATGCTCCACGATTGGATGTTTGATAAACGCGCGATTTATTATACCGAGCTTGATCGTCTCGGCGCCACAACGCTTCTGCACGACCCACACCGCGTCTCGATTACCGGCCCTTCGCATCTGAGAGCCGCTGAGATTATCTGCCCATCGGTACTGCGCATTGGCGCAATATTGGTCATTGCCATGCTCGGCGCAAAGGGGCGCTCTTTGTTGCGCAATGTCTATACCATCAATCGCGGCTACGAGAATCTCGTTCCGCGTCTCCGACAGCTCGGCGCTTCTATCGAGGAACAGATCGGCTGCTGATGGTATGAGGTCGATTGGCGAAATTCTGCCTGATATTGCGAAGAAAGCGGCGGAGTCGCCGAAGGGACGAAAGCGGCAAACCGAGCGCGGCGAGCTGATGCGATTCTTTCTCCGTCATCTAAACTATTCTCGTAAACAAGACGGCTTGGCACCTATGACGATGGCGCACCTCGGCACTGTGCTTGAAAAAATTCCCACGCAAGATTTGTATTATTTAAAAAGTGTCTGTAGTCAGGCAAAAAGCTTCAGTAAAAAGTTCTGGTGGGAGCTCGACCCGACGAAGCATTAGAAATAGGGACTTACGATGTCCCTAGATTCAGATGCATGTTTGGACATCGTAAGTCACTATTTTTTGTGGTACACTACGGCACATGAAAGAAATCGTGCAAGATGGCGCGGAAGTGCTGCGAGAGGAGGCGAAGCCCGTGCCGGAGAAGCTCTTCGGTTCGGCTGAGCTCACGCGCCTTATTAAAGATATGAGTGAAGCACTCGACAAAGAGCTCGAGGGCGTCGCGCTCGCCGCGCCACAAGTTGGCGTCTCATGGCGGCTTTTTATCGTGCGGGTGGATCGCACACTACCTCCTCCGCCACTGGATACTCAAGGTTCGACCTTATCCCAAAATTCTTCCGCCGGAGGCGGATCCGCCTCCGGCGTACAAGGTTCGACCTTGGTTGCTTCGCCCAAGCCCGAAATTCAGGTGTATATCAATCCAGAAATTATAAAGACTTCGCGCAAGCGTGCAGACATGGACGAAGGGTGCCTTTCGGTTCGCGGTATCTACGGCACGACAAAGCGGCACGAGCGCGTGACCGTCCGCGCTCGTCGCTCTGACGGTTCGCGATTCCAGCGCGGCGCGGGCGGCCTCATGGCACAGATATTTGAGCATGAGATTGACCATTTAAACGGGACACTCTTCATTGATCATGCCCAGTATCTCGTCGACGTCACCAAACATGAGCCAAAATCTTAAATTTGTATTTTTTGGCACGCCAAATGTAGCGGCCGATACTCTCGCGATACTTATTGAAAACGGCTTTATACCCGAAGTCGTTGTGACCGCGCCTGATGCACATAGGGGCCGCGGTCTGGTGCTCACTTCCTCTCCAACAAAAACGCTCGCGCTTATACACAATATCACCGTACTCACTCCTCACGCTCTTGATGCCGAAACTATTGTTGAGATTTCTAAATATGAATGCGACTACGCACTCGCTGTTGCCTACGGTAAAATCTTTCCCGAAGCGCTTATTGCGACATTCCCGAAGGGCGTACTCAATGTGCATTATTCGCTCTTGCCAAAGTATCGCGGCGCCACGCCTCTTGAAACTGCCATGCTCGCTGGAGAAAAAGAAACTGGAGTTACAATCCAGCAGATGAAAAAAGAGCTTGACGCAGGCGACATTATTGCACAAGAGTCTACTCTCATCGCTCCAGATGAGACTGCGCGCGAGCTGCGCCCGCGGCTCATAGAAATGGGTGCCCAACTACTGGTCGCCACTCTCCCCGAATACCTCATCGGTAGAGTTATTCCCCGCTCACAGGACCACTCACTTGCCACGCACACGCACAAATTAAAAAAAGAAGATGGCCTCCTCGACCTCAATGCTCACGCCGAAGAAAATTGGAAAAAATATCGCGCATATGCCGACACGATTGGCACCTATTTTATCGAAGACGGGAAAAGGGTAAAGATAACCGGCGCGTCATTTAAGAACGGCACGTTCGTTATTGAGCGTGTGATACCAGAAGGTAAAAACGAGAAGTCTGTGGATATCAGATGTCCACAAAACTAATTCCCGAAACGCAACATTCTCTTTATCGCTGCTCCGCCACGTTTGAAGAGTTTGTGCGCGCGCCCGCGCGAGCGACGTATTTCTGCCTCAAGAGTGCTTCGCACCCTGTCTGCTGCGCTTTCTGGCGTCGGCTTCACCGCTTCGGCATGAAATACTTGATCATTCACTATAAGTCGCGCGACAAGCCGACACGGCTCTGATGAACGCCCTTCTGGCGGTGCTTGTTCTATTTCTATTTCTAACAACGCTGTCTCACTCGCCTCTCCAAGAAGGCGGAGCGGCGCCGCTAACTTTTCTTCAATAAGCGCTTCGTTCTCTGGAGTAAGTCTGAACTTAGCCGCATTGATCGTGATATTCATATGTGAGAAGTTAGCTGCTAAACACTTATCATCTTAACTCGGGAACGGTGTCCTGTCAGGATGCGCACTTGCCCGAGCGGCCTCCCCATCCTCTCAGCAATAATCTCGCGCACCCGCAGATTGGCGCGATTCCCTGTCGCTGGTTCTCTCACAGAAATCGCCAATGTTTCGCCTTTTTCCTCTATTTTCTCCTTCTTCGCGCTCGGCGTGACAAATACTTTGATATACATCATCTCTATCCTACCATTGCGGTAAATGCTTTTTAAGCTAGAATAGTTGTATTCCGGAGTAGCTCAGCGGTAGAGCAAACGACTGTTAATCGTAAGGTCACAGGTTCGATCCCTGTCTCCGGAGCAAATTTCTGTTAACAAGTCCTATATATATATTTGTGTTAGAATTTTTATATGGACAGAATTAAAATGCTGTGTTTCATTGTCGCAATACTGTTCGGGATGTTTCTGTTTGTCTATGGCGAAATTGATGATAGTCCCGGAGGACAGTTATTAGGTTTACTGATAATTATTACGGGTATTGTAGGTATAATAAAGAAAAAGAAGAAAAATTCTGATTAAAACAGGTTTGAACGCCCTCTACTCAACGGAGCCCAATTGTGTTTGATATATTTGATATAATGGTGTTATGAAAATATTAAGAATTTTATCTGTTGCTGGTTTAATGATATTTCCTGTTATCGGGCTAGCGCAAACTTCAGAAATTCAGGCCACATCAATTCAGTCAGCCACAACAGCAACATCCGAAAAATCAACAACGCCTGGTGTTACTTCTACACAAACAACCGTCGCCGCCACCTCGCCAAACATAAAATGCGGAGTGAATTCTTTTTCGGTCTCTAACGAATGTGGCCTTGGCGTATATAAAAATGTTTATGCTCAATGCTACGACGGTTATGAAACTAATTTAGGAGCATCAGAGTCTTCGTGCAAACCTGCTGATTTATGGAATCAGTATGCAAAAGAAGCATGCGCAAATCATTGCTCAAACGTAGGAGTATCAGGTACTGCTTCAACACCAGTACCGACTCCCATTTATTATTACAAAGAGACCACTGAAGGAGGAAATAGATATACGCCTCTTGGACCATCATCAGTACCGATAGTGGAACAAGAATGGGTATCTGTCTGCACAACCATCGACCGTTTAACTCAAAATTATAATGAGACTGTTCTTGAACTACAAAAACAAGAAGCGCTATCTAGCGAGGGGAAAATAGAAAGTCTAACTCAGACCCTGAAAAACCAAGAAAAATATATGACAGAGGTAAAGAAAGCCTGCTCCACGGATCCACAAAGGGCTTGGCAAGTAGGGGCCCCACCCAAAGAAACAGAAAGCAAACCTGTTGCCACAACAGTAAAACCAGTAGAAATACCGAGGACAACTCCCGTATGTTATATCAACGATAGTTTAATGCAGAAATATAATCAACTTATTATTGAGTTACAAAAATCAGAATCTGATAAAACAAGAGTTGAAGAAATAACCAAACAAATAATCGAATTAAAACAGCAGATTTCAACACAACAACAAAAATGTATTAATACACCCCTGCAACAAACCTCAAAAATAATACAACCGGCATCAACAGTCCAGCAATTATTAACAGAAAATAAACCAGTTGCCGTAGCAATGAATCGTTGTAATGAAGTCACTCAGTGGGAAAATAAAATTGTCTACTATAAAAAACTTAGAGACTTAAGCGATGATGAACTAAAGAAAAGTGGATTTTCGCGAGAAGAAATTGGAAAAATCCTTCAAGAACTTTCATTTGGTATTGAAAAAGTAAGGGCTCAGTGTGGCAGTCAGGAAAAGACACCCGTCATAACGAGAGCCACCGCGACAACGGGGTCAGCATTTATCACAGAAACTGTACGACCAGTGGTTATTGAATCAGGACAAGAGATCGGCACGTACTATAAAGCCAGACTGGAAAAGGCTGTTTCTGCAAAAGGAGAAGAAAAACAAATACAAGAACTTAAAGCATTACGGGACGAAATAGATGGGCTTATTTCTAACCTCATCAAAAGCAGAAATGAGCTGGAAGTGAGTGAGCTTAATACTCTAGTAAAAGAAGTAAAAGTAAGTCGTGGAGAAATTAAAGCCGATGATATATCTGTAAAAACTACGGAGAAAAAAATGCTTGCCAACATTGGAGACAGACCAGTGAGTATTGAACCAACTGCAGACCAAGTTCTTATTCGAGATAAAGGATTGGAAGTGAACACGGATGAAGTTATGATTAAAGAAAATGTATTGAGCGTAGGCGGTGTGGATGTGAAAATGTCAGCAAGCGAGGTAACAGAAAAACTTGGTCTTGAACCGACAACAATTGAATTAAAAGAGGAAGATGCGAAAGCGGTCTATACTATGAGGATTGATGAACGCCGAAAACTGTTCGGGTTTATTCCGTTTAATAGCCAAAAGACCGTAACCGCAGACGCCGAGAATGGCGATACATTGTCGGAACAACTTCCTTGGTATAATTTCTTGACAACGAAGTAGCTCGTCGTACCAAGTTCTAACATCCTCTATCACAGCTCAATTGACTCACTTCCCTCTCAACATGTACCAAATTTACTGTTCTGAACTTGTCCGCGAGGCGGAGCAGAAATAAAAACACCTCTCACAAGGAGAGGTGTTTTTATTTCTCAACTGGCGTTTTTCTCCTCTTCTTCCTCTGTTTTCTCTGCTTCAGCTCTCGCTTCGTGAGCATCTGCCGCAACTTTATGCGCGTCTGCAGCAGACTCGTGAGCTTCTCCTGCTATTTTTTCCGCTTCCTTAGCCTTCTCATCTGCAGTGTCTGCCTGTGCGTCCTTAATGTGTTGGTCGTCCATAGTAGAAATATAAATGAATAATTCAATTCATTCCCCGAGCCGTTCTCACTAATAACTTGCCGGATGCAAAAAGAAATTATTACAGCTCTCTTCGTTTTGTAATGCCTTTCTCGCAGAAACGGCTCTAATCTTAGAGCTATAGAGCTACTTTAATATTATTATCTTAACAACTATCACATTATGACGACCGTAATTAATACTCCTTCAAATACAGACGGTGGAGACAGTGGTGCCGGCTGGGCGGTCGCAGTCCTCATACTTCTTGCAGTCATTGGCGTCGGGGCATACTTCTGGCTGCATTACCGCGGTACAGCACCTGCTACGAGCGGTGGAACCAATATCAACGTAACGCTTCCACAAAATCCCGTAACAAGCCCCACACCTACTCCTTAAATCTGAGGTCGACACACGAATTTCTCTTTCCCTATATCCCACAGGTTCGAACATCCCCTACCCAGCGGAGTAAATTTTCAATGGTATTGTAGGAAGCGAGATGAAAAAGATTCGTAGAAGGTTTGTACCGGGAACATATGCGCTTCGCGTCGGGCGTTCGCGCACTGGCCTTGGCATGTTCGCTGAAGAAGCTATACCGAGAGGCGCATGCATTATTGAATATACAGGGCGGCCGGCTACTCCGGCTGAACAAAAAGCGAATCGAGGTAAATACCTTTTCTGGACGAGCGACAGTACGATGATTAACGGAAACATTAAAGAAAACAAAGCGCGTTTTATCAACCACTCCTGTGCGCCGAACTGTGAGATAGATATACGAAATCGCAGAATTTATGTCTTCGCCAAGAAAAACATCAAGGCAAGTGAAGAACTCACCTACGACTATGACACCGAGTACTTCGATATGCACCTCAAGCCGAAGGGTTGTCTCTGCCAGAAATGCCAACCGTTTCAGAATAAGTGAATTTGAATAGGTTATTATAGAGAAAATGTCTTATCTGCCGATTGCGCTGTCGATACTACCATTTCTGATTTTTGTTGTTCTACTCCTTTGGGTCAAGACATCTCTTCTGCGAGCTTCTGCCGTCACATTCGTTGTCGGTACGTTTCTGGCAGTGTGGTATTGGAGAATATTTCAGAATTTGCTTTTAGTTTCTTATGCCAAGGGATTTTTTGTTGCCTTTGATATTTTCATTATTATTTTTGGGGCAATTTTCTTCTTGAAGATAATGCAGGGATTGGGAGTAATAAAAAATATCTCGTATTATCTGGAGCACTTCTCAAAAGATTACCGGGTACAAATAATCATATTGGCCTGGTTTTTTGAAAATTTCATAGAAGGAACGGCTGGGTTCGGAACTCCTGTGGCCGTTGTTGCCCCGCTCCTCATAGGCCTAGGCTTGCCGGTCATCAGCGCCTTGGTAGTCGCGCTCTTAGGCAATAGCGCCTCAGTAGTTTTCGGAGCTGCCGGGACGCCGATTCGAACAGGTTTTGCTGGACTAGACGTTTCTATGGTCCCCTATCTCTCGGCACTTATAAACTGCATCGGCTTTATCGTGCCTGTTTTTATGCTTTGGGTAATCACGTCCAGTCGCAAAAACAGAAGGGAAGAATTTTTTGACGGGTTGCCGTTTGCGATCTGGTCTGGCATCGCATTCGTCATTCCATCATTGTTGATCGCGACGTTTTTTGGACAAGAACTCCCTTCGATCATCGGTTCAATCGTCGGGTTGCTTCTGGTTATGGCCTCAACCAAATTGAGAATCTTCACACCCAAGAACGTCTTATCTCTAGAAGGAAAACAGTCCTTGACTCAAACCATGTCTGCCTTCAGAGCTTTTTTGCCCTACGGCCTTTTGGTTTTGTTTCTGATCGTCGGCAAACTTATGTTGAGCGGCGTCAACATTCCTTTCACATTCATAACAGCTCAAACTTTCAATCTGTTTAATCCCGGCTTCGCCTTTATGATTGCTGGATTAGTGGCCATTTTTATATGGAAAAGTGGAAAAAGGATTTTTTCATCTTCAGTCACCAGTGCGTTCTGGGGAACGTTAAGTCCGTTTTTTATAATTGTTTTTATGTCGTCACTCGTTCAAATAATGATCAATTCGGGCCAGAATTATTCTGGCTTGCCGGCGGCCATTACGCTCGTCGCAAAAGTTTTTGAAACGAGCTGGTTGCCTTTCTTTGCACCGTTTGTCGGAGCTTTTGGCAGCTTCATAACCGGCAGCGCTACAATTTCAAATATTATGTTCGGGAATTTCTTCAATACCGCAGGACAAGCTCTTGGTTTTAACGTCAGCATCATCTTGTCATTAGGAGTCGTAGGCGCGGCAGCTGGCAACATGATAGCATTGGCCGACATGCTTGCGGCCGAGGCGGTTGTTGGAGTAAAGGATCAGGAACGGCAGATCCTGAAGGGAGTCTTTATCCCTTGCATAACATATCTTGTCTTGGTCGGCATTATCGGAATGCTGATGGCGTACATGAGATGATTGAGTAAAGTTTGACGAAGTATTTAGTGGATTCGCAAACCTTTGCAAGATCCAACCAACGATGACCGGCTCTATGTTGTTGTGCGCTGAGAAAAATATGTCGAGCACCTCAGGGCTCACAGACTCTTTTGAGAGCTGGTTGCAGAAAGAGATATTCGGCATAGACTATGGAGAAGAGCCATGTTCCGCTTCCTCAAAACGTATGGCACCTATCTACAGTTGCTGTTGATCCTAGCGCTGGTCTATTCTCTCCATTTATATAATTACCTCCTCTTCCACAGCTTCGCCGAGCTCTTGAGCATCGTGGTCGCCTTTACCATCTTCATCGTGGCGTGGAATTCGCGAAACTATCTCGACAACAAAACCCTATTCTTTGTCGCGATGGCGATGCTCCCTCTAGCGGTCATCGATTCACTTCACACATTCGCATTCAAAGGAGTTTTTATATTTGAGAACATAACCGCCAATATGCCGACGCAGCTCTGGCTTATTGGTCGCTACTTTTTCAGCATTGCACTCCTCGCTGCCCCTTTTGTTGCTGACAAAATAAAAAAGAAAGAGTTCATCCTCTACGGAATGATCGGTATCCTCGCGGCTATCCTCCTCCTCTTCTTCACTTTTCACCTCTTCCCCGATGCCTATATTGAAGGTCGCGGGCTCACGTCGTTTAAGATCTACAGCGAATATGTCATCATTCTCATGATGGGTGGAGCACTCTATGGCTTCTATACGAAGAGGGATCGGCTTGATCGAGAGGTATATCGCTATATCGTCTTCGCTATCGTATCAGCGATAATCTCTGAATTCATGTTCACGCTCTACTTCGCCGTAACCGATGAGTTCAATCTACTCGGGCACATATTCAAAATCATCACCTTCTTCTTTCTCTATGCCGGCCTGATCGAAATCAACATGATGGAGCCGTACCGTCTTATGTTCAAAAATCTGAACGATCTCAATATCGCAAAAAGTGAATTCTTATCTCTCGCTTCACATCAACTCAAGAACCCTCTCTCAGTTATTCTTCTCTCCGCCGACATGATGAAGACTGATGTATCTTTTTCAACCAGTTTTCCCCTGTATCATCGCTATACCGATGACATCAGCCATGCGGTCTTCCGGATGAAAAAAATCATTGACACGCTTCTGAACGTGACCAAAATTGAGCTCGGGATCGCGGAGGTGAAAGAAGAGAGTGTTGACCCCACGGTACTCATCCAAGAGACAATCACGGAGCTCGAACGAATTGCAAAAGAAAGAAACGTCTCGATCACCAACAGGGTCGAGGGGATGATCCTTCCCTGTATCAAATCTGATCAACAACTCCTGAGTATCGTATTTGAAAATATCTTAAGCAACGCCATCAAGTATTCTCGGCCAAACAGTAATGTTGAAATCACGGCCATCGCGAAACCAACACTGACAATCATCGTGAGAGACTCTGGATACGGAATACCAGATAAGCAGCAATCTCAAATATTAAAAAGTAATTTCAGAGGAGATAATGTAACGTCTCTCATTAAGGATGGTAGCGGCATGGGACTCTACATGACAAAGAAGATAGCCGATAAAATTAATGTTGGAATCTCTTTCGAATCAAAAGAAAATGAGGGTACGGTATTCAGATTACTATTTGCATAACCGTTACGAATAGAACATCCTCTTCAACCGCGAGAAGACAAGGTCACCTTGATCGGTTGACGCGGGGTGTTAAAAATGGTTATATACCCGATGGAATCGAGTAAACAAGTTTTTTGACAAAAAACAAATATAACAAGAAAGGGGGCGTGAGGTATGCACAAAAAAATGTCATTGCACACCATTGCGTTGGTGGCCTTGCTTAACGCAAAGAAACAAATCCTCTTGGCCCTCAAAGACGGCCAGTGGTGGCTGTTAGGTGGCCACCGGGAAAAAGAAGACCGGGGGAGGCATCGAACTGTAACGAGAGAGGTGTGGGAGGAATCCAAACTTGAGGAAATTTTTGACCAACAGTTGCTGTTTAGTTGCCATGAGTGGCAGAAGAGTGGCGCCCTGTATGTTTTCGACATCTCCATCGGACACTACTTTGGAGATAAGCCGCCCACGCCATTAGTGCGAGAAGGAATTGTCGAGCTTCGATGGTTTGATCTCGATGAGGCAGAAAAACTGAAACTGACACCACTCGCACGGAAGACCCTTGCCCATTTAAGAAAGACTCTGCGTCTCTCTTTCCTGGGAGACTGTCTCCACCACCTCCACCAAGTCATTGAACTTTCACAAGCACGTGGAGCGAGTGAAAAAGATATGGCTGATTTGAAACGGTGCCTAAACGCCAGTAAAAAGGCACTGAATCGAATCAATAAGTTATAATCTCCGTCGCGCTATCAAGCCGACGGAGATTTTTGTATTTACACCTCGGATATTTGGTATACTTCCCCCATGAGCCCTCGCTTCGTCGGCACTCTCCTGCTCATCATTATTCTCGCGTGTATTGCGACTGGGGTCATTGTCTACCCAAATTTGTCAGCGACACTTATCTCTCATTGGGACGCCGCAGGGCGGGCAAACGGCACGATGGGCAAATTCTGGGGTACATTCCTCTTGCCGCTTATGATGCTCGCATTCTCTGGCCTGTGGTCGTTTCTACCACGTATTGACCCGATCGCACCAGGATTTAAGAGTTTCCGCTATGTCTATGACTTCTTCTTCTTTTTGCTTATCGCCTTTCTTGCCTATGTATATGCGCTCTCGCTTGGAGCTAATCTGGGGTGGCAATTCAACATGCTCACAATGACTCTGCCGGCGCTTGCTCTCTTCATATTAATCCTTGGCGCGCTCATGCCCTATATGAAGCGCAATTGGTTCATCGGCATCCGTACTCCATGGACTATCTCGGACGACATCGTTTGGGACAAGACGCACAGGCTTGGTGGCACACTCTTCGAAGTCGCAGCACTCTTCATCTTTGCGGGCATTTTCGTATCGCCAAAAGTTGCCACTTGGTTCATCCTCATTCCGATCATCGCCGCCACTTTGATCAGCATTATATATTCTTACGTCATCTTTGCCAGAATTAAACGGACGAATTGATTTAGTATAAAGTTCGTGGTATTATCAGGGGTAATGAGATCACCTGACCTCGATCGAGAACGGAGCGAGAAACTCCTCTCACTTCCCGCCTTTTTAAAGTCCTATAACGAGGGTCTCCCTTTTGAATTTCCCCGTGCTTCATTACCGCTCTTACGAGAGTTTAGAAAGGGACATGCAACGCTTTTCAAGCACAGTGACTCATGGTCGCTCGATCAACACCGCAAGGTAGTGATGAACTGGCTCCCTGCGCACTCCGCAAGGTGACACCTTACGGTTGCCGTAAGGTGTCACCTTGCGGATTTGTATATTCGGCGAAGCCGCTCGTCATCGTAGCAATACCGTCCACATTTATGGCGTAGCCTTCAAAACCCGATAGTTGTGCAATAAAAGTGATGCCGCCCTTTCCCATTGCAAACGCTGCAGTCGCAAAACGATCGGCTTCAAGAACATCAGGGCCTATGACCGTGATGCTCACGATGTCATGCAACTCTTCTTTTGTATTGTGGGGATTGTAGATATGATTCCCCCGGATATATGAACCAGAGGTTGCGATACCCTTCCCGTGTGGATAGACCACTTTCACAATTTCATTACTGTTGAAGGGATTGCGGATACCAACACTCCACTCACCTCCATCGATATTTTTACCACTCGTCGCAATGTCGCCACCGGCATTCACAAAATAATGCTCATATCCCGCTTCGCGGATAAGCGCGGCAGCATTGCGTATCGCCCATCCCTTCACAATACCTGAAGGATCAATAGTGCTATCAGGTTTTTTGATATTAAAGTATCCGTTTGTTTCTATTCTTGTCTTCTCAGCGATGGCAAAAACTTCCCGCATCTCGACACTCACGACATCTGATTCAATCTCACTGCGATTGATACGCGAAATTTCACTGTCTTCTTTATACGTACTGAAACGTTCATCGACAGACACGAGATATGCGAAGGCGGATTCGAGTGTGTCTCTCGCGCTGTCATCTACAATCTCAATTTCTATGGGCATGCCCATGATAAGCCGCACGTCTCTGATCCTCATGATGATCATATGCTACATCCCTCTTCACGCCTGCGCGAGCGCCGACGCAAGTGATTGTTTAAATGCATTACTGGTAAGCGTAGCTCCTGAAACGGTTGTCACGTTCGCACTCTGCGCTGCAATAGCTTCTTGCACGAGCGTCGGTGACGCTGTGTCAAAGATAGAAACTGAGACCGGAGATGCGGTTGGAGAAGAGAGGAAGCTGATGTTGGTGATTTTTCCTCCTGCAATCACCACCTGTACTTGGACAGGGCCACGACTTCCAGCTTGAGCGACACTCCCCGTATAGGTGCCATCTTTAGGGCCGGCCGGCACAGGCGGAGGTGTGGGAGCGGGAGGAGGTGTTGGCGTTGATGCTAGCGCAGGCGTTGTCGACGGGAGTATTGGCGCTGGAAGAGGAGTCTGAGGAAGTGTGGTGAATGGTGGCGGAGGAATAACAACCACTGGAACCAGAGTGGGTGCTGCTGGTGTCGGTGTTGGTTCTAGGGTCATCGGTATCGAGACAACGGGCTCTTGAACTGGGGAATCTGGCGCTGGGAATGATTCTGGAACTGGCGCCGCTGGAATAACAACAATGCGTGTTTGCGGTGCTGATTTTTTAGCACTCTCCAGTTTTGCAAGACGCTCCTGAAGCATCGCTAGCTGCACAGAAAGCGATTCAGTGCTACTCGCGAGACTTGTTGTTGTACTGCTTACCGTGGTGGGGATGGTGATGTCAGTC
>Ga0172379_10003465_pt1 | contig 25097 bp, 19 predicted proteins | sample GrowelOW334metaG_FD_119756 | JGI IMG/M metagenome (GOLD analysis project Ga0172379, IMG submission 119756) | Groundwater microbial communities from an aquifer near a municipal landfill in Southern Ontario, Canada - Groundwater well OW334 metaG | ecosystem: Environmental > Aquatic > Deep...
ATCCTTCAATTCGAATTCGGGACGAATTTCAAACTTCACGATGAAAGTGAGAGGTGTGCCCGGCTTGAAATCGATCTTGTTGATCTGTGGCGTGCCGACAGGATTAATATTGCGTGATTCCATCTCCGTGCGAAATACATCATTCGTGATCTCTTCCACAGCCTGGTACTCTATGCTCGGGCCGAACATCTTCTTTACCATGTGCATTGGCACTTTGCCCTTGCGGAATCCTTTGATCTCCAACGCCGGAGCAGCTTCTTTGTACGCCTTTTCAAAATGCGGAGCCAACTCCTCCTGGGACATTGTCACGGTCATTTCACGAACGCAATCATTCACATTGTTTACGGTAACTTCCACTGAAAAACTCCTTACTTGTACTGTTGTTCAATAATGATAAAAAAATCCCGAACTCTCGGGATTCAAAATGTTTACAAAAATACGAAAATATGGCTAAAATCCCAAGAGCTACTTTCGCCTATATTTATTGAAGATATTTGCTGAAAATCCTATTCAAAGTGAAATTTTTTTACCAGTTCTCAACTGCTTTGAGGAAAGCATTCACACGAAAACGGCATCGAGGTTCTCCTATATTATTATGGAATTTCATTTCCAGTTGTTTGATAAACTCACATTCCCTCATCGTTTTCCGGACGGATGCTGTAATTGAGGAAATTTTTTGGTACACTCTACTATGACGAGCGCAGTTCCTGTCCGTATTGGGCTGCGGTTACAGTTTATATTAATATTTTCCCATTTTCCATGAGTACAACACTGACCAATCCGCAATTTTCCAAAACACTTTTCGACACATACGACTCGTACAAATTCTCCGCAATCACAACACGCCGGTTCAACCATGCCGATCTGATGAAGTTTCTTGCAACGTTAAAAAATGCACTCGGCGATACGATGCAGATGCAACAGATCGGCAGTTCTGCTGAGAATCGATCTATCAATCTGCTGACGCTGGGGACCGGACCGACGAAGATCTTCATGTGGTCACAAATGCATGGGGACGAGCCGACCGCCACTATGGCACTGCTCGATCTGTTGAATTACATGGCAATCAATAAGAATTCACCGGAGATCTCTACGATCCTGAAAGAAACAACGCTGCTCATTATTCCGATGCTCAATCCGGACGGAGCGGAACGGTTCCAGCGCCGCACGGCGCAGGGAATTGATATGAACCGCGACGCGCTCAAGTTACAGACCCCCGAAGCAAGAATCCTGAAAGCGACACGGGATACGTACAATCCGGAAATCGGATTCAATCTGCACGATCAGGATCCGCGGTACTCCGTTGGAGATCAGGGAACTGTTGCCGTGATCTCGCTTCTTTCGCCTGCATTCAACGTGGAAAAATCGGATAACGCCGTTCGGCTCCGTTCCAAAAAACTGGCATCGGAATTTGCGCTGGTGCTGGGACAATTTGTAAAGAAGAACATCGCAAAATATGACGATTCGTTCGAACCGCGTGCGTTCGGGGATAACATCCAAAAGTGGGGAACCAGCACAGTGCTTGTGGAATCGGGCGGATGGAAGAACGATCCGGAAAAAATGTTCATCCGGAAATTGAACTGTGTTGCGATTCTGGCAGTAACGCACTCCATAGCGACCAAAGCGTACGAAAAAACAAGCATTGACGTGTACGAACAGATTCCGATGAACACCAAACTGTTGTACGACATCATTATCAAGCAAGCGACAGTCACATTTCTCGACGGCCGCGCACCGATCGTTGCTGATATCGGAATCAACTTGGAAGAGGTGAGCGCTTCATCGGAGTTTATGTGGAAGGGAAGGATTGTCGATTTTGGAGATCTCTCCGTCTTTTCATCAAATCAACTTTGGAACGGGATCGGCAGAACGATCGCTGCGTCGGCAATTGAAATGAACGAGATCGTCGATATCGACTCGTTACAAAAACACTTTGCATAAACGGCTCTTTTTTGAGCACAAAACAAAAAAGTCTCACATTTTCGTGAGACTTTTTTTATCATTTTGTGAAAACTTTGGTGCCAGTGCCGGTGTTGTATGATGCGAAGGAGAACTACATCTATGAAAATTCAACCAATAACCCTCATCCTTATCGCAGGGATTTTGCTGATTGCTTTAGTCTCCGCTTTCTCGCAAAAACCTCTTGCAAGTATGATGCAAAAACGGAAATTACCACCTACACAGAAGGATACAACAATGAAACCGATCGCTGAGTATTTGAAGGATGTGTACAAACCGGGAATGCCGAAAGTCGTCAAGACGGAAGCGGAATGGAAAAAACTCCTTCCCCCCGAAACGTACGCCGTAACGCGCGAAGCGGGAACGGAACGTGCATTCTGCGGAGCATTCTACGATCATAAGAAAGAGGGGATCTATCTCTGTGTCTGCTGCGATCTGCCGTTGTTTGCGTCGAATGCCAAGTTCGATTCAGGGACCGGGTGGCCGAGTTTCTTTCAGCCGGTGAAGAAGGATCATGTTGTGGAAAAATCGGACCTGAGTTATGGGATGAGAAGGATTGAAGTCAACTGCGCGCGGTGCGATGCACATCTGGGTCATGTGTTTGATGATGGACCGCGTCCGACAGGATTGCGGTATTGCATGAACTCCGAATCGTTGAAATTCGTCCCCGGCGAAATTCCCGCTACGTTCTGAAACACAAAAGCCGACACTCGTCGGCTTTTGTGTTATTTGTAGGACACCGTCATACGGCGTCCACAAAAACGAACACTGCGGAATGTTGTATAATTAGAAACTATATGCTTCGCGCTGATGGAAGATGGGGAATTGCACTTTCCGTTGTGTGTAAAATGTTTCTTGTGTAAAAGGAAATGTCATTGGATCTGCATTCCCATCATAGAATGTCACACCCAAACTTGAATACTTTCCAATAAAGGTCGTCCAGGTGATAGGAAATGCACGCTGCACATTTGACGCCAGAGTGTACTTCACCTGCACATGTTTCATATCGCTTGCAGTGAAATTGACCGGAGCTGCAGCAGTGATGCCAGAATCGACGATGACATCATAGGTATAGGATTTGAGATTGTTCGGCTGCAGTGTCAACGAATATCCATACGAATAGTTGTTGCTCAACGCAGAAAAATATTTCGGACGATTAGTATGTGCTGTTGTTTTTCCACCTCCCATACCGACCACAGCATATCCCGTCGATTTGTGCACGATTGTTTCTAGATAACTGTACGTTCCTTTCAACATGCCGAGATCAATTTTCTCTCCGTGTTCATCCACCGGCTGGAAACTGACGGGATATTCCGCGCCGAGACTGGAAATCTCCACATCCGCTTTACCGCCGACGTTCACCCCTTCGTTGATCACATATCGGGATCCATAGAAGCAAGTCACCACATTATAGGTGCCGTCTTTCAAGATAAGAGAGAGCATATTGATTTTTGGAGAATACGTTTTTGAAAAATTGCTTCCGTTATGCACCATCACCAGCCAGGGGACTTCGGAGAATTTCAGCTGCAGGATGGGAGCTTTGATAAACGCAAACGGGATCACAAGAGAATCTGACGTTCCGACGGCAAGAAGTTTTCCCGAATATCCGTTCTCAAAGGAGTTGTTATTGCTCAGGAGAGCATTATTCGTTTCGAGCTGGACATGAATCTCCCCAGAACTATGCGGTGCAATCGTTATTGTTGCCGGAGTAAACTGAAAATTGAGCGCAGCATTGGTTGTTGTGGAGATAAAACGATATGTCTTATTCACATCGCTTTCATTATAGACATTGATCGAACGCTGTTCTGTCCACGTTGATTCTCCCGGAGGATTAAATCCAAAACTGAGTTGTGCGGGGCTGGAAAAAACAGTTGAAGTGAGTTCGGCATAGTTTACTTTCCCATGGCCTTGGGAAAATAATGGTTTTTCCAGATCGACAGTATTGGAGATGATCGCATCGCGAATCTGTATAGCGCTCCAGTTCGGATGCAATTCCATTATTGCTGCCGCAATGCCGGTAACGAACGGTGTTGCCATGGAAGTTCCGCTCATGAGCACGTATCCACCGCCGTTTTTTGCAGAAAGAATGTTCACACCCGGAGCCACCACATCCGGCTTGATAGTATATCGTTCGGTTTCGGGTCCTTTTGAGCTGAATGATGCAATAGTGTTGCCATCTGCAGCGCCGACAGTCAAAGCAAGATCCGCAACACCAGGAGAATTAATGGAGACGTAATCGCCGGTATTTCCCGCCGCGACAACAACCACGATGCCTGCACGTACTGCCCGATTGACTGCAGATGAAAGCGGATCATCTGCAGAACCGTCTGGTGAACCAAAACTCAAATTCAATATCTGCACACTGTCGCTGATGGCGCGTTCGATGGCGGCAATGACAGTAGAAGCAGAGCCGCTGCCATTTTGATCTAACACTTTGTAAGCAAAGAGTTGCGCATCCTTTGCTGCGCCGCTGATTGTGGAAGAATTGCCGCTGATGATTCCGGCGACATGAGTCCCATGTCCGTTGTCATCCATCGGATCTGCATCGTTATTCACGAAATCATATCCGCCTGCAACGGTGAAACCTGCACCGAATCCACCGCCAAGAGATTCATGCATGTAATCTATTCCAGTGTCAATAATGCCGATGCGGATACCTTTCCCGGTTGCGACCGAGAGGGTACTTTGCGGTACGATAGGCGAACGGGAGAAAGATGTGGAAACGGGGGAGGCATTTACCGTGACGTCCATAAATACAGTTTTCACATCCGGCAGGGATGCTATCGTCCGGATATTTTCTCTTTGGGTTGTTACGGCAAAACCGTTCAGCACCGTCTCGAATTCCCGTCCGATTGTTGCGCCGCTGCCGACAGCGGATAATTGTTGTTTCGCAGCAACAGCGGAAGTTTTCGAAAATGTTCCGCCGCTCAACTGTTTTTCAATTTTAGAAGGTGCCTTCAACTCGATGATCAACCGTACAGGGGTAGTCGGTATTTCCGCGGGAACAATAGCATTCTCAATGGAAGTGACGGTAATATCCATCGTTTGCACAGGAATGTTTTTTGTTACGCCGTTGGTCTTCACAACTAACTGCTGTGCGATCGCGACGGAACTGAGTGCGATAATTATCCGAAGAAAGTTTTTCATATTATTTCATAACGATCATCTTTTTTGTCTCAACAGTGGTCTTTCCAGTGTTGCTGCGGGAGATCATCCGGTAGATATACGTTCCGGAAGAAATGTTATCGTTCGAGAAACCGATACTGAAGGTACCGGAATTCTTTGTCTCGTTGACCAGCGTAGTTACTTCACGGCCGGTGATGTCGAATACTTTTATCGTCACATCGCTCATCCCGTTCACGGAATAGCGAATGACGGTGGAATTGTTGAAAGGATTCGGATAATTTTGTTGCAATGTTGATGATGTCACCATGGCTCCTCCGTCCGAAACAGACGTTGTGCTCTGTTCTTTTGCCACATACAACGTTTCGCCGGTAACAATGGCGAACGGCTGTGTTATAGCCGTGGCGCGATATTGTTCTATTCCGCTTTCGGTAACGGTAAAGTGGGAGCTCACTGCGGCTTTATCTGACGGCTGAACGTTCATCAGGTCAAATCCTTGAGAGTAAACGGCTGAGGTCAGCGCGAAGGTTACTTGGGCGAAATATAAGAAGAAGTTTTTCATTGTTCTTGGCTCCATGCCATACATTTTGGCAATGCTAGTGCCAGTGAAAAACCGAGCCATTTTATTGGCTTTTTTACTGTTTTCTTTTCGCCGAGGTATTTTTTTTACGAGATTGCCGATGCATTGTAGAAACTACAATCCGTAAAACTGTCTAAAATGCAGTTTCACTGAAGATTTCGAGGAAAGTGTCGGAAAAGGGAATGAAAATGATGGGATGTATAGTTATGGCTGAAAAACGCTAAAAGCGATGAATATTAACCAGACAGGTTAGTGAGAAGAATGAAACGAGTGGAGTTGATTCTCTTTTTTGTTTGGTGGAAGAGTGGATGGGATTTCGAGGGAAAGGTGTACAAAAACGGAAAAAAGAGTTTTGTATGCAGAATCAAAACGGTTGGAATATATGGAGATTGAAAAACATGAAGAGGAAAGAACACTACTCAATAGGGTATTGAGTGCGAAACAATAGTGAGCAGAGAGTTGAAAAGAGTTTACCGCATCACGATTGATTTGTGATGCAGTGTTATGTTTCTTTCAGGTTGTAATGGTGGATTTTGGTATATAATGTTTTTAAGGAGATGCCGAGGATTTTTGTAGCGAGGTTTTTGTTCCACTTTGTATTATCAAGAACTGAAGCGATATGTTCTTTTTCCAGCTCTTCCAGCGACATTGCCGAACCGATTTTTTGCGAACCGTTTCCGGAAGCAGATTGTTTTGCGTTCATATGTTGCGGCAATAGCAGGTCTTTTGGCCGTATAAATTCATCCGTACTTAAAATGATCGCACGTTCAAGGACATTTTCCAGTTCGCGGATATTCCCCGGCCAGTGATATTCCCTCAGCGACAGGAGGGCATCCGGATGAAGTTCTTTTTTCTCGCGAAGTTTATTCTTTCGTTCCAGAATATTTTGAGCCAACAGGGGAATGTCCTCTTTCCGATCGATAAGCGAAGGGAGCAGTATTGTGATCACATTTAAACGATAGAGCAGATCCTCCCGAAAACGTCCCGCAGCGACTTCATTAAACAGATTCCTGTTCGTTGCAGAGATCAAGCGAACATCGGATTTCAACGTTTTATTTCCTCCGACCCTCCGGTATTCTCCGGATTGAATAAATCGAAGGAGTTTCGGCTGAAACACCGGGCTGATCTCGCCGATTTCATCGAGAAAAAGCGTGCCGCCGTTTGCAATTTCCACCAATCCCTGCCGCATTGCGCTCGCATCGGTAAAAGCCCCTTTTTCATGCCCGAACAGTTCGCTCTCAATCAATGTATCAGGAATCGATGCGCAATTGAGCGCGACAAATGGTTTTTCAGCTCGCGGTGAATTTTTGTAGAGGAAATTTGCGAAAACTTCTTTTCCGGTGCCGCTTGCTCCTTCCAGCAGTACGGTGGAATCACTTGGTGCAACCTTACCGGCAAGTTCTAATACTTTCAGAAATTCTTTACTTTCCCCGATCAATTGTGATGAAGAAGTCAGACGTGAAATGGCTGTCTTCATTACCTTCAGTTCTATCACCATCGAACGTTGTTCCAGCGCCCGGTTTACCAACGAATGCAATTCATCGACGGAATAAGGTTTTGTCAGAAAATGGAATGCGCCGAGTTTCATGCATTCCACAGCAATGCGGACATCATCCACTGCGGTGAGAATGATCACCTGTGTATCGATGTATTGCTGCTTGATGAATTGCAGGACCTCTACGCCGTCCACCCGGGGCATGCGGATGTCGAGCAGCACCAGGTCAAATGTCTTATCCTGCAACTTATTGATTGCCTCGGCACCGTCCTCTGCCGTTGTAACGATGTGTCCTTCGGATTCAAGGAAAGACTGAAGGATCATCCGAAAATCATTTTCATCGTCTGCGACGAGGATATTTCCAATATATTTTTGTTTTGGCATAAGAGTGTGTGAAATATAGATGTTTATCCAGAGACCTGCAAAAGTAAATTGCCCACTGGTGCATAAAGAAAATGGAGTTTATAGTCTATTATCCGAATGAAATTATGGCATGCAGTTTGAAACCTATACAGGTAACACAATAAACAGGAGCATACCATGGACGCATTAATGATAACCCTTTTCGCAACGATGTTCTCGACCAATCTTCTTTCTTCCATCGATGCCAATGAAAACACTCGTTTTTCATATGTTTGTTACGAACAGAACGGCAATGTGATGTTATCAATGTTTGATAAAACAAATCCATCCAAAAACATTGAGACGATTGATATTGGAATTTCCACAAATTGCCTTGAAAAAATTACAATGGATATTCAAAACAATTATATCCGGATTGCTGCTACCTATACGACCGACGAAGTGATCCACAGTTATTTTGATAAGAATACGCTGGAATTCAGCCAGGTGAATGTGATGGACAGTGAGATCCTGCTTGCACATGCAGGCTCGATCTCTGCGGAGTAACAATTCTTCCTTCGTATTGACCTTTAAGAAATGTGAATAGGAGCCGAAACCACCGGCTCCTATTTTTTTGTAGCTCTGTTACAAACAACCACACGGGGATGATCCGGTGGCAGAAAATGATCTGAAAAAATACATCGGTGTGAGATGAATCCTGCCGCCTAAGAAAAAACCTTTTCCATAGAATCCTGTGTCTCGTCATTGCCGATCTTCGGTGTATCCAACGCGATCGGCAGGGTGACAGTAAATATTGTTCCGTCATCCTCGTTGGATTTGAAAGAGACGCTCCCTTTCAAATATTGGTCAGTGAACAGTTTCACACTGTACGTCCCGAGTCCTCGTCCTTGGCCTTTCGTGGAAAATGAACGTTGGAATACCTGCATTTGCACATCATGCGGCATGACCTGATGATTGTGTACGCTGAAGAGCGCAACGTTCTCCTTCAACGTACATGAAAGCCATACCGTGGAATGAGGTTCCGTCGCTTCCAGCGCATTCTTGATCAAATTGCCGATCACGCGTCGCAGGATGTGTTCATCGCTGACGAAGATGAAATCTTCCGCGACCGGATCGATTTCAATGACCTTGTTCTTGGATACCCGGTGTTTTTCAAATGCGAGGAGGATTGAATCCAGAAAAGATTTCGCATGGATAATGGCGGGACGAACCCTCGTCGCCTGATGTTCGGCATACGTAAGTTCCCGTTGTGAAACGATCTGGTCACTCAAGTCACCCACAAGTTTGTTAATGACCAATCCGTACTCTTTCGCCTCTTCGGATGTGGCATCCTGCAGAAGCTCGGAATATCCCAGCAGTCCGCCCACCATGTTCAGGATATCGTGAAAGAAAAGACTTTCGAGTACCTTCCTTCGCTTTTCATCGCTGGTATCCATCAATGAGAAGATTGTGAACAACTCATTGTTATAGGTAAATGGCGTTGCGTGCACCTGTAACTCCAATGCTTTCGTATCGGGCTGAGAAATAATCCTGCATTCCCGAACATCCTCAATGCCGTCCTGACTCTTGCTGATTGCAATATTTGCGCCGCACATTTTGCAGAATTCCGTTGTCCCGCATCCGCCGCAGGTATTATCCGCATGTTGGCACCGCAGAGCCTCACCGGGTCGCTTACCAATCAGGTCATTTACATCGTTGGCTTGCAGATAGGAGATCAGCGGCCTGTTACAAAAAACAATCTGCCGGTTCTTATTCAGGATCGTAACGAATTCTGAGAGCGAATCCGAAAAATACTGAAATGGAAGTTGTTTGGTAAAATATTGCGATTGAAGATAGAGTTCTTCGATGGAAGAACGTTGACGCAGATTCGCCGTTGTTATCATGATGAGATCCCCCTGAACCATCATTGAATAAAGCTACAACTAATATGCCATGCAAACTTGAAAAAATCAAAGTACATCAAGTGTGCGAATTCTCAATTTTACTATTCTCTGGCGCTCTTCTCCAGGTCTGAAAAATCCGGCAATCAAGAAACACTGTATTTCCAATGGTTTTTTTGCTGTTATCCTGTGGCAATTCCTTTGTAAAAAATTTATGGACGGGCGATGATAATTGTGAAATGATATTGTCATCGGCATATCGTATCATTGGGGAAGTTTGGGAGGAGCTTTCATGAACAAAAACACAACGTCCATCGCATTTCAAACCGCTGCGACATATGCAGGTATAGGATTCCTGTGGATTTTCTTTTCCGATACGTTTATTACTTCTCTTACGACAAGTATCGAACTGATTAACACCATGCAGATGTACAAAGGTCTGTTCTTCGTGACCGCAACGGCTGGAATCTTGTTCATCGTATTGCAGCAACGGCTTCAGGCGGTTGAACGGGAACGATCTAAACGCTTGTTGACTGAAACCAAACTGAATGTAACCGAAGAATCGTACCGAGTGACGATGGATACTATGCTTGAAGGCTGCCAGATTCTGGACTTTGATTGGAAGTACCGGTATTTGAACAAGACCGCCGAACAGCACAATCGTCGGTCCAACGAGGAATTACTCGGCCAACAATATCACGATAAGTGGCCCGGCATTGAATCTACTGCCGTGTATAGCAAACTGAAGCGCTGTATGGAGGAACGGACATATCTGCAGTTTGAAACGGAGTTCACATTTTCGGATGGCACCCAACGTTGGTTCGATCTTCGCGTTCAGCCGGTACCGGAAGGAATCTTCATCCTCTCGATCGATATTACCGACCGGATACGTGCAGATGAAAAATTACGAAACATGAACCGTGTGTATGCGGTCCTAAGCAATATCAATCAGCTGATAGTCCACACAAAGGATATACAGACGGTATTTCAACAAGCGTGCTCCATTGCTGTCGGGGATGGCAAATTCGTCATGGCATGGATTGGTATACGAAACGATACGACGAACACGCTGGAGGTTGTGGCAAGTGCCGGTGTAGCGGAAGACTATTTAAAAAATATCAATATCGATTTTAATGATGAACATCGCTCAAGTGGTCCGACCGGAATGACAGTGCGTACGGGGATGCATCATTTCACAACGGATATTGAAACCGATCCAACGATGTTTCCATGGAGGAAAGATGCCGTCCGGCTGGGATACAAAAGCTCTGCTGCGTTACCGCTGCATTTGAAAGGGAAAGTGATCGGTGCATTGACGCTGTACGCGGGAGAGAAAAATTTCTTCACAGCAAATGAATTGGAACTGCTGGATGAGCTTGCGCAAGATATTTCCTTTGCCATGGAAGTGCATGAGATTGAAGAGGAGCGTCAAAGAACATATGACGCTCTTCAGGAAAGCGAACTGATCTTTTCGCAGTTCATGGAACACAGTCCTGTGTACGTCTTTTTCAAGGATGATCAAATGCGCTCGCTCCGGCTGAGCAGGAATTTTGAGACCATGCTCGGTCGTCCGGTCAAAGAATTGCTTGGCAAGTCGATGGACGAACTGTTCCCGTCGGACCTTGCAAAAACAATGATTGCCGATGATAAGCGGATCCTGAAGGAAGGGAAACAAGTTGATATTGAGGAACGGTTGAACGGCCGGATCTATAACACGATAAAATTCCCGATTCACTATAAAGGCGAAGCGCGGTACTTGGCGGGTTTCACCGTTGATATCACCGACCAGAAACTGAAAGAGAAACAGTTGCTCGAAAGCGAAAAACGGTACCGCACAATCGTCGAGAACGTTCGTCAGGCGTACTGTGAGTCGGACAGGAGATCGTTGTTCACCTATTGCAATCCCGGACTGCTCATCATCAGCGGATATTCGGAGGATGAGCTCCTTGGGGTATCATCATTCCGTCTTGTTGCCGAAGAGCATCGGGCATCGGTTGCCGCACAGTACCGGCAGTGGGTGCTGGAACGCCGGGATGATGCTTCAATGGAATTCATTGTCGTTAAGAAAAACGGCGAACAATTATGGGTGGAGCAGTCCTCTCATTTCGACTATGATCCACAAGGGCGGATCGTGAAAGCGACCAATTTCTTGCGCGATATCAATGAGCGCAAAATTGCAGAAAAAGCGATACGGCTGCGTGAATCGTACCTTTCGGCCATCGTGGAGAATCAGCAGGGGAGAGTGTGGCTGAAAGATATAGAAGGCCGATACCTTACGGTGAATCATGTTTATGCCGCTGCTTGTGGTAAAACGTCGCCGGCAGAATTGACCGGTTTGACCGATCTAGATATGTGGCCGAAAGAACTGGCGGAAAAATACCAGTCAGACGATGCGAACATTATGATCAGCAGGAGTGCGATTGTTGTCGAAGAACGTTCCATGTTCCGCGGCGCCGAGAAATGGTTCGAAACGTACAAAGCGCCGGTGATTGATGAACAGGGGATTGTGATTGGAACCACGGGATTTTCGCACGATATCACTGAGCGCAAGATCGCAGACGAAATGATTAAGGAGAGCGAAACTAGGTTCAAGATGCTGTTCGAAAAAGCGAACGATGCCATTCTGATTATGCATAACGGCGTGTTCATCGATTGCAACCCTAAATCGGAAAAGATGTTTGGCTGCAGGAAAGAAGAGATTGTTGGACGTTCACCGCTGGCGTTCTCGCCGGCGGTGCAGCCCAAAGGGAATCTTTCCTCGACGTTGGCCGCAGAGAAGATTCAGAAGACGATGAACGACCAACCCCAATTCTTCGAATGGAAACATCTCCGGTACGACGGCATCTTGTTTGACGCCGAGGTGAGCCTCAATAAATTCGAGATCGGCGAAGCGTCCTACATTCAGGCGATTGTCCGGAACGTGACCGAACGGAAAAAAGCGGAAGAACAGATCGAAATGCTTGCCCAGGCGCTCCGGAGCATCTGCGAATGCGTCTCGGTGACGGATGTGAAGGACAACATCATCTTTGTTAACAAGGCGTTCTGCTCCACGTACGGATACGAGGAGAACGAAGTGCTGGGAAAGAACATCTCAATGCTCCGTTCGCCGGTCAACGATTCGACGCTCATCTCTGGCATTCTTCCGAAGACGGAAGAGGGAGGATGGCACGGCGAATTGGTGAATCGGAAGAAGACCGGGGAGGATTTCTTCATCGAATTGTCGACCTCTGTCGTCCGGAACGCTTTCGGCGAAGGAGTCGCGATGATTGGTGTTGCGCAGGATATCACCGTACGGAAACATATTGAACGGATCATGCTCGAGAACGAAATAAAACTGAAGAATATCATCGAAAACAGCACGAACGTGTTCTACTCGCACGACTGCAATCATGTCATTCATTTTATTAGTCCCCAGATCAAAAACCTGTTGGGGTACGAAGTGGAAGAAGCGCTTGTCGAATGGATGACACTGGCAACGGATAATCCTGTGAACAACGCCGGCTTTGAAAGAACAGTACGTGCCATAGAGACAGGGAAACCGCAGGGTTCGTATGAACTGGAATTGCGGCATAAGGATGGTCGTTTCATCTGGGTGGAGGTGCACGAAGCCCCGGTGGTGGAGAACGGCGTTACCATCTCCATCGTTGGCTCCCTGAACGACATCACGGAACGGAAGCGCGCCGAAGACAATCTGCGTGAGAACGAAGAACGGTTGAGGTTATCGCTGGCGGCTGCCAACCAGGGCCTTTTTGACCTTGATGTCCAGACCGGAAATGCGATCGTGAACAACGAATATGCCACCATGCTGGGGTACGATCCGGAATCCTTTGTCGAAACGAACGACTTCTGGATCGAACGGCTCCATCCGGATGACAAAGCCCGTGCAGCACAGACGTATACCGATTATGTAAACGGTAAACTGGAGGAATACCGGTTGGAATTCAGACAAAAAACAGCTTCCGGCAAATGGAAATGGATTCTCTCGATCGGCAAGATTATCGAATTGACTCCGGACGGGAAACCAAAACGGATGCTGGGCACACACACCGATATAGATGATATGAAACGCTCGGAAGAGATCCAGATGCTTCAAACAACGGCATTGGAATCCGCTGCCAACGGCATCGTTATTACAGATCTGGAGGGACATATTGTTTGGGTCAACAATGCCTTTGCACGCATCACCGGCTATTCGCAGAAGGAGACCATCGGGGCTACTCCGAGTTTGCTGAAATCCGGAAAGCACACCAAGGAGTTCTACGCACAATTGTGGGACACTATTCGGTCGGGTGAAACATGGACCGGGAATGTCATCAACAAACGCAAAGACGGAACACTGTATGATGATGAAATGACGATCACCCCTGTCCGTAACACGCACAATGTCATCACGCACTTTGTTGCGGTTAAACAGGATGTCACGGAACGGAACAAGGCGATCCAGCGGATCAAGGAGCAAGCTATGCTGCTGGATGAAGCGCATGATGCGATCATTCTTCGAGATATGAAGAACACCGTCATGTACTGGAATAAAGGAGCCGAACGATTATTTGGATGGAGTGACGGCGATTCAGTCGGAAGAGATATCCGGGACTTGATCTATCGGGAATCGAATGATCATGAAAAGGAGATGGACCAACTGTTGCGGGAGGGGAATTTTTCCGGCGAGTTCCAGCTGCAGACCCGGGAGAAGAAGATCATCATCGCAGATGTCCGGATGAACGTGATTTATGACGACGAGGGAAAACCGAAATCTATTCTGTCGATCTTAGAGGATATCACAGAGAAGAAAAAGATCGAAATCCAGCTTCTGCGCACCCAGCGAATGGGAAGTCTCGGCACGCTTGCCGGCGGTATCGCCCACGACTTGAACAATGTGCTGGCACCGATACTGCTTGCGGTGGAGTTTTTGAAGAGGACCTATGTGAATGAAACGTCGCAGAAGATTCTGGAATCCGTTGAATCCAGTGCTCGCCGTGGTTCGGAAATTGTGAAACAGATCCTCACCTTTGCGCGCGGCGTTGAAACGCAGCAGATCCTTATTCAGCCGAGACATCTTATCAAAGAGATCGTCACCATTTTTAAGGAGACCTTCCCCCGGTCCATTACGATCACCAGCGACATTCCTAATGCCACCTGGCCGATCATGGGGGATCCGACGCATTTCCACCAACTGATCATGAACTTGGGAGTGAACGCGAGGGATGCAATGCCGGACGGGGGAACGCTTTCGATTACTGCTTCCAACGTTGAGATTGACGAACAATATACCCGGATGAACATCGATGCAAAAATCGGACGCTATGTCATGTTCACCATCCGGGATACTGGTGTCGGCATGTCTCCGCAGACGCTGGATCACATCTTTGAACCCTTCTTTACAACCAAGGAGATCGGTAAAGGGACCGGATTGGGACTCTCGACAGTCTATACGATCGTAAAGAGTCATAAAGGATTCATTAAAGTGATCAGCGAAGTCAACAAAGGAACAATCTTCAATGTGTATCTTCCAGCATCTGAGACAACGGCTTCGGAGACGAGTGAGAAAAAAGAACATCAGGATTATTTCGGTAGCGGAGAATTGATCCTGATCGTTGATGACGAGGCTTCGGTCCGGGAAGTGACGAAACATACATTGGAAGGATACAATTATTCTGTCGTTACGGCAGCGGACGGTGCCGAAGGTGTCGCCCGCTTTGCCGAGCAGCGGGACAAGATTGTTCTGGTGCTGACGGATATGATGATGCCGTTGATGGATGGACATCATTTGATTATAACGCTGCGGAAGATCAAGCCTTCACTCAAAATCATTGCCACCAGCGGATTGATCGATGCATCGAAAAAATTGGAAGGAGACAACCTTTCAATTGATGGATATATCGACAAGCCGTTTACTGCGGAAAAACTGTTGAGCCTGATCTCGTCTGTGCTGAAGGGGAAGCAATAATCGATAAGTCACAATAGAATGAAGCGGAATAATGCTATTCAAAGGTAAATTGTTCGCTGGAAATGAATTCTTAGAGAAGAAAATCTTCGCACGGAAACCGTTGTGACCCCGGCAGAATTCGAATCTGCAACCCACAGCTTAGAAGGCTGTTGCTCTATCCAGTTGAGCTACGGGGCCAATACAAATTATTTTTCTCTGGAACTGAAGTCAGAAACAGGAACAATACCAATAATGACACCAATATACGAAATCCAATTTTTGTTTCAAATATCGCCGCCGGGGAAAGATGGTCGAGTAAAATTCTATGATACAATTTGCTTTCGTTCATAAATTACTTTACTTTTCACCCAACGAGTGCTTTTCCGACCCCGGGGGAGGAAGATGTGACTGCAGAGAACCGCTTTCACGGGAATAATTGGATTCGCTGCATTCGTTCGGTTTTGATGACATCCTGCGGGGGATACCATTCGGATCAATGCACGATCGCATTGTCAATGAAGAATGTGAAGCAGTTCATCAACATCATTTCAGACACTATCTTTTGCGACTATGAACAATAAAAAAGATGAGCAGGAAATGAAACGCGTTCTTATTGTGGAAGACAATAAGGATATTGCCTTGCTGGTGGAAAAACGCCTCTCCAAACAGTTTGCAGTGGATATTGCCGTGAACGGTGAAGATGCTACGAACAGCATCAATGCCGTCCCGTACGATCTCATTGTACTTGACCTTTCGCTTCCCAAAAAATCCGGTTTTGATGTGCTGAAAGACATGCGGAAAAAATCCGCCTATCCTCCTGTGTTGATCCTGTCCGGATTGAACGCAGTAGAGGATAAAGTAAAAGGTCTGAAACTCGGTGCGGATGATTATCTTGCAAAACCGTTCGATGTGAAAGAACTCGTCGCACGAATCGATGCTTTAATGCGCCGTGTACCATCTGCACAGGAAATCGTGAAACTCTCCGCCGGAGATTTAGAGATGGATCTTGTCTCTCGGAAAGTCGTCCGCAACGGCAGCGATATAACTCTCAGCCCTCGTGAATTTGCCCTGTTGGAATACCTCCTCCGCAAAAAAGATAAAGTTGTTTCCCGGAAAGAGATCGCAGAAGAGGTGTGGGGACATAAATTCGATGCCGGTACTAACTTCGTTGATGTGTACATTAACTACCTTCGAAAATCAATCGATAAGGATTTTCCGAAGAAATTGATCCATACGGTGTATGGTCAGGGATTTGTTTTGAAAATAGAGGACTAAACGTGAGAAGGATAGTACGCATCGTGCATCCATTGCCATTCCTGATTATCAACACTCTATAAAGGTTACCGAGTTTCATCTGCTCCCATCGATCGTATTCGTGCCAAAAAAACCGACTGCAGTACGCTTTCATTCGACCATCTTCCGGTGGTATGCACGCAATCAACGCATGCTTCCGTGGAGAAAGACTTCCGATCCCTACAGCATCCTTCTTTCCGAGATCATGGCACAGCAGACGCAGGTAAGCCGCGTGAAGGAATATTACCGACGCTGGCGCAAACGGTTCCCGACATTTTCCTCCTTAGCAAAAGCTCCCGCAGCGGATGTCCTCCGCGAATGGTCCGGTCTCGGCTACAACAGCCGCGCACTACGCTTCCATCAATTAGCAAAGACCGTTTCGAAACAGTTCCATTCCCGGCTTCCGCAAGATCCGGCGGAATTGCAGAAACTTCCCGGCATTGGAAAATACACAGCGCACGCAGTCTGCTGCTTTGCGTTCGGCCAGCATCTTCCTGTGGTGGATGTGAATATTAAACGAATTCTTACACGATGGACCCGCAAGGTGAGTTCGTCAGCGGAGATGCTTCCTGAAATAGAAGCGTGGAAGACGGCAGATCTGTTCCTTCCCGTGCGCCAGACTTCGAAGTGGAATCAGGCATTGATGGATCTGGGCGCAATGATCTGTACTGCGCGTAACCCGAAGTGTTCGGACTGCCCCATTGCACCGCACTGCCGTTCTGCTTTTTCACCGTCATTCATGCAAAAACCGGTTCGAAAACAAAAAAGTGAACCGACGTGGAAAGGAGTTCCAAGGAGAATCTATCGCGGCAAGATCGTGAAACTGCTTCTTCGACATTCGTTGAGTGCTGAAGTTGTCGCGGCCTCGCTGTGGAAGGTGTGGTCACAGCATGATGTTGTCTGGATCGAAACAGTGTTGGAAGCGATGCACCGGGAGGGGATTCTTTCCTCCCGACAGGGAAAATACCGCATCGCCGTATGAAACAGTATCGACATCTTGAATCTCTCCATGCTGCGTATGTGCAAAAACGGAGTGCGATCCGAAAGCGGCTGCGGGAATATCGCATGGTCCCTGAGTCGAAGTATTTTTACGAATTGATCTACTGTTTAATGACGCCGCAATCCAGCGCAGTGAATGCCGCGAAGGCGCAGCGGAATTTTGAGATCGCTGATTATTACCACTCTGCAGTTGATCCGGAATCTCTGCTCTATCAAAAAGGATATTATATCCGTTTCCATCGAACGAAGGCAAAACGGATCGCCGAAATGAAAGTAAATTTTCCTGCGATTTTTTCCGTGACGAACAGTGCACTTTCTGCTGTAGAAAAAAGAGCATGGCTGGTAATGAATGTAAAAGGATTGAGCTACAAGGAAGCAACCCATTTCCTGAGGAATATCGGAAAGAATGAAGGATTGACAATACTTGATCGTCATATCCTGACAAATTTAAAACAGCATGGGGTGATCCGTACGATCCCACAGACATTGACCACGCAGCGATATTTACGGATCGAAAAGAAATTTTTACGCTTTTCAAAAGCGATAGGTATTTCCGTGGATGAGCTGGACCTGCTTTTTTGGAGCAGCGAGACCGGCGAAATTTTGAAATAGAGCGCAAATCATTGTACATTACAGAAAAACACTATGGCACAGCAAAATTCATTTGATATTGTTTCCGAAGTAAACATGCAGGAAGTGGATAATGCCCTGAACCAGGCGCGCAAAGAAGTTGCGACGCGCTATGACTTCAAGGACTCCAAAACCTCCATCGACTTCGCGGAAAAAGAAAAAGAGATCACGCTTCATACGGAAGACGATTTCCGGCTGAAAGCGGTGGTCGATATTCTGCAGAATAAGTTCATTAAACGCGGGATTGCGATCAAAATACTGAAGTATGGAAACATCGAAACAGCATCCGGCGGCACCATCAGGCAGAAGATTACGCTGCAGGTAGGGATCGATAAGGAGAACGCAAAAAAACTTGTGCAGATCATCAAAGATACGAAGATCCGTGTGCAGGCATCGATCATGGATGATCAAGTCCGAGTAACGGGAAAAGACAAAGACGATCTGCAGGCGATCATCGCAAAATTACGGGGGACGGAGTTCCCGCTTCCACTTCAATTTATCAATTACCGATGATGAGACGGAATTCCCCTTTTTTTCAGATTCATCTCGGAATCGTACTGACGGTTATTCTTTCCGGCAGTCTGCTGGCGCAGTCTCTTCATTCATTTGATTCCCTGCAAATCCGCACGGCGGACCGAAATGCCTATGTGCAAACAGCGCGGACAGACTCAACGCTTCTTATTTCGATCAACAGCATTTCTCGCTTTCTGAATGCAGATCTGTTTGAGAACAGCAAGCTCAAAAAGCTGGATGTAAAATTTCCACATTCTGCAGTGAAATTTTCATCGGATAATTCCTTTGTCGTTGTCACATCGGCAGGTACTGCGCGCTCCCGCGTATATCAGCTTGCATTCCCCGTACGGATTTTCGATCAAACCTATTATGCACCGTTCGATCAGGTGATGACACTCTTCCGGATTGCCGTCGATTCAACGTTGTCCGTCATGACTGCACCAGCTCCCATCGTGGATACGGTTCCGGTTATTCCTGTTGTGACTGGATTCACGTTGGAAGAAAAGAAAAATGGGACGCTCTTCCGCATCCATCTCTCAAGCAAAGTGAGTGACTTCAACCGCACACTGCAGATCGGTGAATGGATCTACGTTACACTTCCCGGCGCCGTCTGTGATACGATCGCTTTTGATACAACCTTTGCCGACGGAATCCTCCGGAGAGTGAAACCGGTCCAGTCTGAAACATCGCTGCAGCTCTCGCTGCAAGTGCGTGGGAAAGTAGAACAATCGGAAATCGTACAGGATCAGACGAGCGATGATATTCTGTTGACGCTCATCCCTCCGCCTGAAGAGAAAGCAGAACCCAAGATCGACTCCGTGGCTATCCGTCGTCAGCAGGCGGAACGAGCGCGCCAGCAGATGGTGAATTCCATCGCAAAGCAGAAGAAGAAATGGAAACTGGATGTCGTCGTGATCGATCCCGGTCACGGCGGACATGATCCGGGCACGATCGGTATTATTGGTACGCGGGAAAAAGATATCGCTCTCGGCGTTGCGCTGAAGCTTGGAGAGATGATCAAAAAAGAGATGCCGGATGTTAAAGTGGTGTATACCCGAAAAACCGACCGGTTCATAGAATTGTACCGCCGCGGACAGATCGCGAACGAAAACGAAGGTAAGATCTTCATCAGCATTCACTGCAATGCTACGGAACGGAAACCATCCTCGGCGAACGGCTTTGAGATCTATCTGCTCCGTCCCGGAAAGACGGAAGATGCAATCCGCATTGCAGAAAAAGAAAACGATGTAGTGAAACTGGAAAAAGATTTTGAGGATCGGTATCAGGAACTGACTGAAGAGAATTTCATCATTTTGACAATGGCACAAAGTGCATACGTGAAACAGAGTGAACGCCTGGCGGAGATGCTGGAAGAAACAATGAGCGCACAGATGGAAGGAATGCGCCAGCCGGTGAAACAGGCGGGATTCTATGTGCTGGTCGGTGCCTCTATGCCGAATGTGCTCGTGGAGACGGGATACCTTTCCAATGTGAAGGATGAACGGTTCCTGCGAAGTCCTGCCGGACAAAAGAAGATTGCTACCGCCATTATGAATGCCCTAAAAGGGTATAAGAACGAATACGAGGACGAGAATCAATAAATGAAATCAACAAAAACCTCCATCGCCACGCGCGCCATTCACGGGAAAAAACTCCACCCATACAAGGGACCAGTCGCACCGCCAATCTATCAGACATCCACATATCGCTTTGAAAACTCCAACGACGCCGTGCGCTATTCGCAGGGAGATGCAAGCGTCTATGTCTATTCGCGGTACCACAATCCGTCAGTGGAAGATGTGGAGGAAAAGCTTGCAGAGATGAACGATGCAGAATCGGCAGTGCTCTTTTCCTCCGGCATGGCGGCAATTTCCACAGCAATTCTTTCCATTGTGAAATCGGGAGACGAGATCATCAGTACCCCCGCACTGTACGGCGGGACGTACCGATTTTTCCGCGATGTGCTGCCGCTGTTTAATGTTACCGTGAACTATGTGCAGGCAGATGCACTTGCCGATCTCTCGAAACTTGCGACATCAAAAACAAAATTGTTCTTTTGTGAATCACCGACCAATCCGACGGTAGGGATCATCGACCTGCATAAAGCGATTGCCGAAGTGAAGCGTGCAGAGAAGAACCACGATATTTCGATGATAACCATGATCGATAACACCTTCGCATCGTGTCTGCATCAATCCCCGTTAGAGATCGGTTTTGATATGATTGTGGAAAGCGCCACGAAGTATATCGGCGGACACAGCGATGTGCTGGCGGGTGCTGTCATCGGTTCAAAAAAGGATATGAAGCAAGTGCGTCAGATCGCCAAGTATCTCGGCGGCTGCGCCGATCCGTTTGCCGCGTTCCTGCTCTCCCGCAGCCTGAAAACATTTGAGCTGCGCGTGATCCGGCAAACGGAAAATGCTCTGAAACTTGCGCAGGTAATGGAGCGACATCCGAATGTATTGCGGGTATACTATCCTGGATTGAAATCGCATCCGCATCATGCTGTCGCAAAAAAACAGATGAGCGGATTTGGTGCGATGGTGTTGATCGAAGTAAAAGGGGGAGTGAACGGCGCGGCAAAAGTGTGCGACTCGTTGAATGTTGCCGTCAATGCGATGTCCCTCGGCGGCGTGGAGACGCTCGTGAGCATTCCTGTTTATTCTTCCCATGTCAACATGAGTGCGGCAGAATTGAAGCAGCACGGCGTTACACCGGGAATGATCCGGATATCGGTTGGTGCGGAAGGGATCGACGATTTGATCGCCGATTTCGATCAGGCGTTAAAAAAAATACGCTGAAAGGAGTCATATGAACATCAGCATAATGGATGGCAGTGCATATTTCAAAGGTTTGCTGCTGTTGATCCGTAAGGATCGGGTAGTGACGACACCGGAGATTCAGTTGATGAAGCGGATCGGAAAGACACTCGGTTTTGAACGTGAATTTTGTGACACTGCAATTCAAGATATTCTGGTGAATGATTATATTATCGACATCATCCCGGAATTCTCTTCGAAAGCGCTCGCGGAGAAGTTCGTCAAAGACGGACTGTCAATCGCGTTCTCCGATAATGAGCTCCATCCCTCCGAAGAAGAATGGTTACGCACAGCAGCGGAAAAGAATCGCATTGACAGTTCCTGGTTTCAACAGGAACATGACAAAGCCGCGATCAAACGAGAACTTCCAGCTGTCCTGGAAGTGGATGATGTCATAGTCCAGTATTCTTCACCCACCCGACCGTATTGAATAATTGTGGAATGAAACACTGAAATATACTGCTCAATGAAAGAAACAGCCCGCAAAGCGGGCTGTTTCATTTTAGTTTGGACGGGTAACGAAGGAAAAACTCTGTGGCGTCTTCATAGGAATGCCGTAGATATCTTTTACACCAGTTGTCAGTGTGACAGTATATTTGGTATTCGTCTGCATGGTTGTTGTTGGAGTGAAAACTACCTGACTGGGTGAATCGTATGAGCCGTAATTGTAGTAGGACAGTTTTCCGGCGAGCGCGGGAGTGATAGAGAAACCGTTTTGAACTGCGGCTAGGTCCACGTACGTATTGAAACTCATTTGCAAGATGCGATTGGTTGCGACATAGATCTCGCCGTTGGATGGGTACGAGTATTCGAGCCTGACCGGTGCCGTTCTGAATGAGAAGGTAAACTGATGGCCGAGTGCGACACCGTCTTTATCCTTTGCGGTACCGTCCACGGTTACCGTGATCAGCGTATCAGACAAGAATGGTCCGCCTGTATAGAGCGAAATGCGATTTTCCTCTCCCCATAAAAACACTTTATTCATATCAGGAGTAACGGTAATCGCTGCCTCGGTGGAAATGCGGTCCATTCTGCGGGGGAACGTCATCGAAATGCCCGAATAATTCAATGGCGATACGTTGATATCCCCGTGGACAGGCATTGTTTGAATGCCGGTTTGTGTGGTATATGATTGTACAGTTTTGAAAGCGAATTTCAGCGGGAATCGCAGAGGCTTTCCCGAAGAGTCTTTTGCTCCAGTGCTGATAGTAACGATATATGTGGAATCGACATATGAATCCTTTTGAGAGAGCGTATATGTCATCGATTTTACTTTACTAAAAGTGGTGATCGTTGCCCCGGGATCGAATCCGGATTTTTCATCATAGGAATTCGGTGCATAGTAAAGACCGCCATACGGGGATGTTGTATAGTAGCCCCAGGTGAAAACACCTTCGCTTGCGGGAATGGTTGAAAAATATTTTTCCACACTCGCGCGGTCCATCGGCTGGTTGAACAGAATGGAGACAGTAATCCTTCCATATCTCCAATCATACACGATCTCATCCTGATCGGCCGGATAGTGCGCCATCACTTCATCCGGCATTGTGGAAAGCGCAATCTCGCCAAGATAAACAATATTGCCGCCGTTCAATTGCACGCCGGTTTTTTTATACGTGCGATAATTGTCCGACCGGATGGTGACATCATAGTTCCCGCTCCGGAGATCGCGAAAGATGAATGACCCATCCCCCGGATTGATCTCCTGCGAGTCGATCACGGTGATCTGACTGACAAACACTTTTGCTTTGCTGGAAACAGGCAGGACTTTACCCAGCAGATCGGCATGGAGAAGATCGTTGGTGTATTCTTTCGGGATCCGTTCTTCGATGATGGTTTCTTTGCAGCCAAACAGCAGCAGGATGGCGAGTGAAACAAAACGCAGCAGCGTTTTCATTGTAGGTTCTCCCCAAAATAGGTGGAGTTTCTACTACAAAACTACCATTGCACCGGATAAAAGACAAGGGGTAAAATACTACGGGATGCAGTATCGGCGGAAGAATTAGGAGTTATGGCTCCTTAATTTCTTATTTCTTCCGTCACCGTGAATGAAAATACAAGCATGGAGATGAACGCAATACCTGCCCCAATTCCAAATGCGGCGCTTCCGCCGAATGCATTATAAATGATGCCGAAACCGATGCTCGCAGGGAGAGCGGCAATACCGATGGAGAAGTTATATAATCCGAACGCGCTGCCGCGAAGATGTGCCGGAACCATATCCGCAACAAATGCTTTTTCCGCTCCTTCCGTGAATGCATAATACACTGCATACAGTGTAAACAGCAGGAATGTTCCTGCGATCTGCCATTCCTCGGAAAGCAGGTCGAGCATTGCAAATCCGGCGTAGACCAGCGTGTAAATTCCCCAGCCGATGTTAATCACCAATTTTCTGCCGATACGATCGGAAAGGGAGCCAAGCGGTGTGGAAAAAAGGACTTTCACAATATGGAAAAACGACCAGATCAACGGAAGAAATAACATATTGGCAAATTGCAGTTGAATATGCGGATCCGAAAAACGGGAGACCATCGCGTTCAGCAGCGGCACTGATAAGATTATTGTGCGCAGTGTTTCACTGTTGCTCATCGCTTCCTGGATACGGAAAAGCATAAAAGCATCCGAGGAGTTGCCGAGAGTAAAAAATGCTATGATGGTCAAATACCGCTTGAAATTCCGGTCAAACGAACGCAGGGAGAAGGAAAAGCTGTTTCCGGCGGAGAGCCCGGCAGTATTTTCTTTTACAAACAGTATCAAGGAGATCACAGCCAATGCACCCGGGATGATCGCAAGCAGAAACGTCATCCGGAGAATCGTTGATAGTTCGCTGAGGTTAAAAACAAGAATCAACAATGCGAGGGTGCCAATGCAGAGTAGCGGACCGATCACCGCTCCGCTATGGTCCATTGCACGATGAAATCCGTACGCCTTTCCCCGAATACGTTCATCAACGGAAGAAGCGATCAGTGCGTCCCGCGGAGAAGTGCGGATCCCTTTTCCCACGCGGTCCATCGAACGGATCAGCGCGATCTGCCATGCGTCTGAAACAATTCCGATAAGCGGACGCACGAGTGATGAGATGGTATATCCAATCACGACGATCGTCTTCCGTTTTCCCAGTTTGTCGGACATGATGCCGCTGGCCAATTTCAGCATGGATGAGGTTGTTTCAGCCAACCCTTCGATGATGCCGAGCAGAATGGCACCGGATCCGAGTGTTGCAATGAAGAGGGGAAGCAGGGGGTAGATCATTTCCGTCGCCGCGTCAGTTAACAAACTGACGACGCCAAGAACCACGACATTGCGGGGGATGGAGTTTTTTTTCATGAAGAGTGCCGCTTCATTGGAACATCGGATTACCGTTTCTTCCTTGTGCGGAAAACTTCTTTTATTGCTTTCCCCAAAAGTTTTTCTCGTGCTTTCCGTTCCTGCTGTTTGGTGATATCTGTTTTTGACGCGATGTAGTCCGCCTCACGCTGCAGTTTCAGATAGCTTGTGTATCGTCCTTGTTCTAAAG
>Ga0172379_10003466_pt1 | contig 25094 bp, 20 predicted proteins | sample GrowelOW334metaG_FD_119756 | JGI IMG/M metagenome (GOLD analysis project Ga0172379, IMG submission 119756) | Groundwater microbial communities from an aquifer near a municipal landfill in Southern Ontario, Canada - Groundwater well OW334 metaG | ecosystem: Environmental > Aquatic > Deep...
CATAATTGCGCGGCAAAGTTTTTTGTCGAGTAAGCCCAAATCCATATTTATTTCCGCACTGGCTTCTTTTATTAAGCCAAGAGCTTTTATAAAAACTCGCGGTGCGCGAAGGCCTGTTAGCTGAAAGTTTTTTAGTGCTCTGGTTGTAAATATTCCGTAATAAACGTGTGATGGCACCTGGAGTCTACCAAGCGCATCCTTCTCCAATCTTCCTTTCATATGTTGCAATTTGTAGCAGGTTTAAACCGTGTTTGCAATTGTTTAAGGGCTCTCCGAGGGCTAAAATGTCCGCGCCAGACAATGAAAACCCTTATAATAGACAATTACGACTCTTTTACCTATAACCTACCAATACACAGCGGAGCTTGGTGGTAATCCGGTTGTTAAAAAAAATGATGAGATTTCGCTAAAGCAAATTGAAAAATTAAAGCCGACGCACATAATTATTTCGCCGGGTCCTGGAACGCCGGAGCATAAAAAAGATTTTGGAATTTGTGCTGAGGTTATAAAGTATTTCGCAAATCGCACACCTATTTTGGGTGTCTGTTTGGGCCACCAGGGGATTATTCATGTTTTTGGAGGGAAGATAATAAAAGCTCCAAACCCAATGCATGGCAAAACTAGCAAAATTAAAATTCTCAGTGATGCTCAAATAAAAAAACTCGGCTGTAAATATGAATCGATTTTTAAATCTCTACCGCAAAAAATAGAGGTCATGAGATATCATTCTCTTGTCGGCGACGCAAAAACTTTTCCGCAAGATTTTGTGGTTACCGCGCAAACTTCGGACGGGCTAATTATGGCTCTGCAAAGCCGAGAGTTGCCAATGTTTGGCATTCAATTTCACCCGGAATCTTTTTGTACGCCGCACGGAAAGAAAATCATCAAAAACTTTCTAGCCATTCGAATTTAACTTCGCTGTAGTCTTTTAGAATTTTGTCCGCGCCCGCGGCCTGCAATTTTTTTGCATCGCTCGTGGTGGTGAATGCAATACATTTCATTCCCGCGCTTTTTGCCGCTTCAACTCCAAAATCGGTGTCTTCAAAAACTATGCAGTCGGCAGGCGCAACGCCAAGTCTCTTTGCCGCTTCAATAAAAATGTACGGTGCCGGTTTTGGCGCAGCCACTTCTTCCCCAGAAACTATCTCATCAAATTCATCCGAAATGCCAATATTTTTTAGCATTTCGATAATACTTTTCTTTGAAGAACCGGACGCAATCGCTTTTTTGCCGCCGCGCACATTTATTTCTTTTAAAAATTCAAAAAAACCATTCACTTCTTTAAGTTTCTTCCCTTTTAAAATTTGCCCAAAATAATCAATTTTTTTATTAACCAAAGCTTTAACATCAAAATCTTTTATGTTGTTTCTTCCCAAAACAGAGCGAATGATATTTGGCGATCCCGTACCCACAAAAACGTCGTTAAATTCATCAAAATCCCACTTAATGCCAAAATCGTCGAACAGTTTTTCGTACGCTTCAAAATGCGTAGGATGAGAGAGCACAATCGTGCCATCCAAATCAAAAATAAAAGCTTTCATGTATTAAGTTTTAATACACCTTAAGCGCAAGATATCCCAATCCTACCGCGATAAGTACAAGTACAGAAGCCATTGTATAAACCATTGAATTTTTCTGTACGAACTTAATCATTTGTTTGCGCACAAAGCTTGGAAACCACATCCAAACAACGCCCTCCAAAAGCATTAAATAGCCCAAAACAGTCATAATGCTGCGGTTGGAACTGAATTTTATTGTCCAGTGTGTATTCAAAATCAAAAATGCGAATGCGAAGAATAAAACAGATGCAAGTCTAAGAGTTGCATTTCCGGAATTGAAAAAATCTTCAAAAGCTTCCTTGTATTTTTTTACGTTATAAAACGCAGGCAATGCGATAATTAAACATAGACCTGCAATTCCAAAGGCGATGTGTTGCATTGGAATTCCCTGGATAAAATTTGTTGCTAGAAGTGTAGGCATATAGAGAAAATAAGATTAAAAAATATAGCCACAGGTATTGTAAAGTGTGTTAGGATAATTGTAAATGATCTTAACTCATTTTTTTGGGGCGGTGCTTGGGCTTAAATTGTTGGATTTTGATTATAATATTTTTAAAATTCTAAATGGATTTGCGGGGCAGTCTCATTCATTGGATGTTTTTTTTGTGATTGTTGCAGAGGGAATTTTATATCTGATTTTTGCAGGAATTGCGATATTTATTTTGATGGACAAGAAAAACAAGGAACGCAAAATTATCGCGCTTCAGGCTCTTTTTGCCGCGCTAATTAGCAGGGTTGTTTTTATTGAACTGATTAGGGTGTTTTTCTTTAGACTTAGGCCTTTTGTTGCAGGTGTTGTTACCCAGCTCGTTTATCATAATCCGCTGGAAGCCTCTTTCCCTTCGGGGCATGCTGCGGCAATGTTTGCCATGGCATTTACGATTTGTTTTGTAAGTCGGAAATGGGGAGTTTTTTTCTTAATTTTGGCGCTAATAAGTTCAGTTTGTCGCGTGATAGTTGGAGTCCATTATCCTATGGATATCGTAGGTGGGTTTTTGGTAGGGATCTTATCTGTATTGGCGGCTAAGATGGTTTTTGATCTGTGGGTAAGGAAGAGGTTGGCCGGCCCCTCCTGGGCACGGCACTCACCCTTAGGCTTGCTAAAAAAGCGAAAATAAGGTATAATTTTACAATAAATTTAAAACAAAAACTTAAACAAAATTTATATGAAAAAAATGCTTTTAGGTGTTTTGAAGTATATTGCGTTTGGAAATTCCAATACGCTTATGCCTTCCAGGTTGGTTTATGATGTTGGAGCTGAATTTGGCCAAGGCGCACAACGCTGGGGCAAGCCCGATCGTAAAGATTATGTGTCATTGTCTGGCAGGGATCCTCATCTGGAGCCAAAAGAGAAAGGGCCGGTGAAGTGTGAAATCGTTCCTTCTGATGTAACCAAGGAAGATCTAAGAAAACTAAAAGCTGAAGTTGAAGCAAAAAAGATACCAAAAGAACCTGGAAAATATAATTTTGCAGAAACGAAGGTAGAGGCGAGCGATACGCTTGAATCTATAGTTGGAAGAATTTTTAACAAGGTTGGCGCTCCCGTACCGGTGGGTACACTTGAGCGTATTCGACTTGCTTCGGGCTCATATAAAGGCGAACCTGGCGCCGTTAAGGCCGAAAATTGGGAAGTTAAAGATGGAGTTTTGATCTATAAAGCAAAAATAAATGGAACGATGCAGAATGTTTATTCCATTAATTTGCTTCCATGGAAAGTTTTGGCGGAATCTGGCGAAGTGGCGGAAAAAATGGAGAATCCTTATGATCTTGGCAAGTATGAGGGCGGGCGTAAAGCTCCCGGAGACAGAAGTGTTTATAAAATTGAAGGTGGCGTTGATGCGACTGCGCACACAAATGTTTTGAGAAAGGCTCAGTGGTATGAAGAAAAAGTAAATGCCGCAAAGGCTCTTTTGAAAATTTATGATGATGTTTCTCGCACTCGTTTTGATGCGGCAACAAAGGTTTTGATCGGTTCAAAGGAAGCTTTGCTTCGCGATTTGGCAGGTCAAACCGATTTTACTCCCGTTAAATTCAGAAGTAATTTTGAGAAAAAACATCCCGGAGAAGTGTTGGGAAAAAATGGTGCTTATAATCTAGTTCTCGCATTTCAAAGAATTCAAGATATTTACAATGGCGACAGCGAGAAACTTTTTAATGATAAATGTGAACTTGCGCTTACTATCGGCGCAAAAGTGGATTTGCAGGCGGAAAGATTTGCCAGAGCGCAGATTGCGAAATCGGCAGAAGGGGAAGATGAGCCGGCAATTATTTGTCCTCCGGACCAAGTTCCTGGACCAACGCCAACGCCGACGCCAACGCCAACGCCAACGCCAACGCCAACCCCAACCCCAACCCCAACCCCAACCCCAACACCGACGCCTACACCTGGACCAGTTCCACCTATAGAGCCGTTAAAGTCGGGTGCAAATGGCGGAGCAGGTGATCGCTATTTAAAAGTCGATGTAAAACAGAGTGATTTGGTGCCAACGGCAGAACAATTTAATGAGAAACTGACTCCGGAAATAGCATCTAAAATGCTTATTCAAACATATCAAGTTAATGGCATAAATGCTTTCGTTGCCGGTCTTAATAAAATAAAAGATAAAGATCCAGCAAAAGCTACAGAGACGTTTGATTTGGTTTTTCAGTCATTGAATGCAACAGACAGAGGGGCTGCATTAAGGCTCATGGGAGATATTTTAAAGGGAGAGAATGTGCCGGCTCAATTAAAGGCCGCTTTTGATCAAAGTATTAAGGACGCAATTGCCGCAGAACCGGTATTGGCAAATCGTCAGGTTTTTGAATTGATGGGCATTTTGCACACGATTCAATATGACGTTGAGCATCCGACAGAAAATAAAAGACAGCAAGAAGAAGGTACAACAAATGTGATGAGAGACATTGTCGCAAAGCTTACTGCGATTGACGCATCTCAGTTGACCGGTGAATGTAAGGAGTTTTATGAAACAACTAAGCTTTCTCTGGAAACAAATATGCGTAAGAGTATGTCTCTGGATATTTTGGAGACGACTCACAATAGTTTGCAGGATAGCCTAAGAGATTTAACTAAAACGGACACTACTTTTGTTAACAGTCTTGAAGAATTGAAGGGGATGAAGCCAGAAGAAGTTCGCGCTGCACTTCGCAATGAAGGTGTGACAAATTTATTGGATACGGATGCTGAAATTTATTTGGCTGCAAGCCATGTAATGGAAGCGATGCGTCTATATGTAACTTATTTATATCCGCAGGAAATTCAAAAAGGGACGGTTATAAAAAATCCACTTAAATGGGCACTTGAAGAAGTGAAAAAGGGAACCGTGATAAATTTGCCGGCAGGATTTGTGCCGGAAGATTATGATGTAATAACTGATGCCTATAAAGGACAATCAACAAAAATAGCTGGGAATTCAATTGATGTTAAAGGTTTGTTTATTGATCAAGAGGCGGAATTGCGTTTGTTTGATGAATATCAGACAGGGGAAGAGAGAATTGGTGAAACTTCCATATGGAATAATGCGCCGTTAAATTGGAAAGAAGGTGCAAAGACTGGGGCAATTGGGATGGGAGTCACAACTGGTGGCATAGGAGCTATTCCTGGTGCGCTTAGTGGTGCCATGTATGGCGGAATTTCACAATTAACCGGTATTGGTGAAAAATTAAAAGTAGATCAGGCTGCATTTATGTCCGGTGATGTGAGCATGATGGAAGCGGCAGATAAACTTGTTACGGCAGATTTGCCAAAAATGATGGGTGAAAATGGCGATTTTGGAGCTGTTGAACAGCTGGAAATTGCAAAGATCATGCATTTGCGAAGGACAAAACATTATGATGAGGCACGGGCGCTTGCGGCTCGGTTTATTGCGGATAAGATTCCACAGCCGACTGATCAAGAATTGGATGCCAAGGCAGTGGAAGTTGGAAAAGATTACGAAACAAAAGTGCGGGCACAAATAAAAATGTCGATGGAAAAAGATCCGCGATTTGTTGGTCAGCCGTATGCAGTTGTTCAAGATGCGATCAATAAGGCAATGACAGAGGTAATTAAAGACAGGGCATATTTGACATTAATTGGTGAACGCGCTGCGACAATGGATCAAAGCAAATTAACTGATTTCGAGAAACAGGCACTTCATGTTTTAAATGTTATTAATGGTAACGCCGGTGTTCCAGTAAGCGATGAAACTGCGGCTGTAATTATTGATGTTTCTAAAGTGGTTGTGGAAATAGTTGCCATTGAACTTATTACGGCTGGTGCGGGAAGTCTAATTGCCGGAGCTGTTGGTGGTGGGGCTGCCGTTGGAGCTGCGGGCGCCGGAACAATAACTGTTGCTCAGGCTGGCGGTGCTGGTTTAGCGCTTGGACGTACAGCGAGGGCAACGCATGGTTTGCTCACAGCTGGTGAAACGCTTGCAACTGGCGCTGGTAGGATGGGTAGATTAACGAGAATTCTTGCAAGGAATAGGTTGGTGGCCACACCAACCAGATGGATAGCGCGCGGCGAAACTGTGGGAGCGCGTGCAACCGGCAAACTTGTTCATGCGGCAGCTTTTGTGGAAGGCCAACAATTAATGCATGGTAGAACAATGCAAGTTATTGACGATCCATTGGGTTCTGCTTATTCAATTGTAATGACTGCCGGAACAATGTGGGCACTTGGAGCAAGTCAAAGATTTATGAGAGGACAAATGGGAGGGTTGCCTACGCCAGGAATGGTCAAAGCTCCCGGTGTTGCAGTTGCGGAAGGTGCTGTGTCTTCGGGAAGGGCTATGCCTTTAGGCATAGGTGTTGCTAGTAGATTTGTTGGAACTAATTTGGGAAGACTGCCGGCGCCTGCTAGAGCCGTTGTAGAAATGAGTGCGGAATTTTCGGCATTGCATTTTGGCGTTGGTAAAGCGGAAAAATGGGCTTCGGTTGCTACTGGCCAAATAAGCCAAGACCAAATGGACGCAATGGAAGATCCGGTATGGTGGCACAGTGCCATGCATGATGCAGGCATCGTGCTTGGACTTAGAACTTGGGGTATTGCGAAAGAGAAAATTATTGATAGGCCAGTTATCAAGACAGAACCAGTTAAGACAGAACCGGTTAAGCCGGAGCCAGCACCAGAAGGACGATTACAGGGGCCAACTCAAGCTCATGATGTTGATATTGCTGCAAACCAAGTTGCTAAAGGTCGCGATGCTTTGGGGGAATCAAATCAAGTTCCTGCCGACACGGCGACTATAAAACTAGGTAGTAAAGAAGTACCAATAAAAGAGGCTCTGGATATGGTTGCAGAACGTAGATCCGAAGGAGGTGCTGTGAAAGATGTAACTTATAGACAATTATATGAAGAAGCCATAAGAGATATTCCAGATGCTACTCCACGCAAAGCCAGAATGGCCGAACTTGATCGTATGGTTGCGTCGAGAACAATTGTTTTGCACGGCGGTTTTGTTATTCCAGTTGGATATCCGGAATATCCAGCAAAGGATCAGGCAGATCAAGCAGTAGCCGGTTTGGAAAAAGATTTACCAGGTAGAACTTTTACCGCAATAGATAAAGGTGATGGTGGTAAATGGGTAGTTGTTGAGACTACTGGTGGAGTAACAGGTCCGGCCCCAACTGGACCTTTAGGTTCAACAATAATGCCAAAATATGAATCGCCAATGCCAAAAACTCCAACGACTCTTGGTAAACCTGGTGGTGAGTTATACTCGGCAAAGCCAAAAGGGCCGGAAGTTAGAACCGAAAATTTACCAACGCCAGCTCTTGCAAGAGCCGAAGTCATAACATCTAAAGATGCTGATTTTGTGGCTAAAACAAAAGTAATGCTGGATACGGCAAAGCCAAACGAACCGATTTTGCTTGGCACACAAACTACTGGAAATCATTTGACGGCAATAAGAGGCGCTGATGGAAAATTCACCCTCATTGAATCCAATGGTAAACGAGTAATTCGCACTATTCCGGATGTGAAAATTGATGTGGAAGCTATCCCTGGCGGTACAGGTGCTCGCGTTAAATGGGAAGGTGGAGAATATGTCGCTCAAGAAACATTCCCAGTTTTAATGCCAAAGGTTTCACCGGATACTGTGTTGGATTTTTCTAAAGTTGCCGAGAAACCTGATTCAGCCAGATTCACATTAAATGATTCCGGAATGGGCGTTAGATTTGGAACAGAGTCTCCTGGAAATCATGTTGATTTAATACGTTTGAATTCCGATACATGGGTAGCTCGTCGCACAAATGATGGAGTGGATCAGCCACAAGAAGTTGTTCGCAATGTTAATTTAACAGGAAATAATCTTGCCGGCACGAATGTGGATGGTTCGCCGTGGAGCTATTCAAATGCTCGTGAATTTGCCGCACTAACTTCGGTGGAAGGCGGAAACGTACATCAATAATTCCATGTTTTATAAAAAAGTTGATAAGCCCTCCGTGCAAACGGGGGGCTTTTGTATTTAAGTCAAAAATTTTGCAGACTATTTTTTTTGCGGAGTTTTTATGATTTTACTAGCTGCAATTTCGGGAAAACCGTCGTCACTAAAATCAACAGTGCAATAACCGCGCAAATGCTTCCAAATAAAAATGGAACTTGTACGCCAACCATTTTCCACAAAAGTCCGGCGATCACGCTTGCAGGTAATTGAAATAATCCAATTGTTGTGTGAGTTAATCCAAGCATGGTCCCTTTTAATTGCGGGTCCGAAATTTGCACGGTAATTGTTTTTTGAATGCTGTCGGTCATTGCGGAAAAAACTCCATATAGTGGGAATAATAACCACATAAAAATTCCGGATGGTGCGAGTGAAAATCCCAAGTATGTAACTGCAAAAACCGCATAGCCGCCGACCATTATTTTTTGTGGGCCGATTATGTCTGCGAGTCTGCCGATTGGAGTTGCCAGTGCGGCGAAAACTATATTGGACAAAGCATAAAGGACCGGTATAAGCCCGATTGCGACGCCTAAGTTTTCTGCGCGAAGAAATAAGAATGAATCGGAAGAATTTCCAAGTGTGAAAATCGCGAGTGAAAGTAAAAAGAATTTATAATGTCGTGGAAGGAGTTTTAATGAAAGGCTAGGGAATTCTTTTTTTACGTGTATGTCGGGCTTTTTTTCTTTTACAAAAAATATCAATGTAAGTAATGCAAAAAAGGAAGCAACGAAAGAAAATAAAAACAAATGTCTTATATTGTTGTTTAAGATCGGCAATAAAATAAGAGCCAAAAGTGGGCCGGCTACTGCGCCAAGCGTATCCATCATTTTATGGAAACCAAAAGCCAATCCAAGATTCTCCGGCGCCGTTGATTCTGCGATTAGTGCATCGCGAGGAGCCATTCTAATTCCTTTTCCAACTCTGTCTGAAAATCTAACAAAAAGCACATGCCATGGAGATTGTGCAAAAGCCATCATTGGCTTAGCGAGCATAGAAAGTCCATAACCCAGAACCGTTAAACTCTTTCGTTTTCTTAATTTGTCCGAAGCCCAGCCGGAAAAAACTTTCATTAAGCTGGCTGTAGATTCCGCAATGCCTTCAATCAAGCCAACCATTGGGAGTGAAGCGCCGAGCACCTTTGTCAAAAAAACCGGGATTAGCGGATAAACCATGTCCGTGCTGGCATCATTCAAAAAGCTCACGACTCCCATTGCCTTAACATTTCTCGAAAGTTTTATTTTCATGGGCCTATCTTATCACCTCACAGCCTATGCGTGGAATTGCATTTAATTTAATTCCAATTTCACTGCCTTTGCCGGCTTTAAATACCGGCTCGCGATCAATTTCCATTGAGTCTACAACTTGCTCGTAGCTTTCGCCGTCAGCAGTTTCGTAGGTTATGCAATCGCCGACAGATAAAATCCCGGAAAGGCTTATAACCCCAACGTGAATTTTTTCGAAATAATGGGTTACTGATCCTATTATTTTTGTTTTCACGGATGTGGCTTTTTTGCGCAGCGTGCGAGTTTTAGGCAAAGGTTCATCATCAATTAGTGGTGCGTCGAATGTATTCTCCGGCTCAATTATTTCTTCTTCTTCCATTGGCATAAGTCGTGATGACGCCTCTTGTTCAATAATTGGTTCATCAAAAGTAGGTTGCGAAATTTTTGTAATCCTCGGGCTGGAACTAAATGCATTTTGGACGTTTATTTTTGGCAGAGGGCGTGGTTTTTTTTCTGTTCTTATTGCCCTGGCTTCCCTGGATCTTTCTCCAATTACTTCGGTAAGTCTGCGCTCGGTTAATGTTGCGACCAGGCTTTTCCTTCTTTGTGGTTGTGGTTTTGATTTTTCAAATTCCAAGGCTGACTGTGCATAAGCATCCCTTACAATCTGTGCGGTAGTTCGTGGCGTTTTTGAAAGTCCCGGCGCCGGTATTCCGGCATTCTTCCGATCAAGAGCAGTCAAAACCAGCGGGCGTTTTGCCTTAACCGTTTGAATCTTCCTCGTCCTCATGAACGCAGGAATTTTCAATATATTTGGATCCCGCGATAGTGGCATGGCTCAATTGTACCAAAAAAGCAAAATAAAAACCGCCCGGATGTCTTAAGGGCGGTTTTTAAGGTAGGAAGTTATTATAACTGTGAATCTGTTCCTGCAGACTCATTGTCAATTTTTACGTTGCCGCTTAATTTGCAAAGAGTTTTGCCGCCGTTAAATGTTTGCCATGCGGCCTTTTTTGCAATTTTAAGATTCTTTCTTTCCTGTTTGAATGCTTTTTTGTAGGCTGCCCATGCGTCTTTTGTAGCCTGTTTTACTTCTTGTTGAGTTGTTTTTGTCCAAGCTTGTTTTAGCGCTACTTTTCTGGCTTCAAGCGCTGCTTTTACGTTTGTTGAATACGTTGTGAATGCTGTGATTATTGACGCGTCCCTTGTTTCTAGTGCTGTTCCCACACAAGCACCAACTTCTGCAGATATGACCTGGTTTGCGACTGCTTTGTCTCCATGATTCTCTCTATTGTTGTCGTTTTGTGCAAAAGCTGGTACAGCTAGCACAGCAAAGAGAGCCAAAGAGAGGCCCATCGCGGTAATACGTTTGAACATAGTTACGTTTTGTTAAGAAATAAATCGTTAATTATTACAGCGGTGTTTGGGGAATTGTTACATTGTTGATGTTGCAATAAAAAGTCTATAATAAAAATGTCGAAAGTTGGTTCTATTATTTAATGATTAAATATATGGCAACTACACCGTTGAGTTCTATTTTAAATCTTGCTGGTAAAACGGCAATTGTAACCGGTGGGGCTGTTGGAATTGGTGGTGGAATTGTTTATCGTTTGGCGGAGGCCGGTGCAAATGTTTTGATTGCAGACATGAATGAGGAAAATGCCAAAAAAACTGCGCAGGAGTTAACTGCAAAAGGTTGGAAAGTTTCTGCTCTTAAAGTGGATGTTTCGCAAGAAGAAGATGTAAAGAAAATGATTGCGGAGGCAGTGAAGGTGTTTGGTGGCGTGGATATTTTTGTGAATAATGCAGGAATTTATCCGTCTATTTTGGTTCAAAATATGAGTGCTGCGGATTTTGACAAAGTGATTTCGGTGAATTTGAAAGGAGTTTTTATGTGCACAAAATATGCTGCTGATCAGATGATCAAACAGGGGAAAGGCGGCAAAATAATAAATGTAACTTCGATTGATGCTCTGCATCCTTCTACTGCCGGTTTGGCGCATTATGATTCTTCCAAGCATGGTGTTTGGGGATTTACCAAAAACACGGCGCTGGAATATTCCGCCCACAAGATTTGGATAAATGCAGTAGCTCCTGGTTACATTGCAACTCCTGGCACAGGGGCTTCGCAAGAGAAGAGTCCGGAGATGATTAAGGTTATAGAGGCAATGACTGCAAAAATTCCAATGAAAAGGCCTGGCGAACCGGATGATATCGGAAAGGCTGTGCTGTTTTTAGCTTCAGAATTATCTTCTTATATGACAGGCGAGCAAATTGTTGTAGATGGAGGAATTCTACTGTCTTAATTAAACGGCGTCGCGTCGCAATTGTTGCTTTCTTGCGGACAGCTTAGCTGCATCCATTCATAAAATGTTGCAGGTTTTCCGTTAATTGCATGTACAACATTATTTATTCCTGGCAGGTTTTTTAGTGTGTCGTTTACCGGAGACAAAAAAGATGCACTGCCGCAACTTGTGCCGGCGTTTGAAATTGCCATGCGCATATCGAGCCAATTTACATATGCGGTTCCATTTATAACTTTTACACTTTTTAAATTCGCAGAAGTTGCCGGTGTTATCCAGAAAAAATCTTTTAGCCCGGTTGCTTTTTCCGCTTCCGTTGGGCCTTTGAATAATTCCATCATTGCCAGGTATGCGAGGTTGTCTGATTTTGTCACTTCACGAGTGGCAGGATCAGTCTTTGAACAAGATACAAAATCCGCATTATTTTTTTCGGATGGAAAAAAGACGCTAATGGTTACAGTTTGATTTTGTTCGACTTCGGCTGGTGTGTTCGCTGTATCCGCTTTATCCTCATTTTGTGGGTTTTGAGAGCTTTGAAAACTGATAGAGCAGGAAGAAATTGCCAAGACAAAGACTAACATTGAAACAAAAAGTATTTTTTTCATATATGATTTATTACAGGTTATTTGCTTAAGCGTTACTGATTATATACAATTAGCCTCCTCTAAATAAGATAATATGTATATAGGACTTACAGGTTATATGGGTAGTGGGAAGGGGACTTGTGCGGAATATTTTAAAACAAGGGGACTTAAGTATATTTCGCTTTCTGATGCGGTTCGCAAGGAAGCAACTGTGCGTGGCCTTGAGCATACGCGTGAAAATTTACAAAATACAGGTAATGATATGCGAAATTCCGGTGGTGCAGGGGTTTTGGGGCTAAAAATAAGGGAAGAAATTCTTAGTCAGCCATCTGCAAATTGGATTATTGATGGAGTTCGCAATCCGGCAGAGATAGTGGAGTTGCGTAAGCTTGGTGATTTTAATTTAATTGGAGTTACGGCGAGTCGGGAAATGCTTATTAAAAGGATGATGGAACGTGGGAGAGATAGTGAAAAAAAGCTTACGGAGGCGGAAATTATTGAAAAGTTGGAGAGAGAAGGTGGGAAAGGCGAGCCGGAAAGCGGCCAGCAGATTACAAAATGTTTTGATTTGTCTGATTTTACAATTATTAATAATGGGACTTTTGTGGAGTTGGAGGCCAAATTGGATCATTTTGTTGGGCTTTTGACCGGTAAGGCCAGGCCGAGTTTTGATGAGATTTTTATGGAGATCTCTTATGCGTGGGCAAAAAGAGCGACCTGTTTGAGGCGCAAAGTTGGTGCGGTTTTGGCGAAAGATAAACAGCAATTAACTGCTGGATATAATGGTGCACCGCGAGGATTACCGCATTGTGCCGAGCTTGGCGGATGTTTGAGGGAAAAATTGGGAATTCCTTCTGGCCAGCGCCACGAATTGTGTCGTGGTACACATGCCGAACAGAATGCAATAACTCAAGCTGCAAAGTTTGGAATAAATATTGAAGGCGCCACTCTTTATTGCAACACTTATCCGTGTGTGATTTGTACAAAAATGATCTTGAATGCCGGAATTAAGAGGGTGGTTTATGATTCTTCTTATGATGATGCGCTTTCGAGAGAATTACTAGGCAGCCAGAAAATTTTGGAAGTCGTGAGATATGAAGGGAAAAAATTTAAGTGCTAGGGCTGATTTGTGCGCGCGCACATTTTTAATAAAGCTTCCCACCGAGTTTTTGCCAGTCGGTAAAAATTTGGGTTCCTTCGCTTTCAAGTTCATTGCGGTGAACAAGTTTGATTTTTCTTTTCTCCGGAGATTTGTCTAATTCCTTATAAATAAAATCATCATCAAAGCCGACGCGCGCCGCAGTTTTTTTATCTACGCAATAATAAATTTCTTTTACGTTTGCCCAGTAAGCCGTTGTTAGACACATTGGGCAAGGTTCGCTGCTTGCAATCAAAATACAATCTTCAATATGCGGGCTTTTTAGTTTTTTGCATGCGGCGCGCAGCGCATTCACTTCGGCATGGCACGTTGGATCATTGTTTTTTAAAACCGTGTTGTGGCCTTTTGAAATAACTTTTCCTCCCTTAACAACTACTGCCCCAAAAGGCCCGCCATGACCATGTTTTATCCCTAAGCGAGCCTCTTTAAAAGTTTCTCTAAAAAATTCATTAAGATTTTTTTCTTGCATGTGAATTGTGTTAAATAATGGACACTATGTATTCTACACCAAAGGAAATGCTTGGCACGTGGCGGCACATTTATCATTAATGTATATTGTGCAGGTATGGATTTTTTACAGGCGATAATTTTATCTATCATCGAAGGTATAACCGAATTCTTACCGGTTTCTTCCACCGGCCATTTGATTTTGGCTTCGAATTTTCTAAAAATTCCTCAGACTGAATTTTTAAAAAGTTTTGAGATTTTTATACAGCTCGGTGCAATTTTGGCGGTTTTAACGCTTTACTATAAGCATTTTTTAAAGGACTGTAAAATGTTCACCAAAGTTTTGGTGGCATTTTTGCCAACCGCTGTTCTTGGTCTTGTTTTTTATAAAGTTGTTAAGCAGTTTTTGCTTGGAAATATGATGGTTACAATTGTGGCACTTTTTATTGGTGGTGTTTTATTTATAATTTTTGAAAGGTTTTATAAGGAAGAACGTCACAGCAAGATCTATGAAATTAAACATATCACTTTTGCGAAAGCGCTTTGGATGGGTCTTTTTCAGTCAATTGCCATGATTCCGGGAGTTTCGCGCTCTGCCGCAACCATTTTTGGAGGTATGACTCTCGGGCTGGACAGAAAAACTTCTGTAGAATTTTCGTTTTTGCTCGCAATTCCAACCATGATCGCCGCAACTTCTTTTGATATTTATAAAAGCAGTTTTGCTTTTGCTGCTGAGGAATACTGGCTTCTTGCCGCCGGCTTTATAGGTGCATTTATTACAGCACTTTTGGCTGTCAAATTCTTCTTGAAATATATCGAAAAAAACACTTTTACATGGTTTGGAATTTATAGAATCGCAATCGCTGCAATATTCTGGATTTTGATTGTAATGTAAGCCTTCTTAATCTGTATTGAATTCTGCTACAATGTGTTTACCTTATTTGTTTTAAAGATTTAATAATATGAAAATCATAAAAGTATTAGTTTTGGGCCTTGCGGTTCTTTTTATTGGCAGTACGATGTTTTTTAGCGGAACGGCTTCAGCTCAATTTACAGAAGAGAAAAAGGTAAATATGTATTTTTTCTGGGGAGATGGCTGTCCTCATTGCGCGGATGAAATAAAGTTTTTGATACCGTTAATGAAGAAATATCCAAGATTGAATGTTTATGATTTTGAAACGTGGAAGCATCAAGAAAATCTGAATTTGATGGTAAAGGTGGCAACTGCGCTAGAGGTAACAAATGGTGGAGTACCATTAACTGTGATTGGCGATAAATATGTGGTCGGTTATATGAGTGACGAAACGACCGGTAAGGCTTTAGAAGAAAGGGTTCAGCAGTGTTTAAAAGGCTCATGTACAGATGAAATTGCTAAACTTGTGGGTGTATCTGGTAGAACACCTAATCAAATCAAGTTGGAAGGGGAAGATACTCAAAAACCTGCGGATACTGTGAATGGTGGCAACGAGTTAGTTAATTCTGGATCCGGTACGGATGCTGCGCTAAAAACAATTAAAGTGCCACTTTTTGGGGAGATTTCTATTGGTAATCTTTCTTTGCCTGTCTTAACTGTTCTTTTTGGCGTATTGGATGGATTTAATCCATGCGCAATGTGGACGCTGATATTTTTGATAGGGCTTATGCTTGGTATGGAAAACAAGACACGCATGTGGATTTTGGGTTCTGCTTTTATTGCGGCTTCCGCCGGTATTTATTTCTTGTTTATGTCTGCCTGGCTTAATGCGATTCTATTTTTGGGTTTTGTAATATGGATTCGCCTTGGAATTGCGGTAGTGGCAATTGGTGCCGGTCTTTATAATTTGCGTGAATATGTACTTAATAAAGATGGCGTGTGTAAGGTCACTGCGAGCGAAGAGAGGCGCAGTAGATTTGAAAAAATAAAGAAAATTGTATATGAAAAGAGTTTTTGGATGGCTTTTGTGGGGATTATTTTGTTAGCCGCTGCTGTGAATACGGTTGAGCTCATTTGTTCAGCTGGATTCCCGGCCATTTATACACAGATTCTTTCTATGAATAATCTGCCTTCATGGCAGTATTATGGGTACATTCTCGGCTACATTTTCTTCTTCATGATTGATGATTTAATTGTATTTATTATTGCGATGCTTACATTGCAAGTTACTGGCATTACTACAAAATACGTTAAATTCTCATATCTGGTTGGAGGAATCTTAATGCTTATAATCGGCACTTTGCTAATGTTTAAGCCGGAGTGGCTGACGTTTTCATAAGATTGGCAGATTTGGGAGTATTTTGTTTTTTGAGGCTCGACGTACAGCATCATGTTTCATTGATTTTTAGTGTTAGCACTCTGCACGGTTTGATGTGATGTTTTACTTTGAGCGACGAACTCGCTCAAAAAACAAAATACTCCCAAATCTTGAGGAAGAGAGAATCATTATAAGATTAACATCGCGTCGCCGAATGAGTAGAAGCGGAAGTTTTCTTTGATGGCGATTTCGTAAAGTTCATGTAAATGCTTCTTTGAATGCTTGAATTGTAGGAAGGCCTCCACGAGCATCATTAGCGAAGAATTTGGAATGTGAAAGTTTGTGATTAGCGCGTCCACTGCGCGAAATTCAAATGGCGGGAAAATAAAGATGTCGGTTGCGCCGGAAGATTTTTTGAATTTCGCTGCCGATTCCAGAGTTCTAACCGTCGTTGTTCCGGCGGCAACGAGTTTTTTGCCTTGCTGTTTTAATTCTTTAATTTCGTCTTCCGTGCTTTTTTCGATTTCATAGAATTCCTCAAATAGTTTTTTTGAGCGCAGATTTTCCTCTGTAATAGGCGCAAAAGTGCCGAGCCCGACGTGTAGATTTACAAATAAATGGGGGATTTGTTTGGCTTCCAGTTTCTTAAAAACGCGCGGCGTGAAATGAAGAGATGCGGTTGGGGCGGCCACAGATCCAGGATTTTTAGCAAATACTGTTTGATATTTTTCGCGCAAATCACTTTCGGTTAATGGAGTTTCTTTTATATATTTTGGAATTGGGGTAATCCCATATTCCAAAAGAACAGCTGTTAAATCTTCCAGCGGAAAATTTGGTTTAAAATAAAATATTTTCTCGTCCTGCTTTTCAACTTCCAATAAGTGTTTTTCGCTAATGTGTAATTTTTGTCCCGGTAAGATTTTGCGATCGGAAAGCCCTTTAATTAAAGTGTCGCCCGGTTGTAATTCATTTATAAGTAAGAGTAATTCCACCGTGCCGCCGGTTTCTTTTCTAACTTTTAATCTCGCGGGAATCACCTTTGTTTTATTCATAACCAAAAAAGAATTCTGCGGTAAATATTTATCCAAATTTTCAAATCTATCAAAAGTTATTTTGTCGGTTGCCGTGTCATAAATAAAAAGCTTGGACAAATCACGCGGGCTTGCCGGTTCTTTTGCAATTAATTCCTGGGGTAGGTGATAGTCATACATAAAGGGCTCTAGCAAATCTTAATATAAAAAAGTGGTAAGAAATAGCGGATTATGTAAAAATAGATGCATGAAGATAAATTATATAGCTATTCCAGCTGCGGCTCTCGCGGTTTCTTTTGGTGGGAGCTGGGTTACAACTCAGGGCATGGATTGGTATAAATCATTAAATTTACCTGGTTTCACGCCTCCTGGCGCTTTGATTGGTGCTGTTTGGACTGTTATTTTTATACTTACGGCAATTTCCGCTCTAATTTTCTGGAATAAGAAAGTTCATGATAAGAATAGAAAATTGATTATCGCTTTATTTGTGGCAAATGCGGCGCTTAATTTACTTTGGAGTGTGCTGTTTTTTGGGTTTCATTTAATAGGACTTTCAATCATTGAAATGTTTGCGCTAAATTTGACGACCTTTGGGCTCATAATGTTCCTTTGGCAAAATTATTTGGCGTCTTCTTTGCTGCTTTTCCCTTATCTTGCCTGGGTTACATTTGCGACTTATTTGGCTTATTCGGTTTATGCACTGCAGGTTTAGTGCAAGCCTAAAAAGCCCTGTTCCAATCTTGCGGCTCCATAGTTTTAAAGTGCGATCTTTGTGTCTTTTGTGATTTCACCACATACCTGAGCTTCTATCCCGTGCTGCGCTGCGATTTTTATCGCTTTTTGTTCTTCTCCGGGCGCCACAATTACAAGCATTCCGTTGCCCATATTCCAAGTTTTATATGCTTCTTCACGCGGGACTTTTCCTTTTTCGATGGCATGTTTCATCAATTCGCAAGGTTCAAAAAGATTGTTTAATTTTGCACCAAGTTCTGCGCGGCGTAGAATTCGGCCAAGTTTGCCTGGTATGCCTCCGCCTGTGATATGGGAAGCCCCGTGGACTTCGCATTTCTTTTCACCGGCAAATCCACCAAACATGTCGCAAACTGCGGCGCAGTAAATTTTTGAGGGAGCAAGCGCTAGTTCGCCCATCGGCTTTCCATTTAATTTTTCGCTGTGCCAGTTTTCGCCATAATTGTCCTTCATTATTTTTCTAAAAAGTGAAAGGCCGTTGGAGCGGAATCCATTTTCGCGAAGTGCAATTACTTTGTCTCCAACTTTTATTTCTTTGCCTGTAAAAAGGCGATCTTTTGCAGCGAACCAAATTGCTGCAGATCCCCAGTTGTAATTAAAAGCTCCGTATCCGCTGATTCTTGCTCCAAGTTCTGCAATTTCACCGTTTATTACAGCAACTCTGGCCGCCTTTGCCGCTTCCACATAACCTTTTGCCAATTGCTTCATTAAATCTATATGTGAATTTTTGTCGGTGCCCAGGCTGTTTACATCAAATATTGAACCGATCAAAACCGGCTCTCCGCCATAAACCACTGCGTCGTCGCAAACCATTGCGAAAAGATCAAAAGCCACGGTTTCGTGATGGCCAACTCTTTCTGCTATTTCCACTTTTGTGCCAACTCCGTCAAAACCCATGCTCATTACAGTTCCGGCAGGTAGTTTGCCAACTTCTATTGCGCGAACGCCGGAAAAATCTTCTGTCGGGCAAATTACTTCGCCAATCAGTCCCTTGCGGTTTTCCCAAGTCAAACGCGCGGCATTGTACATGATTTTTGAGGCATCATCGCCAAGTTCTATGTTAACTCCGGAATCTGCATAGGTTGTCATATTGTTGTGGCTCTATTCTACGGCCTATCTACGAATTTCTCAACAGCCTTGGAGAAATCTGTGTCCACAATATTTTTTGCTGTAAATGCATCAATTGCCGATTGATCTTCGCTTGAATATATTTGTTGAAGTTCCAGCCATTGATCTTTTACAGCGTTTGCAAATCCCAAAAGCTTTTCACGAGATAAATCTAAAATCCATTTCTCGTTTTCTCCGCCTACGTCTCCACCCATTATTAATCCTTGGTCCTGAGCTGTCTTTATAAAGAATTTATCTGCGCCATAATATGGTTTTTGTGAGCCTTCTTCGCGGCGCTGTGCATAGCGGAAAAATTGGCAAAGGAACGCGGTAAATGTGCTGCGAAGGTGTTCGTCTGTTAATTCTTCAGAATTTTTTGATGATTGAAGTGCAAATGTGGCTGCAGTTGCTTTCCATTCTTCTATTGCGTTGACCATTGAACGATTCTCTTTGAATGGATCTCTGTTACCTATGTTGTGGCCCATTTCGTGTACAGCTACCTCCGTTAGAGCATCATCTGTGGACATTTCTTTTAAAAGGTCATCTATATCTGTGGCCCATTCGTTTACTTTTAAAGGGTCATCTATTTCTTGTCCAAAGAATTCTCGAACAAGAGGTTTTGACTCTTCAAGTCTTTGTGCAACAGTTCCCGGATCTATAAAAGCGTTAATCCCGTCATGGTTGCGCACAGATTTCTCATTTGGAATATTGTGCCCGGCGATTTTGAAAACAATTTCAAGACCTGAACGAATCACATAGTGTGCAATTCTGGCATCAACTCTTTTTACAAGATCCAAATCATGCGTTGATTTTTCATTACCAGCCAGTAATGCCGGGAATCTTTCCAGAATTTCTCTCTTGCTTTCAAGTATTGCCGCATTTGCCGGATGGTCTGGCAAAAAATATCTCATTGATTGTTCTGGAATTACGCCTGTCTCGTTAACTCCATATCCATCTTCCATTGGATGTACGGATCTCAAATCTCCGTCTTGATGGACAAATGCTTTATCGACAGAAAGCCATACTTCTGGAAGTTTAGATTTATCGGCTTCTGCGTATGCTTCTCTTAGGCGAATATAGAAAGACATTTTTGTATATAACATATCAGCCGATGTGCCTGTTTCTGGATCGCGGTTTGTGGTTTGGCAACGATGGTACATTGTATACAATTCCGCATTTAGTTCTTCCAGCGCTTTGTCTATTTCTCCATATTGTTTTGGCCAGATTTCTTTGTATGGTTTCTCGGCATATGTTTTTTCACCATCACCTTCATCGGATTCTTCAACAACGTGCCACTTACTTGTAAAACCGCGCTGTATTCTTTCGGCTGGATCTGTAATTGCATGATTTCTGCTTTCCCACTCAATGTAAATATCATCCGTTGCATTTGCCATTGCAATGCCGGCTTTTAGTTCCAATTGTTCCAATTTGCTAAAACCTCGGCTTTCTTTTGTTTCGCTTCCGGAGTCTTCTTCATTTAGCATATTTGCGATTAACATGCGTGAAATTCTTTGGTGAACAAGTGAAAGATTTATAAAGAGTGGCCTTTGGCCGGGAGTTTTAGGCACTTTGCCAAAATTCACAGTTGTAATTACCATTCTTGCTGCTTCTTGCTGGTCTGGTGGTAATTGAGATACGACATTTCTTAGCATGTATGCTTGCGCTGCTTCATCCGCAACCATAAAAACACCTTCTTTATTTGCAGTTTCCATTTGTTCGGCAAATTCTGAGATGACAGGATCGGCTAAAAGTTCTTCAATGGTTGGCGCAGTAAGGGTGGCAAGGTTGGCTTCGCGAGCCTGTGCTGCCTGAAGTGTGTTTACTGCCTGGCCATCAGGTTGAACTGGCAGTTGATCTGCAGCTGGCTGCAACAATTCGCCGCCATCCGGTAATCCTTCGCCTGTTGGTGGTACTGGTGGTTCTTGATCGCTCATAAAATTTTGTTATTGTTAAAAGACTTCTTTATATCAATCTGTGAAAATGTGGTCAAAGAATATTGTTTGACAAGATTGTGAGTTCTTTGCCACCACCGCTTGTGGATGGCACCAGGCCGTGCGCGCTTCGCACGGCACTCGCCTGAGCTCGCCCTTAGGCTTGACGCAAAATCATGTTAAAATTGGCTTGTTATGGCATTTAGCAGCTCAAAAAGGTCTTGGTTGGCCTGTAGCGGTGATCAGCGCAGAGAATGCAAAGCGCATGCGGTTTTTAACAGGCTTTATAATTTTCCAACTGCGCTTGAAGGTTATATGAGCCGCATGAAAGCGGATCTTTTGCAGAAAATAAAAGAAATAGAGAATCGCAGTGGTGAAAAATTAAAAGACGAGGAAGCCAAATTGCTTTACGTGAAAAAAGAGATAGATAAACTTCGAGCAGAATTTATTTCTTTGGAAGAGCTTGAGAAGATTTTTCCCGACATTGAAAAGTTCGCGGTGTTTGGCGATTTGTCCGGCATGAGTGGCTCGCACGTTAAGCAATTTGTTAAAGATAGAAAGCTTTCAAAGATTTTAAGGGCAAGGAAAAATTTTAGTTGGTCCGGAGGAAGTTCCAGTTTGCCTCGTGGCAAAGTAGAGGCTTCGATTGGGATTTCTGATTCTCTTTTGGATGAATTAATGAGTATTTTGGGTGCGGGTGATGTGCTTGAATCTTGGCTTACAGCCGGTGATGCAATTTGGAAGAAAGGTATAGACGGCGAAATAGAAAAAAGAGTTCGCGAAAGAGATTCCTTGAAAATAAAAAATCCGAAAGACCCAAAAATACAGATTCTTCAGTGGGAAATAGATCGACTGGAAAGTGACTGGAAATTGTAGAAACCGCAAAGTTGAGAGAAGGCTGTTTTTATAGGAACCTCTGCTTGTTCTTTTCGTGTTCCTCGTTTGTTTTTGAATACACGGCTTTGCCGTCGCTGCGCGTTAAATAAAACCAATATTCAGAATCTTCCTGGTTTAAACTTGCTCTAATCGCTTTAATCCCAGGATTGCAGATTGGCGTTATTGGAAGTCCTTGCCTTGTGTAAGTGCTATATGGCGAGTCGTTTTGTAAGTCCTCATAAGAAAGTGTGCGGTCGTCTTTGCCGTAAAGCAGTGTTGAATCGGCTTGCAGAGGCCATTTTTGATCCAGTCTTTTCCATAAAATTCCGGAAACTATCGGATAATCTTCCGAAATTTTAACTTCTTTTTCTAGGATTGAAGCCATATTTATTATATCGGCCATTGTGCGGTTTTGCCCTTGCTGCTGCGCGAGTTCCGGAGCCACTTTTCTTTGGAAATTCTCCAGCATGGCTTCGCCAAGGTCACTCGGATTAAAATTCGCAGAAAAAACAAAGTATGTGTCCGGGAATAGGTAGCCTTCGAGCTTGTTATCTTTTATGAATGAAAATTTGGATGCATCGTATGTGCTGGCCCATTTTTTAAAATCGCCAGACTTTATTAATCCAAGCGACGTTAATTTTTTGTCTATTTCGAAAATTGTAAAACCTTCCGGAATTGTAACCGAAATTTTCCCATTCGCCGGATTTGCCAGTGCAAAGGCCACTCCGGCAGGTGCAAGTTCTGGATCAATTTTAAATCGGCCGGCTTTTATGTCTTTATCCAAGCCTGTCATCCTACTATATATTTTAAAAACCGTTTCGTTGCGAATTAAGTTTTTTTCTTTTAAATCAGTCAATATTTGAGTAAAGTTTTCGCCTGGTGCAATTTCCACAAATACCGGTTCGGCACTTTGGGCTTCATCTCTTACCAAGGTGAAGAGTTGCCAATAAAAATACCCAAATCCCACAATTAGCAGAGCCAGAACCGCTCCTGTTATTTTTAATATCTTCATGTGATCTAATTATACATTACTACTTTTCTGTATAATAAAGCCAAGATGCATATGAAAAACGTTTTGCAGTGGGCAAAATTGAGATTTAAATCTTTAATCCATTTTTGCGGGAGAGTGCGCGATTTTGTGGCGCGCAAAATGGGTCGCGAGCAAAAAAAACATCGGCTGCATTTTTATTTCTGGCCGCTTTATTTACTTGGCGTTTTTGCATTTTTGTTTTTGATGTTTTTGAATTTTTATCCAGTTGGATATTTGTTTGATAATGCGCTTTCGCAAAATACTAAAATTTTTGATCGCAATGGAATTCTTTTATATGAAACTCTGCATCCGGAGAAGGGAAAAACCACAACTGTTGATTTGGCGAATGTACCCAAATATTTAATTGATGCGACGATTGCGACAGAGGATAAGAACTTTTATTCCAATTCCGGCGTGGATGTTTTTGGTGTTGTTCGAGCCGTTTTTCTTAATCTTAAGGAGGGGAGAGTTGTTTCCGGCGGCAGTACAATCACGCAGCAGCTTGTTAGGAATTTGAGTGGCACAACAAATAAACGCACGTTTTTTAGGAAAATTGGTGAGAGTTTTTTGGCGATGCGCGTTTCCAAAGTTTTAACAAAGGAAGAAGTTTTAACTTTGTACTTTAATACTATTTATTATGGAAATTTAAATTATGGAATTGAGGCGGCGAGCGAGGGATATTTTGGCAAACATGTAGTTGATTTGGATTTGGCCGAGAGTGCGTTTTTGGCCGGGTTGCCGCAAGCGCCAAACCGCTATGATCCTTTTAAATCCAGAGATGCCGCGCTGCAGCGCAAAAATTATGTGCTCTCGCTAATGCTTAAGGAAGGCTTTATTTCTCAAGATGAATTTAATGCCGCGAAAAATGAAAATCTGGCATTTGAACAGAACTTGGTAACAGTTCGCGCAACGCATTTTGTGAATTATGTAATTGAAGAGTTGGAAGATTATTATGGTGGAGATTTTGTGAGCGCCGGATTGGAAGTCAAAACAACTCTTGATTATTACCTCCAGCAGAAAATACAAAATATTGCGCAGCGAAATATCTCTATTTTGGTGGGCAGAAATGTGAATAATGCCAGCGCTGTGGTTTTAAAAACGGGCACTGCGGAAATTTATGCGATGCTCGGTTCAATAGATTATTTTGATAAAAAAATAGATGGCCAGGTGAATGTTGCGACTAGCGAAAGGCAGCCAGGTTCGGCATTTAAACCCATTACTTATGCGGCGGCTTTTGAAAAAGGCTGGAATGGAGCAACGCTTTTAAAAGACGAGCCGGTGCGCTTTTTTACTGCAGAAGGCACGCCATATATGCCAAAAAATTATGATTATGAATATCATGGACTTGTGACTGTTAGGAATTCGCTCGCGAACAGTTACAATATTCCCGCTGTTCTTGCCGCCGAATTTGCAACTCCCGAAGCTGTGTTAAAAAAGGCGCTCGCTTTTGGACTTTCCACTTTGGATAAATCTGCCGATCATTATGGACTCGCAATTACTCTTGGAGATGGTGAAGTTCGGTTGCTGGATCTAACTTCTGCCTACATGGTTTTTGCTGATGCTGGAATAAAAAGAACTCCGCAAGCAATTGCGGAAATTAAAAATGCGCAGGGTGAGTTGATTTACCAAATGCCTTATCAATCGGGTAAAAGGGTTGTTGATGAGGATATTAGTTTTATGATTACCGATATTTTGGCGGACAAAGAGGCACGAATTCCGGAGTTTGGTTTAAATAATGTTTTGGAATTGGATAGGCCGGCGGCTGTAAAAACAGGCACCACTAGGAATTTTCGCGACAATTGGACTGTTGGATTTACGCCGGATTTTGTTACAGGAGTTTGGGTGGGGAATAGTGATAATTATGAAATGCACGATATTTCCGGGATTTATGGAGCCGGGCCAATTTGGCACGACATTATGCAAGAACTACACCTAAATCTGGAGAAAAAGAGCTTTGAAGTGCCTGCCAGCGTGGAGAAAAAAGAATTCTGCCTTGACGAAGTGAGTGAAAATAAGACCCCGGAAAATTGCTCAAAAAAAGTTTGGGAATGGGTTTCTAAAAGGCATTTATCCGGTTCCGTGAATGCGGAAAAACCTTTGCCAAAGCCAGCGCTTATAATAAAAAAACCTTTCGATTTGGATGCTTTTAAGATTAGTTCTACCCGCGATTTTGCGGCCCAACAGGTTAAATTCCAAGTCGAGAAGGCCGCTTTGGTTGGCGAAGTGGTTTGGTTTGTGAATTCCGAAGAAGTAGGAAAAGGGGATGAGATTTTCTGGCAGCTACAAAAAGGTCAGTTCGAAATACAGGCAAAGTCTGCGGATGGAGCGGTAAGCAGCGAGCCAATCAATATTTTCGTAGAATAATTGTAACTCGACACAATTCTTATCTGTTTTGCGGAAGGCTCGCCAGATTGTTATAATGAGTCAAACTGTATTTTTTA
>Ga0172379_10003467_pt1 | contig 25094 bp, 12 predicted proteins | sample GrowelOW334metaG_FD_119756 | JGI IMG/M metagenome (GOLD analysis project Ga0172379, IMG submission 119756) | Groundwater microbial communities from an aquifer near a municipal landfill in Southern Ontario, Canada - Groundwater well OW334 metaG | ecosystem: Environmental > Aquatic > Deep...
GAGCCTCTCGCGAGGCGAGTTCTGCCGTCCCTCAAAAGTTTCTTGGTTACTTCTTTAATTATAAAGAAGTAACGGAGCAAAATATTATTTTAAGAAAAAAGTGATAGAGCGTCAGCGGAAAGGAAGAGAAAAAAATTATAAAATTTTATCACGCATTTTTTTAACGAGCTTTAAATCCTCGATGATTTTATCATGCTCTGTTTCTAAAATAAAATTACAGCCCTGAATTTTTTTAAAATTAAATATTGCTTCAAACCCTGCCGTGCCAATGTAGCCTTCGCCGATGTGCTGATGACGATCTTTATGCCCCCCCAGTTCTATCTGGGAATCATTACAATGAAACATTTTTAAATTAGGTAAACCAATCGTTTTATCAAACTCGGCAAATGTTTTAGCAACCACAGCAGGGGACCGGAGGTCATAACCACTCGCAAACGCATGTGCCGTATCAAAACAAATTCCAATTTTATATTTTTTTAATTTTGGATGGTGAATAATTTTGGCAATCTCTTCAAAAGTATCACCAATAATCGCACCAGCGCCGGCCGAAATCTCAATCAGAAATTTTGTTGAACCTTTGTAATCATCGAGTACTTTTTCCAACGATTCCACTACTTGAGTAAAGCCCGCTTCTTCGCCTAAATCTTTATAACTCCCAAGATGGACCATTAAATAAGTTGCCCCCAGCAAACTCGAGCGTTCCAACTCTTCGCGTACCACCGAGATTGAGCCATATTTAATGTGGTTATTGGCCGAAGCAAAGTTAATGAAGTAGGGGGTGTGGACATAACATTCCACCTGGCCGGTGAGGGCCATATTTTTTTTGAACAACGCAATAATATCCGGGGTGAGAGGATTTACCGGCCCGCCGTGCGGAGAGCGAGTGAACATCTGAAAAACCTCCGCGCCAATCTTGGCGGCGTTGAGTGGAGCGTTAAAGATACCGCCGGCGATGGAGACATGGGCACCGAAGAGCATATGGATTTCCTTGTTTAATTACTTTAAACAAAATTATAAAACTAGTATAGCATTGTAATAAAAAAACGCCCAGTCAGGCGTTTTTTTGTTGGGGTTTATTTTTTTTCTAAGACTTTTTTACGGAGAAATTCCATCACCTTCCGATTCTGCACACTCGCCGAAATCGTATCAACCACTTCCGGCTTCTTGAGATTTTCTTCCACATTTTTATCCCCAGGATAAGTCTCCTTAATCAATTCAATTTCTTTCTGTAATTCATCTTTGCTCACCGTAATATCATTTTCCTTAGCTACTTGGCGAGAGATGAGAGCGGCCTTAGCGCGCTTGAGAGCGCCCTCAGCAAAGTCATTGAAAATCTGTTCTTCGGTTTTTTTGATATCGAGAAGGTATTGTTCAACTGTCACACCGCGTCGGTCGAGATCATGTTGTAATTCGTAAAACATCTTGCGTTTTTCGGAATCCACCAACACTTGAGGAATTTCTTCAATAGTACTTTTTTCAATGAGAGTTTCGAGAATGGCGGCTTCCACGCGTTGAGTTTCTTTAGTCTCGGCTTCGCGAGTTAAATTGGTGAGTAGAAGTTCTTTTAATTTTCCCAAACTTTCTTGGCCCAATGCTTTAGCAAATTCATCATCGATATCGACGTAGCTAAGTTCAAAAACTTCATTCACTTTAATTTTGAAACCGACGTCTTTACCGGCTAAATGTTTTTGATAATGGTCTTTTGGAAATTTGAGCGTAAATTCTTTGGTTTCATCTTTTGCCAAACCCACTAGTTGCTCGGCCAAACCCGGAATATAGTGTGGTTCGCTCAAATATACCTGGTGATTTTTTGCCTGACCGCCATCGACTGGCACTTTGTCGAAGAACATATCCATATCGATTGTCACCTTGTCTTCTTTGGTCGCTTTGCCGATTTTGACAACTTCTTTGGGTTGCATTTTTTGTAAATTGGTGAGCGCTTCACCGACTTGTTTGTCATCGACGGTTTTTGTTTCTTTTTTAACTTTAATCGCCGACAAATCGGAAAGTTTTACGACCGGGAGTAGGGCGGCCGTGGCTTTGTAAACGATATCATTTCCTGGTGCCATCTTTTCGACATTGATCTGAGGCATGCCGATGGTTTGGAGCTTTTCGGTTTTTACGGCTTCAAAGAAAGTGTGCTGAATTATTCTTTCCAACGCCTCTTCCATTATTTTGGCTTCGCCGAGCTGTTGTTTCACAATATCATAAGGAGCCTTACCAGGGCGAAAACCCTTGATGGCAGCGCGATCAGACAAGCGAATGGCAGCGGACAATAGATCTTTATTATATTCGGCTGGGGGGATAGTAAAGGTAAGTTCTACTTGGGACTTTTCTAGTTTTTTAATAGTGTGACTCATAACGAAAAAGATTAAATAAATCAGAAGAAGTGTAGCGGAAAAAACGAAAACTGTCAATCATTGACACAATAGGGAAAATAGGGTAGACTAATCAGTCAGAAGAGATTTTGACACAAACAAACCCAATGTTTCATCAACCAAGAGGGAGAGTCGCGCGATGGTCATCATCACATCAAGAAGTGACGAGCGAAACAGGCTTGTGTTGCAAACGGTGATGGACCTGATGCACAACACTCGCATCGCCGGGGGCACTGAACCGGAGGTGAAGTTGTTCGCTCTCGGTGTCGTCGGTGTGAAGTATGTGCTCTCCAACACCGTAACGTCATCACTGTCGCTCGCCAGTCTCGTTCACTACGATTTGGCGTTCGACACACGCTTGTGTGGGTATGATCAGCACTACGAAAGGTACGTTGAGTCGTCTGGCGACGAGAACATCCTGTTTGTCCCTGGCGACGGGCTTGCTCCACCCATCAGTGAATGGAGCGGGCTGCGCCTGTGGGCCAGACTGATCCTTATTTCAGAGCCAAGGCTGGTCTGGTACGGGCTGGAGTGATTGAAACGATTGGGTACGCGGGCGACGCAAGTCGCCCCCTACCACTGTAAAAGCAAAATTTGTTTTTAGAGTAGTAGAAATAAAAAACTCCTCCGGCATACATCGGAGGAGTTTTTTTGTAGATTTTTTTTATTTTAGGAGCAAGCCAACAATGAGCAGAGCAACAATGTTAACTACTTTAATCATTGGGTTGATTGAAGGACCAGCAGTGTCTTTGTATGGGTCGCCAACCGTGTCGCCAGTAACAGCGGCTTGGTGAGCAAAGGAACCTTTACCACCGTGGTTGCCTTGTTCGATAAACTTCTTGGCATTGTCCCAAGCGCCACCACCGGTGGTCATTGAAACAGCAACGAAGAGCCCAGTAACAATCGCGCCGACAAGTAATCCGCCGAGTGCCTGCACACCAAGCAACCAACCAACAAGGATCGGTGCGGCGACTGGTAAAAGTGCGGGTAAGACCATTTGACGTAGGGCATCGCGTGTGACAATATCTGATGCTTTGGTGTAATCTGGTTTACCAGTACCTTCCATAATACCCGGGATTTCTTTGAACTGGCGGCGTACTTCTTCGACAACTTTTTGGGCTACTTTACCCACTGATTCCATCAGCATTGAACCGAATAAATAAGGGAGAAGACCGCCGATAAAAAGACCGGCAAGTACTTTTGGATCATTGATAGCAAAGGTGATTGACGCGGGAATTTTGTGTGTGAAATCGGCGAATAATACCAATGAGGCAAGGGCGGCGCTGGCAATGGCATAACCTTTGGTGACGGCTTTGGTGGTATTGCCAACCGCGTCGAGTGGATCGGTAATATTGCGAACGGATTCCGGTAAATTGGCCATTTCGGCGATACCGCCGGCATTGTCGGTAATTGGGCCGTAGGCATCGATTGTAACGACGATACCAGCCATCGAAAGCATGGATACAGCCGCTATAGCGACGCCGTAGATGTCTGCGAGGGCGTAGGAAGCGAGCATGGCCGCCACGATAGTAATCACTGGCGCGGCTGTGGATTTCATGGACAGCGCAAGACCGGCGATGACATTGGTACCGTGGCCGGTGACACTGGCTTTAGCAATATTTTGCACCGGCTTATATTTGGTGGCGGTGTAGTATTCCGTGAGCCAGACCATGACGGCAGTAAGCACCAAGCCGATGACTGAACTGAGATAAATATTTTTTGCGCTTACGGAGACGCCGGTGATGAACCATTGTGTGAGTGGGTAAAAAGCCACGAGCGATAAAGCGGCGCTCGCAAACAAACCTTTGTAGAGAGCGTTCATGACGTTATTGGTTTTGCCCAGGCGGATAAAGAAAGTTCCAACAATTGAAGCAACAATCGAAGCGCCACCGAGGACGAGAGGGAAGATGAGTATTTTGGTGTTAGCGGGGAAAAGTAAATTACCAAGTACCATCGTCGCAATCATGGTTACGGCATAAGTTTCAAAAAGATCCGCGGCCATACCAAGGGTGTCGCCAACATTGTCACCAGCTTGATCGGCAATGACAGCGGGGTTGCGTGGATCATCTTCAGGAATGCCTTTTTCTACTTTACCAACCAAATCAGCGCCGACATCAGCGGCTTTGGTGTAAATACCACCACCGATACGAGCAAAAACAGAAATTAAGCTACCGCCAAAAGCCAAACCAACCAAGGCGGAAACATCGTGGGTGAGTAAATAAAAACCGGAAACACTGAGTAGTCCGAGACCGGCAACCATCATACCGGTGACCGAGCCACCGCGAACGGCTACTTGCAAAGCTTCTTTAAAACCTTTTTTAGCGGCTTCGGTAGTGCGAACGTTGGCGTTTATGGCCACATTCATACCGATGGCGCCCGCAACAGCAGAAAATACCGCACCGGTAAGAAAACCAAAAGCCGTAATCCAATCGATAAATAGACCAATAGCCAAGAAAATTACGGCCGCGACCACGGCAATCGTAGTGTATTCCCGTTTTAGGAAGGCTTTGGCGCTTTCCTGAATCGCGCGGGCAATCGCCTGCATGCGGTCGTCTCCGGCGGGGAGGCGCATAATCCAACGAACTAGTACGGCACCGTATAATACGGCGAGGAGCGCTGGTAGGAGCGCTGCGTAGACGATGATAGACATAGATTGCTCTAATCCATTTAATAATTAATGACAAATCCCTTGGGAATTGTCTTTATGTGTAAATAAAGAACCAACCACGGAAACAGTTGATTTGAGCCCTATGATATGCTAAGATATGGACTTAGTCAAGATATGCGTTATCGCTTCCTTTTAAAATTTCTCCAGGGCTTAATCTACATTAAACGCTTCTTTTGGTGGACAGGAACCGGCGTTTTTTTTGTGTTAGGTAAAATTGCCGGATTTTTTACTCGGGGATATCTACATGTCAAACTTTCCACAATGCTCGCGCTTCGACGCATTGGCATTACTCAGGGTAGTCAGTGGCTCTATAAACGCGACGTCGTTCAAGTGTTGGTATTTTTGATATTATTTGGCACTACCCTCAATCAAACCAAATTAGTTACCAAGTTGGATTTGTCCTTCGTCGGTCAAAAAACCCTGGCGTATAGTTTGGTTGGCGGTGAAGAAGATTTGCAAACCGAAGAAATAGTTATAGAAAATAAAAGTAATGTAGATTCGTATTCTTGGAAAACAGGAACCATCAATATCAGTGAGGGGCAAGCGGGGATGCCTGGGCAGGGCGAACAGGATATTGGCGCGGTAGTGGCGGGGGGGAGTGCCTTAAGCAAACCAAACATTATACCCGGGGCAACGGTGGCGGTTACCAACCGCAATCAAGTTACGGACTATGTAGTGGAAGCTGGTAATTCTATTGGCAGTATCGCCAATGATTTTGGGGTCAGCGTGGTGACAATTTTATGGGAGAACAATTTGACCGCGCGCTCGATTATTCGTCCTGGCGACACGCTTAAAATTCCGCCGACTAGCGGTGTAATGCACACAATTAAAAAGGGCGATACGTTGCAGAAAATTGCCAAACTTTATCGAGCGGAGACGCCGGTAATTATTGCATTTAATAGTTTAAAGGAAGATGGTACCGATATAAAAGTCGGACAACGCATTATGATTCCAGACGGCATTCGACCACAATCCGCAGTTGTTACAGTCACTCGTCCGGGTAAAACAGTTACCACGTTGTCTCGTCTGGCGGCGCCACCAAATTCATACGCATCGCCGGGTTCCTCCGGTTTTGTTTGGCCGTCAGCCGCGCATATTATTACTCAATATTATGGGTTTACCCACCACGCTCTTGATATCGCCGGTCCATGGCAGTCGTCAATTTACGCCGCCAAGGCTGGCACGGTTGTTACATCACAATGTGGGTGGAATTCAGGCTATGGCTGTTATGTTATAATTAATCATGGTAATGGAGTCAAAACACTTTATGGCCACAATTCGCAATTACTTGTATCACCAGGAGAGGAAGTAGAAACCGGGCAGACTATTGCGCTCATGGGTAACACCGGTCACGTTCGTGGAGTCACGGGTATTCATTTGCACTTCGAAGTGCAGGTAAATGGCGTGCGTGTGAACCCGCTCGGATATGTTCGTTAATCTTGAAAAATTGCCGTAAATGTGGTAGTCTGTATAAACTATGGTCGCATAGCCAAGCAGTAAGGCAGAGGTCTGCAAAACCTCTATGCGTGGGTGCGATTCCCACTGCGACCTCAAACAACCCCACCTCTCGCGAGAGGTGGGGTTTTTCTTGCTCAAATAAGTGTTTGCGGGTATCATACGGAGGATAAAATTATTCCAATATGTCCAAATTAGCCATCATCGACGGTAACGCTATCATCCATCGCGCCTACCACGCCATTCCACCACTGACGACCAAAGACGGCGTGCAAGTAAACGCGGTGTACGGTTTTATTTCTATGTTATTAAAGGTATTAAATGATTTAAAACCGGAATATATCGCCGTTACGTTTGATGTGGCCGGCGGCACCTTTCGTCACGAACAATTTGCCAAATATAAAGCCACGCGCGTGAAAGCCGACCAAGCGCTGTATGACCAAATTCCACTCGTTCATCAAGTGGTTGAGGCGTTTAATTTTCCGATTTTTGAAAAAAAAGGCTACGAAGCGGACGATGTGATTGGTACCATCGCGAAAAGACTTTCGACTTTAGATTTTGGACTCGAGACTTTTATCGTTACCGGCGATATGGACACCCTTCAGCTAGTGAATGACAAAGTAAAAGTATACACATTACGCAAAGGTTTAAATGATATTGTTATTTACGATCCAAAAGGAGTAGTTGAGCGGTACGGTTTTAAACCCGAACAAATGGTGGACTACAAAGCCATTCGCGGTGACGTTTCCGATAATATTCCCGGCGTACCCGGCATCGGTGAAAAAGGCGCGACCGAGCTGATTCAAAAACTCGGCACTTTAGAAAATATTTATCAAAACATTAAAAAATTAAAAGAGCTGGGCATTAAAGACGGGGTAATCAAAAAATTGGCGGCCGGAGAGGAGAGCGCTATGATGAGTAAAAAATTAGCCACTATCGATTGCGCTGTGCCGGATTTAGATTTTACGGTCGAAAAATGCCACATCAAACCGTTTGATCGTGAAAAAATAGTTAGTTTGTTTCAAAAACTGGAGTTTATTTCTCTGCTCAAAAGAATCCCGGAATTTAAAGATGTTGCCGGTGATGATGCGAACAAAAAAAACAAAAAACCGGCGCGCGCGAAACAACCGGATTTTAGTTTTGTAGAAATCGGCAACGAAAGTGAACTGGCAGGATTGGTTAAAAAAATTGAAGAAAAAAAACAGTATGCCGCGCGGTGTATTACGGAGGGTAATGATTTGTTCAAAAGCAAAATGAATGGGTTGGTCGTGGTGGTGGGTGGAACGGCATATTTTGTGACAAATAAATTTGTCGGAAAAATACTGCAAATATTTTCTGACAAAAATTGTGAATTGATTGGTCACGACTTAAAACAACTACTGAAGGTTTTTACGGTACTCCTAAAAACCAACGTTCAAAACAAACTTTTTGACGTCATGATCGCTTCATACATTTTAAGTCCCGGCAGTCGCGCTCACGATATTCCCAGTTTGGTTTTAAAATTTCTTGGCAAAGAACTTACCGCCTCGAGCGGTCAAGAAAGTTTGTTTGGCGTTGATAAGCGTACCGCGGCCTATGAAGTATTTCTGGTGGCTTCGCTGGTGGAAGAATTAAAAAAAGAACTGATTAAAATCGACAATCTTGGATTGTTTGAAAAAATAGAAATGCCTCTTGTGGCAGTGTTGGCCGAAATGGAATTACAGGGTGTAGCGGTGGACAAAGAATTACTTTCGAAGCTATCGGTCAAAGCGCAAAAGCAAATGACGGAGCTAACGAAAAAAATATATGATTTAGCGGGTGAAGAATTTAATATTGCTTCGCCGTTACAGCTTCGGGAAATTTTATTTGAGAAACTAAATATATCAACGCAAGGTATCAAAAAAGGTAAAACCGGGCTTTCGACGGGAGCCGACGAGCTCGATAAACTCCAAGGTTTGCACCCAATTATCGAGTTTATCAGCGCTTTTCGCGAGCTCGCCAAGTTACAAAATACCTATATCGATGTTTTACCAACCCTAGTAAATTCGACCACTGGGCGTATTCATTCCAGCTTTAATCAAGCGGTCGCGGCCACCGGCCGTCTTTCGAGTTCCGATCCAAATTTACAAAATATTCCCATTCGCACCGAGCTGGGCCATGAAGTGCGCAATGCCTTTATTGCCGAACCTGGCTATGTTTTAATCAGCGCCGACTATTCGCAAATCGAATTGCGGATTGTGGCATCACTGGCCGAAGACGCCAAGATGATTGAGATTTTTAATAAAGATGAAGACATTCATCGCGCTACCGCCGCCGCTATTCAGGGAGTACCACTCGACCAAGTCACCAAAGAAATGCGCTATGCCGCCAAAGAAGTAAATTTTGGCGTGTTGTATGGCATGGGTGTGCACGGCCTGAGTTGGCGCGCCGAGATTCCGCATGCCGAAGCGAAAGAATTCATCGATAAATATTTTCAGGAGTTTAGCGGAGTAAAAAAATTCATTGATAACACGATTGCCTTTACAAAAAAAGAGGGTTTTTGTGAAACGCTGTTTGGTCGTCGTCGATATTTGCCGGAGCTAAGCTCGAGTAATTACCAGCTGCGCAGTGCCGCCGAACGCATGGCCGTGAACCACCCGGTGCAAGGCACCGCCGCCGACCTAATCAAGATGGCAATGATTGAAGTGCACCAGTTGATACAAACAAAATATAAAAAAGATGACGTCAAATTGATTTTGCAAGTGCATGATGAGTTGGTACTCGAAGTGAAAGAAGCGATGGCAGATGAAGTGAGCGCGGAACTGAAAAAAATTATGGAAAATGTGGTGAAATTGCGCGTACCAGTAAAAGTGGAAGTGGGGGCTGGTAAATGTTGGGGGGAGATAAAGTAGTATATTGTCCTCCCCTTATGAAGGGGAGGGTAGGGAGGGGTCAACGTGTGATAATTACGCATCTTTGACCTCCCCGCACCCCTCCTTATTAAGGAGGGGGCAAACAAAAAATACCCCGATGTACATCGGGGTATTTTTTTGTAATGTGTTATTTTTTTATTTCGACTTTTTCACCACCGCATTTACCGCCACCGCAACAACCACCTTGATCAGCGGCCATATTTTTACATTCTTTACAGCAACATTCAGTTTTTACCAAGCGCAATTTGCCCGCACCAGTACCAAGGATAGCGAGGCAACTGCCGAGCAACGATAGTGGCAAAAAGTTACCGGTCAGTGGTCCACTACGATGAACAGTGGCCATGGCGACAAGCATTATAATGGAAAGCCAGGTAGCCGCGTATCGTACGTAAGCGCCAAGAACGACCATTAGTCCGCCAACCACCTCTAAAGTACCGACAAAGTAGGCCCAGAAACTGCCACTCCCCGGCAGACCAACCATTTTATCAAACATCATCGCGGCACCAGCATGGTTAAGGCCTAATTTTTGCGTACCTTGGTATACGAAAATGAAACCAACGACCAACCGCAGAGCCAACAAACCCCACGACTTGCAGGACTTATGAAAGCCACCACCACTCTTACTCACGCACATATGTAAAACGATTAAAAATAAATAAGGTTTATTTTTCTAGTTCTATTATATAGCTAAAACCAAATAGTTTCAAAGTCCAATCAAACGCGATTTGTAATTTTCTCCGAAATCCGGGAATAAACATTATATAAGCGGTACGTCTTATCCACCAAGCAAACAGTCCGGAAAAAACAAAACCACCGGAAATAACAATGCCATATTTTTCTCCCACGGGCATAAAAGTTCCGGCGGATTTAAAATGAAAGACCGGTAATTGTTTGTTTTCTAAACTCGCGACAATGTGTTTGGCGACATAAGTGCCGTGACGGTGAGCCGCTTCACCAAGCTGTGGGTGAGGGTAAGTTTCGTTGCGATTTTTAGCCATCACCACATCCCCAACGCCATAAAGACCGGGAGTGGATCCTTGTAAACATTCATTTAGAACCATTCGTCCTTTCTCGCACATGCTTTCCGGTAAGAACTGGTTGGCAAAGTTGCCAATGCCGGCTGTCCAAATAGTAATGTGGGAAGTTTTTTCCGAGCCATCTTGAAAAACCAGTGAATTTTCTTTTACCTCTTTTACCCGGCTGTTCAGGTTAATATTAACTTTTAATTTGGCGAGCTGTTTAAGTAGTTTTACTCGCGCACGCGGCGGTAAAGTGGCGACTAATTCCGCGCTACTTTCAATAATATGCACGGAAGTCGTGTCATTCGGATAAAGTTCTTTCACGTCATGTTGTAGAAAATAGGCAAACTGGGACGCCACCTCAACGCCAGTATAGCCACCACCAATAACACTAACAATCAAATCGGTATGATCATTTTCCAGCCGACGAATCATCGCTTCACGCAGACGCATCGCTTCACGGAGGGTGCGGACGTTAAAAGTATGTTTATCCGCGCCGGGCGTGCCAAAATAATTTACACCACTACCAAGCGCCACGATACAATAGTCATAACTAAAAGTACCACGGTTCGTTTCCACCGTTTTATGATTGGGCATGATTTGATGGATGCGCGCTTTAAAAAAATCATGCGGTGTGCCATGGAGTAATTCACGCAAAGGGATGGCCGTGTGACTGGGTTCCACCGCTCCGGAAGCCACTTCGTGCAATAAAGGAGTAAAAGTAAAGAAATTATTTTGATCAATAATGGTAATTTTCTTTTTAATATTTCTTTTTTTAAAAAGTTTGTTGAGCTCCCGAAAAGTTTCGTAGCCACCAATACCGGCGCCAAGAATGAGTACATCGCTGTGAAATTGTTGAGTGTTCATAGATATTTTTTAACGTTTTCATTATAACATACGTTTGGTGGCCAAGCTAGGGTGCGGTCAATTGCGAAAAAAAAATTCCTCAGGTACACTGTTATTATTATGATTATGTATATTTACGGCGACGATTCATTTCGGAGTCGGGCCTATCTTCGACAATCTATTGAGCAATTTCGACGTCAGCGCGACCCGGCGGGTTATAATTGTAAAGAATTGGACTACGAAGATCTTTCCGAAGAACAATTGTGGGCGGAAGTTAACGTTGTTCCGTTTTTAGCGGAAAAAAGACTAGTAGTCGTGACCAATTTGCTATCGAGCAGTGACAAAGAACTGCTGGCTTCGGTGCAGGACCGGATTATAAATAATAAAATATCCGCTAGCGTGATTTTTATTGTGTGGCAGGCAGAGTCGTTGAGCAAAGTGAAAGAAGCCAAAGAACTGCACAAACTTTTGAGTGAAGAAAAGTTTGCTAAAAAATTTGATAAACTTGTTGGTAATAAACTTACCGAGTGGATAGTCAGCGAAGTGCAAAATCTCGGCGGAACTATCGAACCGGGCGCCGCCATTTTGCTTGGCAATGCCATTGGGCACGATGTTTGGCAGTTGCCATTTAAAATAAATCAGTTGGTGGCGTTTAAAAATGGAAAACCAATCGATAGTCCGGCCGTGCAAGAATTTATTGAAGAAAAAATCGATGATAATGTTTTTGCCATGATTGAAGCGCTCGTCACGCGCGATCAACGTCGGTGTTTTAAACTGTTGAATGACCAACGAAAACAGGGGGAAGATGATTTCAAGGTGTTTGGTCTCATTCTTTGGCAATTTCGTATTTTATTGGGTATGAGCGACCTTCTCGAACACGAAAAATCGCTCACCAGTGACGAAATCGCTAAAATTCTCAAGCTTAACCCCTTTGTGGCCAGAAAAAACTTTGCCATAGTTCGTCGTTTTACTAGCGCGCAACTAAAAACACTTTATAGTTCTCTTCTCGACCTCGATCGTAAAACAAAAACCGGTTATGCCGATCAAGGCCTTCTACTTGATTTATTTATTGCTCGCGTTTAAATATATTTGTCATTCCCGTGAAAACGGGAATCCACAATCATTTAATTTACTATGCCCTCGTCGGGCTGGCGATACTTTTTGATAGCAAAAAGTATCCAAAAACTATTGGGGGTCCAGAACCACTCGCTTGGCTCGGGCTAGCCCCCCAAACCCCCGACAGACAAGTGCAAAAATCTTGTGTTGTTGAAAATTAAAAAACCCGCTCAATGATGTGCGGGTTTTTGTTTTGGAGTTTTATTTCTTTATATCGAGTTTGTTGATTCTCACCATCAAGCGTGAGAGTCGGCGGGAAGCGGTATTGCGTTTCAATACACCGATTTTCGCGGCTTTATCAAGAGCTTTCTGAGCAATCACGATAAGTTTCTTGGCTTCCGCGCTGGTCTTGGCTTTAAGAACATTCTTTACCGCCAGTTTGAAACTATCACGACGAAGAGTATTTTGGACTACGTGGCGCTTGGTTTGACGAAGCGCTTTTCGTCCAGCGGCTTTGTTTGGCATAGGAAAAAATCAAATATTTTTAAGTAATCTGTCCAGTAACAATTGAGAGCTTTTGTTACAGTGTGCCTATACTACAGTACAAATCATCAAAAGTCAAGCCTACCTAACGGCAGGCAGGTCTTTAACCCTCTAAATCCGTTTTTTCGATCAGTAGTGGCTCAATCAGGCGTTCGCCATCGGTAATACGCATCACATCCTTATCAATCTTACCCAGTTCTTTAGACGCGGTATTGTAGGCATTCACCGTGGTATTGATGTTGTTTCCGAGCTTTTTGAAGTACTCATCATAGGCGAGCAAATGTTTACCCAAGTCTTCCACATGTTTACGAATTTCCATCGCCGATTCCTCGATTTGTAAGGCTTTAAGACCTTGCAGTACGGTTTGCAAATAGGCCAAAAACGATGTCGGTGACACGATAATGACATGATATTTGCCTGCCGCGCGTTGTATCAAGTTTTCCGTTTCTTCTTTCAGAGCACCAATTTTATTCACAATCAAGTCATAATAGATCGCTTCATGCGGAATAAACATAAAGGCAAAGTCCATCGTATTGGCCTGGGGCTGGATATATTTTGATGTTTCGACAATGCGCGCTTTCAGATCACTCACAAACGCTTTTTCCAAACGTTCTTTCTCCGGTCCATTTTTTTCTTCGACCAAGCGATTATAATTTTCCAAAGAAAATTTGGAATCAATCGGTATCACTTTTCCTTTGACAAACACCACGGCGTCCACAATGGTGCCATCCGGCATGCCGTACTGCATTTGGTAACTACCCGGCGGCAAGACATTCTTTAACAATGTTTCGAGATAATATTCGCCAAGAATACCGCGTTGTTTAGGATTTTTGAGAATGTCCTGCAATGACTGTAGTTGATCGGCAAACGAAATAACCTGTTTGTTTGTTTCATCAAGTTTGGTAATTTTTTCCGTTACGTCGGTAATTATTTTCATGCTTTGGCCAAATTGTGCCTGCATGGTCGTGTTGATGTTTTGTTGCGAGTCGCGCATGGACTTGTGGGTGTCGGAAAGTTTTTGATCCACCAGTCGTGTCAATTCTTGGATCTGTTGTTGCATGAGTAAAAATATGCCCTGATCAGCTGTATTTTTGGTGGCGGATAAAGTGCCTTTTTTGGCTAAGATTAGCAAAAATATGACTATTCCAATTAATAAAATTCCGATGCCAATTAGTAAAAATAATTCCATAATCAATGATTATTATTGTTCGATTGTAACACACTAACGGTAAAAATAAAATGCTTTTTTCTAAGTTTCATTCCCCCGATGTACATCGGGGGAATCCACAATTACATAATTCTTTTCGAGCCCTCGCCGGGCTGGCAATACTTTTGTAACCAAAAGTATTCAAAAGTTTTGGGGGCCTGCCGGCAGGCAGGCTCATAACTCGTTGCCTTGGCTCCTCAAAACCCTCCGGGTTTCCCTTCGGGACAAGCTCGCCCCCAAACCTCCAGGACAGACATGTGCGAGAATTGGAGGCCCCAACCCATTGGATAACGCCGCACAGTAATTGTCTAGGCTTGTCAAAAAAGGTTTTTTGCTTTAGAATAGCACGCATCCACGGTATCGATTTAAGGGTAAATAATCTGAACGGATCTCTAATCAGCAATCTTTGCCCTCGTCGTTCAACGGATAGGACGAGAGTTTCCTAAACTTTAAATAGAGGTTCGATTCCTCTCGAGGGCACAATGATAAGTAGTATGGGGATATAGTACAGCGGTAGTACATGGCATTCGCATTGCCGAGACCCGGGTTCGATTCCCGGTATCTCCACAAAACAGCAACCCCCCGATGCACATCGGGGGGTTTTGTTTTAAGGTGCATAACTCTGTTGATAACTATCCCAATATGTGGACAGTTGTATACAGTACTGTATACAAATTACTATTTGATTATACACAAATACCAATGTTTCACGTGGAACACCGTTCGAATCCCTAGTAATTTGAATTTTCCTAAATTAGCACTGGCTGATCAAGATTTTAGCCACCCATTAATAATTTAGCCCATATTTTTAATTGTTTGTTTCACGTGGAACACTACCCAGAAGGCCTATGATTGTCCGGGTAAGCGGTGAATTTGATAAGGTGGTCGATGTAAATGGCTCTGTTTTTGATATAAAAGTTGTATTACCGCCCCAGATAATCGTTAAATGCTGGATATTCCCATTTTTAGTATAGATAACACTGTTTCCTTTTTTGTCCAGCTCGGAAATGAAGTAGGAATAGAAGTGTGGCGTAGCCAACTTAAGAATATCAATAGAGCCAATAACGTGAATTGATGGAGTTAGGGAAATTTGTCCAAGTAATGCGACAAGCTCGTCATCAGTTTCAGCATAGCTCACGACGGGCTTATTTTTATTGTAGGAGTAGATGCCATACAGATCGGGAAGAATCTTCTTAGCTTCCGTAACCATCTTTTCGCCATATCCAACGAGCGCACTAGGATCAAGTGGTAGAAACATCTTCTTTTTTTGATTATTATTTTCTTCCACTAATCGTTTTTCAATCAACTGGTTTAAGATGTAGTAGCAGTTTGTCCGAGAAATTTTTGTTTCACGTGAAACATTAGTTACTGATGATTTACCGTTTTGAATTAAAAAAAGATAAATAATTATTTCATTTTTATTTAATCCAAGCAAAGCTAGTTTGTTTTGAATATCCATATGCTTCTAATTGTTGCAATTTTCAAACTTGCAACAATATATTGTCAAAATAAATTATACTACTATTCTATTTATAAAACAAGTAAAACTATTAAATAATAGTATATACTTTATAAATAATTTTGACAAATAGGCAAAAATGACTAAATAAATCGATTTTTTTGACTAGATTAACGTAAAAAAGTTATCAACAGGTAGGGTTGTGAAGGATCCCTATAATATAGTATAATAAGGACAAGTCTTGTTCTATGATGCTTGTGGAGAACAAAAAAGTGGTAAATAAGCCAAACCGCCTATTTTTATTGGCAGGTTTGGTTTTTGTTTTTCTATTAAGTTTTATACTAAACACTGTTGTTGCTCATGCTGTGGCCACCGCTCCGGCTATTATTACTTACCAGGGCAAGTTACTCGTTAATGGCTCGGTAGCTACCACCACTCAAAATCTGATTATAACCCTGTATGATAGCGCGTCTGTCGGTACAGCTTTGTATACTGCATCAGGTACGATTGGTTCACCAACAACGACACCGGTTATTCCCGTGAGTGGAATTTTTACCGTGAATCTTGGTGACACGAACACCAACAGTATTGATCCTGCCATTTTTCAAAACAATGGTTCAATATATCTGGAAATCACAATTAATGGCCAAACATTGTCGCCACGAAAACGGATCACGGCTTCGCCATTTGCATTCAATGCAATTTATCTTAACGGTGTAGCTGCTACTTCGACTGCTTCTTCGTCTACCTACATTCCTATTTCGGATAACAGTGGAAATTTTAATTTTAACCATGTCACTTCAACAGGAATTGCCGCGACCGGAAATTCTAGTTTTGTCACTACAACTTTCAACGGTTACGTTGGTGTCGGCACTACTTCACCACAAGCCGGATTGCACGTATATGACAACACACTGTTGGTAGACAACACGGTGAATCCAACTATTGCCGGATATACGGAGGACATTACAAAATTGAACGGTGCCAGCTCTATTTACGTTTCTGGCAGATATGCCTATGTGGCTTCGCTCAGTGGTGTTTTTGCTATCGTTGATATATCCAACCCAGCCACTCCCACTACCACCGGTTTCACAACCGACGCGACAAGATTAGGCGCTTTGTCAGTCTTTGTCTCCGGGAAGTATGCTTATGTGGCTTCAACGATTGGCAAAGGTCTTGCTATCGTAGATGTTTCAAATCCAAACTCTCCTACTACTGTTGGTTTTACGAGTAGTACACAATTAAATGGTGCTACTTCCGTATACGTCTCCGGCAAATATGCTTATATGGCTGTTTCGAGTCCTGGTAAAGGTCTCGCTATTATTGATGTCTCAAATCCGACCGCACCGACTACTACCGGTTTTATGAGTAATATATCAAAGCTAAATGGCGGTGAATCGGTTTACGTCTCCGGCAAGTATGCCTATGTAACTTCGTATAGTGGCAACAGCCTCGCCATCATCGACATCTCCAACCCAAGCGCGCCCACCACTACCGGTTTTACAAGTCACGCGACTATGTTAGGTGGTGCACAATCGGTTTATGTTTCCGGTAGGTACGCCTATGTAGCTTCGTATAACAGTAACGGTATCGCCATCGTCGACATTTCGATTCCTTCGACACCCACCACCACTGGTTTTACCAGTGATGCGACGAAATTAGCTGGCGCTTATTCTGTCTACGTCTCTGGTAGGTATGCTTATGTGACAGCGCAAAATAGCAACGGCCTCGCCATCGTCGACATTATAAATTCTTTGGCTCCGACAACCACTGGTTTCATTACCGATGCCGCAAGATTAAATTATCCTAATGGCGCTTATGTTTCCGGCAAGTATGCTTATGTAGTTGGCTACACTGGCAATAGTCTTGCAGTTGTGGATCTGAAAGGCGCGGATATAAGTACTGCCAACATTGGTAATGTTGCCACCAACGATCTCACTGTTTCGGAGAACGCGGATATTGGAAATAATTTGTATGTGAAGAATGGGTTGAATGTTGGCCAAGGTGGAATCTACAGTCAAGGCGCCGTCACTATTGCCTCAACCACCTCTTCTTCTCTTCCTCTACTCACTATTTACGGTGGTAGTGGCAGTACTTTTAGCGTGGATAGTTTTGGTGATCTATCCACATCAGGGACGATGAAAATTTTTGGTAATACTACTTTGGTTACTACTACCATTACTTCATCAACTATAACTCAATTGAATCTGACTAATTTATTTGGGGTGAACGCGACCACGACAAATTTGAATGCCACCGGTCTTACTTTTCTCACCGCGAGTGGTACAAGTGTTACGTCAACAAATGGATTTTTTACATTATTTAATTTCACCAATGCCAACGGCGGCAGTGTGACCAGTACCAATCTTGCGGTCACCGGTGCTCTCAATGTCACTGGCGCTACGATTGTTGGCCTTAATGTAAATAGTTTATCCGGTACATCGTCACTAGCGTATCTCGCCAACAATCAAACATTCACGGGGATTAATACGTTTAGTGGTACTTCCACATTTGCTTCTACTTCTTTCAGTGGTAATGTACAACTCCTCCAAGCCAATTCTACAAATAATACAGATTTCCTAATCAATCCCACGACAAAAACTGGAAGCGGACTTTTGTTTGATGCTCAAGTTGGGGGAGCAAGCAAGTTTAGCGTCCGATTGGATGGAGTGGTACAAGTTTCAAACGAAGTCCGCAATGGTAATTTGACTCAAACCACCGGTGGTTTAAGATTTGGTGACCTTACTAGTTTTATGCAAATTGGGGGGGTGAGCGGTAGCGGTACCGCTGGTAATTCATCCGGAGCGGAAATTGATTTTTATGGTTCTTCCTCAACTCTTTCCGGAACAGCGTTAGCTGGTGGTTTAGTATTTAGAACAGGAACATCAACGATAAATAATCAGAACATTACGGCCATTTTAAATGCGGATGGTAATTTTGGTATCGGAACAACTGTACCAAGCACTTCACTGCACGTTGTTGGGTCGGCAACGATTTCTGGAACTGCAACTCTTGCCACCACCACCATTTCTTCATCCACCATCACTCAACTCAACCTTACTAATTTATCTGGTGTAAACGCTACGACCACCAACCTAAATGTTTCCGGGCTCACCGTTCTTGGTAGTACCACCATCTCTTCTTCCACAATTACCAGTCTCAATTTTATTTCCGCCACTGGCACTAATTTATATATCAGTTCGACTTCCACCCTTGCGGGAGCAACATTTAGTGGCAATGTCGGTATTGGCACAACCACTCCGGCGTATCAACTTCATGTCTATAATGCATCAACTACTGCCGGTAGTAATTCAGTTGCTATCGAGAATAAATCTTCAAGTTCTAATGCGTATTTCTTGGCCATCAACGATTTAGGGAAAAGATTATTTATGGGGGCTTATGGATCGGCCAACCCTACCGCCGGGTATCCAAACAATGCGGCCTTTGGTTCAGAAGATTCAATGCTGATTGTATCTGATGCCTATACCGCAAGTGGTGGAACAAATAAAATATCTTTTTTGACGGGTGGGTATATTCCTTCAACACAGACTCGCATGACTATTGATAGTAATGGTAATGTTGGGATTGGGACGACAACGCCAGTGACGATGTTTCAAGTGACTGGAACGTCAACGTTTGCTACAGCGACATTTAGTGGTTATGTCGGTATTGGGACAGTAACCCCAACGTCATCATTACAGATTAAGGGTACTGGAACAAACTCCACCACGAACGCACTGAACGTCACAGATTCTAATGGTGGGAGTATTTTATTTGTCAGAAATGATGGGGTGGTTTCGTTGGGTGCCGATCCTGGGTCGGATCAATACAATTTTCAAGTGCATGGAAATGTTGGTGCACACATTTATTCAGGTATTCGCGCAGACTCTGCTACACAAAATGCTTTTTATGCGCCATTTGGCGGTATGTATCTTGGTGGAGCTGGTATCACCAATTATATTGCAGGCAAACTTGGTATTGGGACAACTACTCCAGCGGGATTACTCCAAGTTGGAGGTAGTAGCCCATTTACGGTGACTGCCAATGGTGATGTAGGAATAGGGACTTCGACCCCAGATACTTACGCCGGATATACTACACTTACCATAAATAACAATAACAATGGTTCGGTTATTGATTTTACCAAGAGCGGTGTTTTGGGTGGAGAATTTTTATTTGACAATGCCAACAATGCGTTAACATTTCAGGCTCAAAGTACTAGTAGCATCAATTTCAGAACGAACGGAGCAAATGTGAGAATGAAAATTGATAGTATTGGTAATGTTGGTATTGGTACCACTTCGCCACAAGCCATGCTTTTTGTGCAAGGCGCGCAAACATCCACTAACCTTTTTACGGTGGTTTCATCGTCAGGCGCTACCCTCCTAACTGTTTTATCGAATGGTAATATTGGTATTGGGACCACAACACCAGACACAAATCTAGCCGTGAGTGGTACCATACATTCTACCGGACAAATCCTTGGTCGTGGGACACTTAATTATGCATTACCAGACTTTAGTTTTTCCGGTCAGGCAGATATGGGTATTGGTTATAAAACTTCCAATTCATTTGGTATGGTAAGTGGTGGGGCTGAAAGATTGCGCATTCTTGGTGGTGGAGCGGTCGCGAATATCTGGCTACCACAAGATATATCAGCACTTCAGTTTGGTGCTGCTGAAGACACAGCATTATCACGAATTGGTGTAGCAAAGATTGCTGTTGGCAGTGGAACTGGTCCGGCCGGAGACTATTCAGGTACTTTAATAGCCAGTAATATTGGGATTGGCACTACCACACCACAAGCCGGTTTGCATGTGTATAACAATACGTTACTAGTGGACAATCCGGTTAACCCAACGATAATTGGAACAGCGGTTGTTTCGAGTGGTCCATATGGTGTGTATGTTTCAGGTAAATATGCATATGTGACGAACGTAACAAGTAATACTATGTCTATAGTAGATGTTTCAAACCCTACCATCCCCGTGGCTATTGGTACGGTTACTGGTTTAGACAGTCCGTACAGCGTCCACGTATCTGGTAAGTATGCCTATGTGGTAAATACTGTTTTGGTTGGTACCATGTCTGTCGTAGATATTTCAGACCCCACCATTCCCACAATAGTTGGCACGGCGACAGGCTTAAATTTTCCAATCAGCATTTACATTTCTGGTAAGTATGCTTATGTGGCCAACAACGGCGCTAATACTTTATCCATCATCGACATTTCGAATCCTGTTAGTCCAGCGATAGTTGGTACAGCGACTGGTTTAAATGGACCAAACGGAATGTTTGTAGCTGGTAAATATGCCTATGTAGCTAATGGTATTGGCACTATGTCCGTCATCGACATTTCGAATCCCGCTAGCCCTTCAGTGGTTGGTGTGGTTGCTGGGTTGAATATTCCGGTTGATATATATGTTTCTGGTAGATTTGCCTATGTGGTAAATTCTGCTGCTGCTGGGTATATGTCTGTTGTTGATATCTCAAGTTCTACCAATCCAGTTATCATTGCCACCACCACCGTATTAGGTTCTCTGAACAGTGTATTTGTATCGGGAAAGTATGCATATGTTGCAAATTATAATAGTAGCACCATGTCGGTCATCGACATTTCTAGCTCAACTAGACCTGTTATTGTCGGTACCGCTACTGGATTGAATTTACCAGCGGACATTTATATTTCCGGTAAATACGCGTATTTGGCAAATAATGGTAACGGCACCATGTCTATCGTTGACCTCAAGGGCGCCGATATTTCTACCGCCAATATCGGCAACATCGCCACCAACGACCTTACTGTTTACGAAAATATGGATGTTGGAAATAATTTATATGTGAAGAATGGATTGAACGTTGGTCAAGGTGGTATCTATAGTCAGGGGGCGATTACTATCGCTTCTACTACTTTATCTACATTACCACTCCTAACTATTTATGGTGGTAGCGGTAGCACCTTCAGTGTGGATAGCTATGGTAACATTTCTTCGTCTGGTACTTTACAAATTTTTGGTAATACCACTTTAGCCACCACTACTATTTCTTCCTCGACAATTACTCAACTCAACTTTACCAACTTGTTTGGTGTGAACGCTACCACGACCAATCACTATAATAGTGGGCTTTTGACCGTTGCGGGGACCTCGACATTTGCGACGGCGACGTTTGGTGGCTATGTCGGAATTGGGACAACGAGCCCACAGGCTGGAGCGCATGTTTATAACAATACTTTGCTTGTGGATAGTCCAGTGAACCCAACCACAACCGGCTTTACAAATAATGCAACCATGTTTGGTAATGCAGTAGCAGTTTATGTTTCTGGCAAGTATGCATATTCGGCGAATTCGGATGGTATTCTCGCAATTGTTGATATTTCTAATCCACTTGTACCTACTACTACTGGATTTGTTAGTGATGCAGTGCGTTTGGGTAGCGCTTCGTCAGTCTTTGTTTCTGGTAAATATGCCTATGTGGCTTCAGGGTTTAATGGTCAAGGTATTGCTGTCGTTGATGTCAGCAACCCTGTTTTACCAACGATTGTTGGATATACAAGCGATTCGCAACTTGGTAATACACAGTCAGTTTATGTTTCTGGAAAGTATGCCTATCTAGCTTCATATAACAAAAATGGTTTAGCAGTAGTGGATATCAGTAATCCAGTTTTGCCAACTGTTATTGGTTTTACATCAAGCACTAGTCTCAATAGCGCATCTGCTGTCTATGTATCTGGTAAATACGCCTATGTAGCATCACAGAAAAGCAACGGTTTAGCTATTATTAACATCGCTGATCCAAGCGCTCCAACCACTACCGGATTTACGAGTAGTACTGAGCTTAACAATGCCAAATCGGTATACGTTTCCGGAAAATATGCGTATGTCACAGCATATGGTTCAAATAATCTTGTTATTATTAACATCGCTGATCCAAGCGCTCCAACCACTACCGGATTTACGAGTAGCACACAACTCAATAAAGCAACTTCTGTTCAAGTTTCTGGCAAGTATGCTTATATAGCTTCATACGGTGCCAATGGTCTTGCTATTGTCGATGTTAGCAACCCGTCCAATCCTGTAGTAACTGGATTTAAGAGTGATGCGGCATCATTGGTAAGTCCGCGAGCAGTTTTTGTTTCCGGTAAGTACGCTTATTTGGTTGCCGTTTCTAGCTTTGCCGTAGTTGATATTAAAGGCGCCGACATCTCCACCGCCAACATCGGCAACATCGCCACCAATGATCTCACGGTTTGGGAAAATGCCGATATTGGAAATAATTTGTATGTGAAGAATGGGTTGAATGTTGGGGTGGGTGGAATTATGAGTAATGGTGCTATTAGCGTGCACAGCGATGTTACTTCAACGGTACAACCACTTTTGCGTGTTTCGAATGGGACATTGCTGGTGGACAATCCGGTGAATCCGACCATTGTTGGTACCGCGACTGGATTAGGTGGCCCGGATGGCGTGTATATTTCTGGTAAGTATGCCTATGTGGCAAATAGCGCGAGCAACACCATGTCTATCATCGACATTTCCAATCCGGCAAATCCGTTGGTTATTAGCAGTACTGTACCCGCCGAGTTAAGCGCGCCAACAAATGTTTTTGTTGTAGGTAATTACGCGTATTTAACGGATAGTAGTGGCTATATAAAAATTTATGATATTTCCAATCCGGCGAGCCCGGCATATACCGGAATAACCGGTACGAATTTTGGCAAAAAAGGTTTGTATATTTCCGGTAGATACGCGTATGTAATAGGGGGTGCTAATTCCGTTGAAATAAACGATATTTCGAACATAAGTAATCCGGCGCAAATATCTTCTATAAATACTGCTCCCGGACCACAAAATATTTATGTTTCCGGTAAATACGCGTATGTAACTATTTATAATGGAGGCGCCGGTACAAATTTAGTAATTATTAATATTTCAAACCCGAACGGTCCAACAATTGCTACCACAACTGCCGGCTTTAATGGTCCGTTTGGTATTTATGTTTCCGGTAAATACGCTTATGTCACGAACAACACGAGCAATACTATGTCCGTTGTCGACATTTCTAACCCAACCAGTCCCGCCATCGTCGGTACTTTAAGTGGTTTGGGTGGTCCGCGAGAAATTTATGTTTCCGGTAAATACGCTTATGTGACAAATTACGCGAGTAGCACAGTTTCGGTAATTGATATTTCCAGTTCCACAAACCCACTCATTATCGGTACTGTGAGCGGTCTTGGTAGCCCAAATGGTATCTTTATTTCCGGAAAGTATGCCTACGTAACAAATAGCAGTACTGCCAGCATGTCAATAATTGATCTTAAAGGTGCTGATATTAGTACGGCTAATATCGGCAACATCGCCACCAACGACCTCACCGTCTGGGAAAATGCGGATATTGGAAATAATTTGTATGTCAAAAATGGTATCAATGCCGGTGTTGGTGGTTTTTACACCTCTGGTCAGTTGAGCGTCTATTCAACTTCTAGTTTCTATGGCTGGATTGGTTTGAATACAGCCACTCCTTTGGCCGCCCTACACATTGCGTCTTCCACCGCTGGCGGAAATGCCCGCATCGATAATGGCTGGCTTTGTGTGGATACAGATGGGACTTGTACGGGTGCTAATACCGCCGGTACCGTTTATGCGGTGAGTGCGTACACTTTAGGTGCCGATTTGGCAGAAAATTATATTTCAAACGAGGCCCTCGAGCCGGGTGATGTGGTGCAAGTTGATCCACAAAATCCACTTTATGTAATCAAGACCGCTTCTACTTATTCTGCCACCATGCTTGGTATTATTTCTACTAAACCAGGTGTTTTACTAAACAGACAATCAACCAGCTCCTATCCAGTTGCTCTCGCTGGTAAAGTGCCGGTTAGAGTATCACTAGAAAATGGTCCAATCAATAGTGGCGATAAACTTACTTCTGGATCAGTTCCTGGTACAGCTATGAAAGCGACCGCGGATGGAGCAACCATTGCCATTGCTCTTGAAAGTTATGATAGCTCTTCGACATCCACCACTATAATGGCTTTTGTGCATCTTGGTTGGAACAGCACCCTACTTAATTCTGCTATCTCTGGCACGTCAGTCACCACCACTGCTACCAATTCCGGTAGTCTACTTACCGATATTATTAGTGCTCTAAAACAATTTGGCATCACTATTCAGCAAGGCGTAATTGAAGCAACGGAATTTATTGCCAATAAGATGACGACCAATGAACTCTGCGTCGGTCAAACTTGTGTGACAGAAGCGCAACTCAAAGAACTTTTGGTAAAAAACCAGATTCAGCCGGCCAGCAGTACTTTTTCTGACTTGTTGACGACAACCACAATTACTACTAGTACGGAACCGGTTAATATTGTTTTTAGTAGTACATCCACCACCAGCACGGCTCCGGTTATAATCGACACGATTGTTTCGTCAACAACTAGCACTGTTCCGGTCGTAACGGACACCGTTGTAACGGACACCGTTGTAACGGACACCGTTGTAACGGACACCGTTGTAACGGACACCGTTGTAACGGACACCGTTGTAACGGACACCGTTGTAACGGACACCGTTGTA
>Ga0172379_10003468_pt1 | contig 25074 bp, 23 predicted proteins | sample GrowelOW334metaG_FD_119756 | JGI IMG/M metagenome (GOLD analysis project Ga0172379, IMG submission 119756) | Groundwater microbial communities from an aquifer near a municipal landfill in Southern Ontario, Canada - Groundwater well OW334 metaG | ecosystem: Environmental > Aquatic > Deep...
CAAGCCGAAGGGTATACCAATCTAGTTTTGCGAACTCATACGGAATTGGATTTATTGGATCAAAAGTCTGTTGCAGATTTTTTTGCTTCTGAAAAACCCGAGTATGTTTTTTTGGCAGCGGCCAAAGTGGGAGGTATCCTCGCCAATAATACATATCCTGCCCAATTTATTTTTGAAAATGTGCAAATTCAAAATAATGTTATTCATCAATCGTATCTCCATAATGTAAAGAAATTATTATTTTTGGGCTCATCCTGTATCTATCCACGGGATTGCTCTCAGCCAATCAAAGAAGAATATCTACTCACGGGATTGCTCGAACAAACCAATGAACCATATGCAATAGCAAAAATTGCTGGAATTAAAATGTGTCAGAGCTATAATCGGCAATATGGAACAAACTTTATTGCGGTCATGCCAACAAATTTATATGGACCATATGATAATTTTGATCTCAAAAATTCACATGTGTTGCCTGCGCTCATAAAAAAAATTTATGACGCCCATATCGCTAGGCAACAACACGTAGATGTATGGGGTACAGGTACCCCACGGCGAGATTTTCTCCATGTAGATGACATGGCAGGCGGTTGTATCTTTTTGATGAATAATTTTGACCCAACCACAGTGCAAAATGACAAAGGGGAAATTTTTGTCAATTTAGGGACAGGGACAGACATTACCATACGAGAACTTGCGAGTCTTGTTAGTAACATAATTGGATTTGAAGGATCATTTGTGTGGGATGCTACCAAACCAGATGGAACGCCTCGCAAGCTTCTCGATGTGTCGAGAATACATCAGCTGGGATGGAAGAATACCATTGGTCTGGAAGAAGGTATAATGCAAGTGTACGAGTGGTTTAAATCACTATGAAGATAGAGACAAAAGAATATTTTGATTTAGTCGCTCATCAGCGTGATTATTGGCGCAAGAAAAATTCTTATTATCATGAGGATATTATCCGTCTCCTTCATTTTCTGATACCTCCCCATGCATCCGTTTTGGAAGTTGGTTGCGCCACAGGAGATGTTTTGAATTCACTCGAATCACGAAAAGGAATGGGTATTGATTTTAGTAAAGAAATGATATTGAACGCCCAGAGGAAATATCCACATGTGCGTTTCCAGACTATGAGTCTTGAGGAATTGGTCTTGGATGAAACATTTGGTTATGTAGTTCTGAGTGATATTGTTGGTTTTCTTCACGATATTCAACATGGATTTGAAAAATTGCATGGAGTATGCCATTCACAGACAAAGATTATCATCACCTATTATAATTATCTTTGGGAACCATTGCTTGTTCTTGCAGAAAAAATGCATCTAAAAATGAAGCAACCCATCTCAAATTGGCTTGCAAAAACAGATTTTGAACACGTTCTTCGCCTTGCTGGGTTTGAAATTGTGAAAAAGGGTGAGCGTCTTTTGCTTCCCAAATATATTCCCCTTGTTTCTTCTTTTTGTAATCGTTTTCTTGCCAAGCTACCACTGATCAGGCGATTGTGCCTCGTCAACTACCTTGTTGTTCGCCCATTGCCTGTAGGTAAAGGAGTTGAAAGGTCAGTGACTGTTGTCGTTCCTGCCCGGAATGAAAAGGGTAATATCGAAGATATCGTGCGAAGGCTACCACAGCTAGGTTTGCATACAGAATTGATTTTTGTTGAAGGAAATTCATCTGATGGAACACGAGAGGAGATGCACCGTGTCGCGCGTGCGTATCCAGATCGGGATATAAAAATTTTTGTCCAGGATGGAAAAGGCAAAGGGGATGCTGTACGAAAAGGATTTGACCACGCGCAAGGGGATATACTTATGATTTTGGATGCAGACATGACTGTAGAACCAGAAGAATTACCGAAGTTTTACCAGGCGCTTGTATCAGGATCAGGAGAATTTATAAATGGATCACGGCTGGTATATCCGCTTGAAGATCAGTCAATGAGAGTACTGAATATTCTTGGAAATAAATTTTTTAGCCTCATGTTTAGCTGGTTATTGGATCAGAGGCTCAAAGATACATTGTGCGGCACCAAAGTATTGTGGAAGAAAGATTATGAGCAGATAAAATCCAATAGGTCTTTTTTTGGAGATTTTGATCCATTTGGAGATTTTGATTTGCTGTTTGGCGCAGCAAAGCTCAATTTGAAAATTATTGATTTGCCTATTCGATACAAAGCACGCAGCTACGGTACAACCAACATCAATCGTTTCAGTCACGGATGGTTGCTGTTGAAAATGTGTGTGTTTGCCATGAAGAAAATTAAATTTATCTAATCTGTCTGTATGGATCAGGTTGCCGCACATTTTGACCAGATAGGGGAACAGTACGATTCTTACAAGAAGAAAAATTGGTATTATTATAATCAAGTTAAACGTTTATATCGTGAATATATTGCTGCAGGATTGAGCGTGTTGGAGATAGGCTGTGGGACAGGTGATGTACTCGCTGCACTTGAACCCAAATTTGGGATAGGAATTGATATTAGTAAAGAATTGATTGCTTGTGCAAACAAAAAATATTCCTTACATAAAAATTTGACCTACATTTCTGGAGACTGTACCAATTATATTGATCAATTCCACAATGACGTTTTTGATTTTATTTTTATGTCAGATGTGATTGAACATTTGGACGACGTCGGGCTAATGGTCAAAACTATTTCCCAGATATGTTCCCAAAATACAAAAGTTGTGATCTCTATGGCAAATCCATTGTGGGAACCCCTGTTGCTTGTTTTGGAAAAGTTGGGGTTGAAAATGCCAGAAGGACCACATCACAGAATATCAGGAAAAAAATTGGAAAAAATTTTACAGCATTATAATCTGTGTATCGAGGAACGAGGGGAGCGAGTTCTAATCCCAGCTCCCTTGCCTGGGGCTGATTGGGTAAATAAATATTTTTACAAAATTCCTCTTTTCAAAAAAATAGGTTTAATCCAATACTGGATATGCAAACCATGTTAGCAGTCTTTTATTCTTTTATAAAGAAAAACAAGATAGTACTGCTGTTTTTTTGTATTTCTATTATAGTTCGGGTTCTCTACTTGATACTCGTCAAACCACCATTACAGACAGCAGATTCTGGCATATACGATGGTATTGCGTGGAATTTCATACAGGGCAATGGATATTCCCTGAGCGGTCAGCCCTTTGCGGGACGTGAACCTGGTTACTCATTATTTTTTTTGGCCCCGCTGTACCTGCTCTTTGGGCACAATTTTTTACCTGTACAGATTTTTCAAATTATACTGAGTTCTGTTTTTGTTTTTGCCATTTATTTTTTGATACGAAAAGAATTGTCTCCCACAGTAGCTACCCTCGTTGCGTTTTGTGTTGCTTTGCATCCACTGTTGATCTGTTATAGTAGTGAAATCTTGACTGAGATACCCTTTACCATCCTCCTTTTTTTTGGTTTGTGGATAGCCTATATCTCAATAAAGCGAGAATCCGCAAAGCTCTGCATAGTGGCGGGAATTCTACTTGGCATGGCTATCCTTACTCGGTTTGTAGCCATTTTTTTACCATTCGCCTTGATATTATTTGCCCACTATTATTTTCGGGAATGGAAAAAAACTTTTCGTTATGGTGCCATATTCATTTCAACCATGTTTTTATTGGTCGCCCCATGGATAATGAGAAATTATATTGTGTTTGATACGTTCATATTTGGGAGAGCAGGTTCTTCAGAAATTTATTGGAGCGGGAGTTACATCCCATGGGATGGAGAATGGCTTGGCTATGGCACGTCGCCTTTGAAAGAATTGAGTCCGCCGAGCAATACTGCCACATTGGCAGTGGATAAGGTATTGATGCCGCTGGTTTTTCAAAATATTAAAAATAATCCTATTGGCGTTTTGAAAATATGGCTCAAGAAACCAATAAAAATTTTTACTAAAGCTGACTTTAAGACTGTCTTGGAGCGAGAAAATAATATCAAAGGGTATAGTTCAAAGATTAATTTTTCTTTTATCCGGTATTTCCTTACCGCAATAAATCTAATAATTCTTCTGTTGTGGACCATAGGTCTTTGGTCACTCAGAAAGAGCAACCCCGCATTGGCTGTTTTTCTTCTTCTCATAATAATTTATTTTCTTATTTTTTATTTGCCTGTTAACCCTGATAGTAGGTACAAGATACCCTTGTTTCCTTACCTGTTCATAGGGGCAGCAGTAGGCTTTCAACATACTACGAAATTTTTTTTAGAAAAGCTTAGACGAGCATATATATAGGATATTCACAGCTTTATTGACACCCAATGACACTTAGTGGTATCATATATAGTATAGTTGAAATTTATCTTGTTTAAGCTAAAAATAGTCATTTGTATGTCTGAAATTAAGCCACATGAAGTTTATACTACTGCCGAAGCTGAAAAACTATTGAAGGTAAGTAATAGTACCATGAAGAGGCTTTTGAAAAATGGTCTGATTAAAGCCAATAAGATTGGCAAGCAATATCGCATTTTGGGTCATGAATTGCTGAGGCTTCTTTCTCCAGAAGTGGATGTAAAAGCAACTGATCTGTATCAAAGAGTCAAAAAGAAAACGATTGAAAAAGTAAAAGATTGGTAGTTTTAATCTCGTCATCTGATTTTAGATAGTAGATATGTTTTCTAACATTAAAAACAATCTAATTAAACTTTTTAAAAATGCTCAATTTTTTTTGTTTAATAATGTAAGTACGAGACAAACCGTAGCAAAGAATTTTTTTTGGTTAGCAATAGCCGATGGAGTAAACAAGATATTAAAATTAATACTGTTTTTTTATATTGCGAGAATATTTGGGGCTACAGAGTACGGCAAATTTTCATTTGCTTTGGGTTTTGTTGGTTTGTTTGTAATAATTTCTGATTTAACTGTTTCAAAAATTGTCACAAGGGAATTTGCTAAAAACCAAAAAAATGAAGAAGATTTTCCCTCCGTCTTGTCATTAGAGACATTATTAAGTTTTATTACTTTGTTAGTCATATTCGTAGTTTCTTTTTTTGTTACCGTAGATAGTGGCGTTAGATATCTCATTTGGCTTGTTGGGGTTTACTTTATAATCAGTATTTTTCCAGAGATTTTTTATTCATTTTTCAGAGCTCGCCAAAAAATGGAGTATCAGGCCTGGTCTAATATAGTGACTTCCGTTGTTACTACGTGCTCTGTTCTCGGGGTGATCTTTTTTGTTCCGTCTATAGTCAATCTGAGCTTAGGATATTTATTCTCAGCAACCGTATCTCTTTTGTTTGTTCTTCTTTTTTTTCGTTATAAGGTTTCCAAACTAAAAATGACTTTCGATTTCTCTATTTGGAAAAAATATTTGTCTATCTCATGGCCATTGGTGTTGGCAGGATTAGTACAATCTTTTTTTTCAAATTTTGATTTGACCTACATGGGTCATCTAAGTCAATATACTGAAACTGGTTTCTATAGTGCTGCTCAAAAAGTTGTCAGTGCTGTGTTGATCCCTGTAGGTTTTATCACTATAACCTTCTATCCATTATTAAGTAAGATGTGGGCAGAATCGAAGGAGGCGTTACAGGAAATTTTTAATTATTATTTTGTCCTCGTTCTTTTTTTGGCGTTGCCAATTTTAGTTGGGGGTTTAGTTTTGGCAAAAAAAATAGTTTATTTAGTTTATGGCCCGGTCTTTGATCCCTCGATTGTAATTTTTCAGTGGCTTCTATTTTCTGGAATTTTGGCTGTTGTCGCAATTCCCTGTAGAAATGTCATTGTAGTGGCCAATAAATTGAAGAGTAATTTGTTGTTCAATTTTATTGGTGCTCTTATAAATATTCTTATAAATATTTTTTTAATAAAAAAATATTCATTTTATGGCGCAGTGGCCGCCAATTTGTTGACGAATTTATTTTTTTTAGTAACTTTTTTTGTAGCTGCGAGGAAGTACAGTAGCCTGAGTTTGTATAATTATAAGGTTGGCATCAATCTAATTTTTGTACTCATTTCTTCTCTTCTGATGTATGTTATAATTTCTTTACCTACAGTCTACAATTTAAATGTCATGTTAGTTATTTTGGTTGGCTTTATTACGTATGTGTTTGGTTACTTTTTTTTGAAATTATTACAAATTAATCTTACTAAATATTTTGGTACCCGTATATGAACTTATCTGGAAAAAAAATTTTAGTAACAGGCGGGGCAGGTTTTATAGGTTCCCATCTTGTTGATGCCCTAGTCTCTGCAGGTGCCAAAGTTTCTATTGTAGATAATTTGAGTACTGGTAAAAAAGAGAATATAAATAAAAAAGCTGTTTTTTATAAATTAGATATCAACAGCAAGAAAATTGACTATGTATTTCGGAGGGAGAATCCAGAGTATGTGTTTCTTTTGGCCTTCAATACCAACGTGCCCAAAGCTGTGCGTTCTCCTTTGTTTGATGTACGAAGTTTGGTCGGAAATTTGAATGTTATAGAGAAATGCCACTTGTATAAAATAAAAAAGGTAATTTTTGCTTCCTCGGGTTTTGTCTATGGGAATACTGAAATATTTCCTACTTTAGAAACTGAGAATGTTATCCCCGATAATCCATATATAATTTCAAAATTTGCAGTTGAAAATTATCTTCAATTTTATAATAAAGCTTATAATTTGGACTATGTAATTTTACGTTATTCCACTGTCTATGGACCGAGACAAGTTGGTGGGGCTATGGCTGATTATATTCGTTCACTTTATGCTGGTAATAACGCAATAATATATGGTGATGGAAATAAGACAAGAGATTATGTTTATGTAGGGGATGTAGTTAGGGCTAATTTAAAATCAATTGATTTTAAATTTAAAAAAAAGGTATTGCCCATTTTTAATATAGGGACGTCCAAAGAGACGACACTCAACAGGCTATATTTTAAGATAGGGAGTTTACTGAAAAGTTCTAATTGCCACCCCATCTATAAGATGGATCGTCCGGGTGAATTAATTAGATTCTGTATTTCTTATAAAAAGGCTGGCAAGTATCTAAATTGGAAGCCTAAAGTAAAACTGGATAGGGGTTTAAAAGATACATTAAATCATTACATCCATGTGCACAAATAGTGTATGATCAATAAAAAAATGCATGTTGCTATTATCTATGATGGAGTACCAAACAGTGAAACTGGTGGGGGTGCCTTCTGTGTTTTTTCTTTATCAAAAAGTCTTAGACAAATGGGCAATAATGTGACAGCTTTATTGGTTATAGACAAAAAGATTTTAAATCCAGAGACTGAGCGCAGATTAAAGATTTATCAATCTGTAGTGGATAGTACACACATCGTTTTTACTAAAAATAAGGCACTAAGTTTTTTTGATAAGATAATCAATAAATTTTCTTTTACTTTAGGAAGTTTGTATCCGGAAGTAGGCTGTGCAGATGAAGTAAGAGACGTAATACAAAAAGTTAAACCAGATGTAGTTTTTGTTTTTCATTTTCAAGCACTTGCCGCAGCTTACAAGATAAAAGATGTGCCAAAAATTACAATTGTGGGTGATCCTCCTTTTTCTGTTATGAAATATCGTTTTTTATTTTTTCTTAAAAGATTAGATTTGAAACATATTTTTTTGCTTCCATTTTATCCTATTTTATACTTTAAAAATAAGAAATTTACTAAAGATTTACTTAATAGTTGTGAAAAAAAAGGAGCAGTAGCCTATCACCATGCTCAAGAATTTGACCGTCTAGGTGCTGGTCCGTGCAAGTATTATCCCATTCCTATTTCCGACCTTATTGGAATAAAAAATAATTTTGACTGTGTTAGGCCAGAGAAAAAGAAGTTTAAAATATTATTACTGGGTCATTTAAAAGGTATAGTCGCAGTAACGGGTATGGCTTTATTTGCAGAAGTTATTTTACCAATACTCTCAAGAGAAATTGGAGAAGATAATTTGGAGGTAAGTATAGTCGGGAGTTATTTTGATGACTTACCGAATAAATTAAGAAAAAAATTGATGTCAAATTGTGTAAAAGTAAAGGGACACCTGGAAGTGATAGATGAGGAATTTTTTTCTTCAGATGTATTTTTGGTGCCCACGCCGATTAGGTTAGGAATACGAGTACGAATTATAACCGCTATGAGTTATGGAAGTCTTATTGTCGCTCACGCTGCCAACAAAAGTGGTATCCCAGAATTGGAAGATGGTGAGAATTGTTTGCTCAGTTCTTCTGGCGAAGAGTTAGCACAAAAAATTATTGATTGCTACAATAATAAATACAATATTTCTAAAATTAGAACTAATGCCCGAGCTACTTTTGAGAAGTACTTTGAGGCGTCACGTGCGACTGCTGTTATTGTGGATGACCTGAAAAAAATGATAGATTAGTCCATTGACATTTTTGTAAAATAGTTTAAGAATAGTATTTTTGAGAATAAATTAGGAAAATATGGAACAGATAGTTCAGGACAAAATTTGGGATTATTATCAGAACGAAAAAAAAGAAAGTTTTGCAAATGCAAAATCTAGACTATTATATTTGGCCAAATTGGCTAAAAAATCATGCTCCTCTTCTGAGGAGAAGTTAGTTCTCAATATTGGAGTTGGAGATGGTTTGTTCGAGGTATTGGCTTTCAGATTGGGGTTACAAATTTTTTCTCTTGATCCTAATAGTAAAACTATTGAAAATATTAAAAATAAATTGTCTTTTATAAAAAATTATAATATAAGAGCAAAAGTTGGATATATTGAGTCAGTTCCTTTTTCTAAAAATTTTTTTGATGTAGTGGTTGTCTCAGAGTTATTGGAACATTTATCAAATGATTCGTTAAGTTTGGCAATTCTAGAGATAAAGAGGATCTTGAAACCAGGAGGAATTTTGATTGGCAGCGTGCCCGCGAGAGAGACACTAGATAATTTAAACGTTTTTTGTCCAAATTGTGGTTCACATTTTCATGTTTGGGGTCACCAACAATCGTTTGATATTTCTAGAATGAAGGCAGTTTTGAAAGACATCTTTGATGTAAAAGAAATCTTTGAAAAATATTTTATTTCAGGGGGGCTAAATTGGAAAGGTAAGATAGTCTCAGGTTTAAAATTGGTTCTAAATTTTTTTAAAATAAAAGGAAGTGGCGAAAATATTATATTCATTGTTAAAAAGAAATAATATGGTTAGTATAATAAATAAATTAAATTTTCTTTTGGATCTTTTCTTACTCTTTGTGGCTGAATTTTTAGAATTTATAAAGTGTAACAAGGAAAATCTAAATATAATGAAATCATTCAAATTAGAAAATAAAAAAACTACTAAAAGGTTGTTGATTGTTAGTTTGACCGATAACTATTTTATATTTAGTATTGAATCGTTATTTGCAAAATATTTTAACCTAGCAGGTTACCAAGTTTATTTTTTGACTAACCCACGCAACCGCAATGCCACACGGACTTTCTTAGGTGTCGGGGGAAATATGATATATCATATAAATCTCTATCTAAAGAATTTTGCAAAAGTCTTTTTTACAACAGTGGCTTTTCCAAAAAATGGAGAGGAACTTAAACATTTTACCTACCATGGGGTCAATCTAGGTATCGGAGTGTACGCCCTGGTGTGTCGTCGTTTTAAAGTTGGATTGTTAGATTTATCAGACAGAAAAATAAGAAAAGATGTAGAAAAGTTTTTGAGTAGGTCGATCGTCTATTTGGAATCAGCAAGAGAAATGATAACCAAAATAAAGCCTGACCTCATTATTACAAACGAAAAAGGTTATGCGAGCACTTCTGAAATATTTGGTTTGGCTGTGAAAGAGGGCGTAGATTTTATCCAGTGGGTGGGGTGTCCAGAGCCCAATGCCTTGGTCTTTAAGAGATATAAAAAGAATAATACAAAAGATCATCCCCATTCAATTTCTGAAACTACATGGAATAAGTCTATTCGAGAATCCTGGGACGAACATATTCGAATGGACGTCGATAAAATTTTTGAGGATGGATATATAGGTGGTAAGTGGTTTAATTATAATCGTTTGGAAAATAAAACTGCACGTATCACAAGAGAGGAACTAGTCAAAAAATATGGGTTAGATCCAAACAAAAAAATTGCTGTTCTATTTGCGCATGTTATGTGGGATGCAAATTTATTTTATGGTAGTGACTTATTTGAGAAAGGTTTCGAGGAATGGTATATAGAAAGTATAAAAGCTATGGCGCAGAATGATAACGTGAATTGGCTTATCAAAATTCATCCAGCAAACAGGTTTAAACATAAAATGGAAAATATAAAAGTTGTGTACAGAGAAATCAGTGCGGTTGAAGAGACATTTGGATTTTTGCCAAAAAATATAAAATTTATTTATCCCGAAGATGAGATAAACCCTTATTCCTTGTTCCAGTTTATTGATTATGGAATAACTGTACGCGGGACGGTCGGATCCGAATTGCCTTGTTTTGGCGTACCCGTTTTGACGGCCGGAACAGGTCGTTATTCTGGCAAAGGTTTTACCAATGATTCAAAGACAAAAGAAGAATATCTAAATAAATTAACACATATTGAAACAATTGCGCCTCTTTCAGAAAGAGAAAGACAACTAGCATATATGCATGCGTATCTATTTTTTAAGGTACGACCGTTACCTTTTTCCAGTTTCAAAGAAATTTGGCGTGGCAAACAACAGGACGCTGAACTTATGATACAGGATGTAGGAGAAGGAGATGATTTTAAAAAATTTGTTAATTGGGCAGATAAGTCTGTCGAAGAAGATTTTCTTAATAGAATTTAATATATGTTTATCTTTGATAAAAAAAGATTCAAATTTGGAACCAAAGCAGAGACATTGGCGTTTGTTGATTCTTTCTCTTCTTCTTTTCATATACCGCTATTTCACCATTTTAATTTGCTTCAGTGGGGTACTAACAAGGAAGAAATAATCAATCATATACAATCAATTTTTGGAAATTCAAAAATAATTGTAAGATCAAGCGCCTGTGGCGAAGATGCCGAGAGTTCATCAATGGCCGGTTTGTTTATTTCGGTTCCTAATATATTTGCTGATGATAGAGACATGTTGGCTGAAGCTATCGAACAAGTATCTGCAAGTTACAAAAAAATTTTAAGCCAAAACGATGGACACCAAATTTTAGTACAAAAAATGGTTGAGGGTGTATCAATGAGTGGTGTGATATTTACACAGGATTTGAATACGGGCGCTCCTTATTATGTCATAAATTATGACGACGAAACCGGCAAAACCGATACCGTAACGTCAGGAAAAGAACACAGTGATCGTACACTACTCGTACATAGAGGCAGTATTGATGAATTGAAATCGGAGCGTTTTAGGGTGTTGCTAAACGTAGCTCAAGAGATAGAACAAATTACCGGCCATGATTCCCTGGATATTGAATTTGCTGTTGATAGAGAGAACAGAGTTCATATTTTTCAGGTCAGACAGATCGCGACTCGTCCCAATTGGAATAGAGGGATTACTATTAAGATAAATGATTCTATCAAGCGCATGAAGTCATTTCTCGGAGAAAAACAAAAGAAAAATACAGCGTTGTATGGTTCATGTCCTATATTTACTACGATGTCAGACTGGAATCCTGCTGAAATGATCGGAACTTCTCCTCGTCCGTTATCTTTGTCACTGTATAAATATTTAATAACAAATTTTGCTTGGAGGGAAGCCAGAAAATTGATGGGTTATTTTGAACCCAGGGGCACAAAACTTATGGTAGATTTTTGTGGTAGACCATACATTGACGTACGCCTCAGCTTCAATTCCTTCCTCCCGAATAATTTGCCTAAAAGTATTGCTACTAAATTGGTCGATGCGTGGTTGACACGATTATCAGAGAATAAAGAACTCCATGATAAAGTTGAGTTTGATATAGTTACCACAGCACTTTGTTTTGATTTTGATGAGAGAGTGCGGATACAGTTTCCCCATATTTTGGATGAAAATGAATTGGATGTATATAAGAAATCCCTTTTTGAGCTCACAAATAATTTGATAACTGGCCAGGTCACACCTATAGAAGGCGAGTTACAAAAAATTGAGCTCTTGGCTCGTAGACGTTCTAATATTGCTTCTTTGAGTCATAGTCCAGACTTGGCCACTGTGTCTGCTTTACTTGAAGACTGTATTTCACTGGGCACAATTCCTTTTAGTATTCTTGCACGACACGCTTTTGTGGCGACTAGTTTTTTGAAGTCTTTAACTGTACGTGGAGTATTGGACGAAGATGAGATTTCATTATTTCAAAAGTCTATCAAAACCGTTACTAGTGATTTTCTCTCAGATATTAATCTTTTAACTTCTGGAAATATTGACTCGGACTTCTTCATGGAAAAATATGGGCATCTCAGACCGGGCACCTATGACATTTTATCTCGCAGATATGACCAAAGAGAGGAACTGCTTGGCAGAAATGTGAAAATTAAAAAAGTCAATGATGGCGGGTCAGAGTATGTTTTTTCAGAAAAAAAGTTGAATGATATACAAAGATTATTATTAGAATGTAAGTATAATATTACTCCTGAAGAGTTGATATCTTATATAAAGAGAGCCATAGCCGCACGTGAATATTCAAAATTTATTTTTACCGAGAATATTAGCGACGCATTGGAGATAATAGCAGCATGGGGTGAAAAGATAGGGTTAAGCAGAGATGAAATTTCATATATAAATATCACGGATATTTTGGATTCCGATATTAGTCCAAAGGGGCGCACTTTGGAACATTATTTGAGAGAGTTATCTCTCGTTGGCAAAGAAGAACACGAGGTCACCTCATCATTAAAGTTACCGTATCTTATTGAAAATAGTCATGATATTTCCATAGTCCCTTTGTTGGTTAACAGGGCAAATTTCATAACGAGGAAGGTAATTAAAGCTCCACTCGTGTTTGTCGATGGCAGGAAAGAAGTAATACCAGATTTATCAGAAAAAATCGTAGTTATAGAGGGAGCTGATCCTGGATTCGATTGGATTTTCTCGCATCCCATTAAGGGACTTATTACTAAATATGGTGGGGCAAATTCTCATATGGCTATTCGTTGTGCTGAATTTGGTCTGCCAGCAGCTATTGGTTGTGGTGAACAGACGTTTGACAGAATTTTAAATTCACGAGTTATAGAATTGAATTGTTCAGAAGAGAGAATAGAACCAATTGAAATTTAAGATAGTATCATATGAGAATAGGAATAACCATGAGACAAATAAGTAATGATACATATCCTGAAAGGCGTGATGCCCTCAGTGATGATTGGGGTATTTTCATAAAAAAAATTTTTCCTCAAGCCACGCTGGTCCCACTGTTGAATGATCCGACACGGGTGGTGAAAGTGATTAAAGATTTGGATCTTCAAGCGATAATATTATCAGGAGGAAATGACTGGGGTGCTGCACCTGACCGTGATGCGACCGAAAAAAAACTCATATCTTATTGCGTGGGACAAAAGATCCCACTGATAGGTGTCTGTAGAGGCATGCAAGTACTCAACATGGTGTTTGGAGGTAAACTTGAAGAGAATGTAAAAAAGACAACTGGCGTGAACCACGTCAACATCAAACATACAGTCCATATTATGGATAATCCATTTTTTGTATCGAAACAAGGGAAAGACATTGTAGTCAATAGCTTTCACAACCAGGGAATTTTAAGAGATGATATGTCAAAACAACTGAAAGTTTTCGCTCTATCCGGTGATATTGTCGAGGGACTATTTTGTCCGGGTAAACCCATTGTCGGTGTCCAATGGCATCCTGAGAGAAAAGGATCAGACTTTGAGTTTGACAAAAGATTACTTAAGAATTTATTTTCAAATTAGTATGAAAGCAATTATTTTGGCAGCAGGGATGGGGACAAGATTAGGCAAATACACAGAAAATTTGCCTAAAGGCATGTTGAATTTTAATGGTAAAACTCTTATTGAACGCCAGATAGAGGTGTTACGACAATGTGGGGTGAATGATATCACCGTAGTCAAGGGATATATGCCTGAGAAGATCCAGTTATCTGGAGTAAAGTATTATGAAAATAAAGATTTCGCAAACACCAATATGGTAGAGACTTTATTTTGTGCCGAAGAAGAGATGGACGGGGACATTGTTGTTTGTTATTCCGATATTATATATGAACCTCGTATATTGCAAGAGGCGATTGACTCTCCCGTGGACATAGGTGTTGTGGCTGACACAGATTATCTGGAGTATTGGAAGACTAGATTGGACAACTGGCAGGATGATGTAGAAAGTTTTGTCATACGCGACGGCAAAGTTATTGAATTGGGAGAGACCCATTGTACTCCTGATAAAGCACAAGTAAGAATTGTTGGTATCGTCAAATATTCACACACGGGGGTTGAGGCTCTGAAGAAGGTCTATCATGAGAATAAGGAAAAGTATTACGCAAAGGATGAACCATGGTTACGTTCAAAATCTTTTAAAAAGGCTTATACAACATGTATGTTGCAAGCAATGATAAACGCCGGTTATCGCGTGGATCCTGTGTTGGTCTCCCGTGGTTGGATGGAGTTTGACACCGTGGAGGATTATGAAAAAGCAGTTCAATGGAATCAGGAAGGCACTTTAAAGCGATTCATTGATATTAATTAGAAATATTATATGGTTATTTGGATAATCGGTTTGTCTGCTTCAGGCAAAACGACACTAGGTAAAGAAATTTATCAATTATTGAGACGGGACAATCCAAACACTGTGTTGGTAGATGGTGATGAAATAAGAAAAATATTTAAACATGACGAAGCGCAACAAGCATATACTATAGTGGAGCGACGGAAAAACGCTGATAGGATATGTGAACTTTGTGCCTGGCTGGATAGACAAAATATCAATGTGGTCTGCTGTATACTTTCTATCTTTGGTGAATCACAAGATTGGAATAGAAGAAACTATAGCAAATATTTTGAAGTATATATTGACGTGCCTATGGATGTTCTTGTGCGGCGAGAAGTTAAGGGACTGTATCGTTCTGCTATTGCCGGGGAGACCAAACACGTGGTTGGTATAGACATTCCGTTTAATCCACCAAAGAATCCTGATTATATACTTGATAATACTGAGGACGGCGCTAATATGCAGAAAGTCGCAATAGATATTATTGGTAAGATTAGAGCAAAATATGGAAGCATATGATTATGTAAAAGAAAATTTAATAGAAAAGCCCAATACCTATTTTTATAGTTCTTTTTTTGGATATAGTTTTTTTATTTCTTGGAGAAAGCAAAGAAAAGAAGTGTATGATAAACTTGGCGGAGAGGCGTCTCCTCCTGAAAGCAGTTCCTTCTATACGATTGAAGACATTGAAAACATGATCAATTCAGAAGTAGTTGAGACTGGCATATTATTTGAGGCGGTATATGGGAATCTGGATAAACATCATATTCAGTTAGCGTCTATAATTTCAAAACTAATAAAAAAATTTGAAGTTTCCAAACGTTGGCATACGACATATTTAAAAGGATTACGGACGACCAAAGATAGCAATGACGTATGGCATTTAGAACTTTATCTTAGGGCAGCAGAGATTTTTGAAAAAGTCTATATCAAATTTGACAACCTGCCTAGTTTTAATGTCTTTTTGAAATTAATAGATACCTTATGTTCGGTTGCAGAGCAGTTGGATGGAACGCAAAAAAAGCGTCTGGCTCGTTTGATAAAACAAGAAGAAGCGTTAATAATTGAAATGGCACACAAATTAAATTTGCAAATAGTATGATATTACCAGAAGTAATGTTTTTGGCCGCACATACCACTCGTTCACAAGCCTATGCTCAGGCCATGTGTAAAGCGGGAATCGAACCCGCTATGACTTTATTGTATGGTGAAGAAAAGGGGATTCCCCATATCAAAGAAACAGAAACGCAGATTCCTGGTTTGTTTTCTCCAAATTTCTCAGAACCTTTGAAGGAAACAGTAAAGCGATTTAAAGAAGTGCAGCACGTAACAAATGGAGATGTAAATGGCCAGGAAGTTTATGATATAGTGGCTAGCCAAAAGCCTCGTTTGCTTATTTACTCTGGATATGGCGGTCAGATTGTCAAAAAAAGGATTTTAAGTTTAGGAACGCTCTTTTTGCATATTCATTCTGGCTGGCTACCAGATTATCGTGGAAGTACCACAGTCTATTATAGCATTCTGAAAGAACAGAGCTGTGGTGCATCAGCTATTTTACTATCTCCTGAAATAGACAAAGGAGTAATTTTAAAGAGAAAGAAGTACCCTGTCCCATCTCGCGAAGTTAACATCGATTATGTGTATGATAATACTATTCGGGCGGATTTGCTTATAGAAGTTTTGCAGATGTGGAAAATGAAAGGTAGTTTTGTCGATTTTATAGTACAGAAACCAGATGAAGGAGAAATATACTATGTCATACATCCTTTGTTGAAACATCTATCAATTTTGTCTCTCAATTAATATCCCTATAGTCTATGAGGATCACATATCGTAATCAGGATAATAAAGAATATTGGAATAAGCGTTGGACCGATATCCCGCCGGACGAACCAATGGATAACGCCAATGCGTATCCTTTGAAGTACGCTGAGTTGACGATAAAGTCAAGGACAGGCTTAATTTTGGAAGCAGGCTGTGGAGCTGGCAGAATTTTGCGTTATTACAAGAACAAGGGATATGATATTATAGGAATTGATTTTATTGAAATTGCTGTGGCTAAATTGAAAGTGGCTGATCCGGAATTAAAAGCAGAGGTGGGGGATATAACAAAATTAAATTTTAGAGATGAATCTTTCCGTTACGTTTTAGCCTTTGGTTTATACCATAATTTGGAATACGGTCTAGAGGAAGCGATAAAAGAAACTTATCGAGTACTAGAAAAAGGGGGTAAAGTTTGTGCTTCTTTTAGAGCTGATAATATCCAAACAAAATTAACAGATTGGTTGGAAAATCATCGTAATAATAAGAAACACGGGAAAAATGGTGCACGAGAATTTCATAAGTTAAACTTGAGTAGATCTGAATTCATTTCTCTATTTAAGAAAGAAGGTTTTACCGTGGAAAATGTTTATACTGCTGAAAATATGCCTATTTTATATAAATTTCGTATTTTTAGGAGTAAAAGTCATAAAATTTTTGATGAGAATAAAGCTAGACAAGAAGGCTATCAATTATCTTGGATAGGAAAAATTAGCACTCGCCTCTTAATGAGATTTTTTCCAGACCAATTTTGCAATATATATGTTTTAATAGCCAAGAAAAATTAGATTTATCTATGACTTTCATTAATGAAACATTCAAAAAATTAGGTTTGGGACCTATCATAAAAAGACTAATCAAAAAGAGAAATGGTTTTGTTGACCAGCGTCGTTTTTGGAAAGGAGAAATCCTAGAATCGCCAGCAAGTAACGTGTCTCTTTTTAGACAAGATGGTAAACGACCTGTCGTCCTTACCTATGAAAAGGAAAGTCGTGATTGTATTTTTATTAAATCAGGGGCATCATACGAATTACACTTGCCTAAACAAGAAAAATATTCTGAAATGAGACTTAGTTTTGCGTCCGAAGGGACTCCGAGTTTGGATGAATCTATCAGAGTGTCTCATGGAGAGAAGGAAATAGGTAGGCTGAGTTATATAATTCCGAGGAAGTGGCATACATTGAAAATAAATTTACATGAAAGTGATAAAAAATTTTTAATACAGAATACATGTAAGACGGATATATCCATGGCTCATCCTGTTCTCATTCAAGCTTTCAACAATACAGCCGGTGCTCAGAAGCAGCCAAAAAATGTAATCATGATTATTTTGGATTCCTTGTGGCGCGATTCTGTTGGAATTTATAATGATGAATCAATAAAATATACTCCAAATATAAATCATTTTTTTCGAAATGGCATCAAATATCTAAATGGTTTTACGCAATCCGAATGGACCTATCCGAGTGTGTATTCTTTTCTGACGTCGCAGTACCCCGTGGGTCATGGTATGAATGATTTACACAGATCCTCATCCGGGATGCTGTCCTATGGTGGTGAAAATTTGGCTGAAAAATTTAGACAAATGGGATATTCTACCCTTGCCTATTCGACTGTAAAAATTTTCCATCCGGGTTTTAGTGGGCATATTGGCTTTGATCGTTTTTTGTATGATCCTTTTCCACAATCTTCCCAGACGCATTTGGATATCTGTCGTAAAGCAGTCGAACAACTGATAGGAAATAAGGAAGGTAAGAATTTTCTTTTTTTGCATTTTTTGGATACGCATGAACCGTGGTCTCACCCGAGTGATTTTGAAGATAATTTTCTTTCAAATTTTAGAATCACCGATGCAATGAAAGAGTACGAATCTTTAAAAAGAGGAGACAAAGATACAAAAGCAGAACCAATTTTTGATAATGAAGGAATAGAGACACTGACTCAACGAAGAAATGGTCGTCTATTTAATGTGGATTTATCTTTACAATTTTTATTTGATTACCTAGAGAGATCAGGGGAGTTGGAGAATACCGTCGTGGCTTTATGCTCTGACCATGGTTATCAGTACCTGGCTGAGACGAGACCACTATTTTGTAATACTAGGGTGAATGTACCGTTAGTACTCTACCATCCAAATTTTAATCAACAAACGGTAGAAGACCTGGTGGCTGTTAATTTGGATTTGGGTCCGACACTTGTAAAGTTTTGTGGTGGAAATTACAAAAGTGATGGGAGTATTTTGCCTCCGTTTGATCATGGAAAAACACGTGGTTGGGTGATCAGTGAGTCTATTTTTGGTAGTTTGTATAAAGTTGCTATACGGGACCATATGTATGTATATCATTTTTGTTGCCGGTATGATATAGAAAAAAATAAAATTGTATTGAGAGACGTTAAAGATTCAAGATTGGTTATGCGCAATGAAGAGAAAAAAAACGTCGATATATCTGCGGGAATGCCTGATATAGTTGAAAAGATGGGCAGCATTTTGCATGAGCACCTAAGCAAGTTTTATGATATACTAGACTAATTATGTTAGAAATTGATTACAAAAAAGTTATAAACGATCTAGAGGAGATTTTAAAAAAGGCTGGTGAGGTAGTCATGAAGTACTATGGAAAAAATATAAAAATAAAAAATAAAAAAAATAATACGCCCGCTACCATCGTAGATGTCTTGTCAGAAAAAATTTTATTGAAAGGACTTGCTAAATTTGGTTTTCCGATCATTTCAGAAGAACAAACGTTGCCACACAGATCCACGCATAAGGTATATTGGCTGGTAGATCCCCTCGATGGAACTGAAAATTTTTTGCGGCAAAATACTGAATTTTGCATAATGGTAAGTCTAGTAAGCAAGTCCGAGCCTGTCTTGGGAATCGTATATCTACCGAATACACAGACATACTATTATGCATTTAAAAATGGCGGATGTTACCGTAAAAAATATCAAGGAATTTCAATTAGACAACATGTTTCCTGTAAGCATATAGAAAAATCCACTATGGTGGCGAGTAGATATCATCTGTCAGCTATGGAGAGCTTTCTTTCTCAGGAGTTACCTATAAAAAAAGTTATAAAGAGTGGAAGCGTGGGGGTAAAAGCCGTTTTGATTGCCAATGGAAAGGCACAGATTTATGCTAAAAAAAGCGATAAAATGGGGAGCTGGGATATCTGTGCAGCTGAGATACTAGTGCGTGAGGCAGGCGGTGTAGTTACCAATTTGAAAGGGAATAAGTTATTATATAGATCTAATATGAAAAATCCCAGAGGATTTCTAATCACTGCCGATAAAAAAATACACAGGAAAGTATTAAATAAATTAAAAAAATATCAGTAGAATTCTATGTCTAAACAACACCTCGCAGTTATGACAAATAAATTACTAAAAGATAATAATGTTTTTATTAATTTTGTAGATATAGGATCAAGAAATGGTATTGTTGAATTGGGCGGGATTGCCCAATGTGTTGATGCGTACGGTTTTGAACCAAATTCAGTTGAATATGACAAGCTAATTACGGGGGAAACTGACGCATCATTCTATGGTTTGAAGTCCCCAAACTATCATAGTATTGCATATTCTCCTTATGCTTTGGCAGAAAAATCAGGAATTTACCATTTCTATATTACTCACGGTCCTGGCGCCGCAGGTATGCTTGAGCCTGATGTTAGCAGATTAAAGGAAATACATTGGAAAGGGGAATCATATAAAAAAAATTTAGCTGAAGATATATTTTCAGTTGATAAAATAGTGGAAGTCAATGCAAAAACATTAAAAGAGTTTTCTGTTGAAAAAAAAATTTCTTATATTGATTATCTAAAAATAGATGTAGAAGGTTCTGAATTTGAGGTTTTAGATGGGGCTGGAGATCTTTTGAATAGCGTAGGGGTTATAAAGGTTGAAGTGTGCTTTATACCTTTTCGTAAGGGACAAAAGATTTTTTCTGAAGTAGACTTGCTACTAAGAAAATATGGATTTGATTTGTTAAAGTATGAGATCGTGCCAGAACAAGTTGGACTTAAAGAAAGAACAAAAGCCTGGAGTTTTTACCCGGCGATGGGTGTACCAGAAAAGTATGGACAGCCAATACAGGCTGACGCTATTTATGTAAACAGGTCGATAATCGACAAAAAGCGATTAATTGCGCAAGCCGCGGTTTTAATTGAAAAGAAATATATAGACGAGGCCTTATTTATTATATCTAAAAAAATTAAATTAGAAGATGGGGAACTTGTGGCGTTATTAAAAGAATATACGGGTGATTTTCGTACGAAATTGTTTACCTTTTTTTTCAATTTTTTGCGTACACTATTGAATCTGATACGTAAATTTAAAATTAATTTGTAATGTTATGAACATTTTAGGCTTGATTACTGCGCGTGGAGGTTCTAAACGAGTTCCTCGAAAAAATATAAATGAATTTTGTGGAAAACCTCTTTTGACCTGGACAATTGAAGCTGGCCAAAAGGCCGAGGTCTTTGACCGTTTTATATTATCAAGCGATGACGAGGGGATTATTAAAATTGGCAAAGAGGCAGGCATAGAAATTCCCTTTGTCCGTCCCAGTGAACTGGCTAGTGATAGTGCTACATCTTTTTCTGTAGTCAGACACGCGGTGGAATGGTTGGAAGAAAAAGAAAATTTTGTGCCATATTGGATAGTGCTACTTGAACCATCCTCACCAGGTCGCCAACCATTTCATATTCAGGAAGTTGTCCAATTGATTTCTTCCCCAGATTTTAAACATGATTCTTTGATTGGCATATCAGAGACACCAGGACATTTCCACTACCAAAAGCAATTGCAGATTGTAGAAGATGGTGAAGTCAAACGGGTATGGGACGGAGAAATTTTGAGAAATTTAGTCCATCGAAATCAAGATTTGACAAAAACATATTTCATCAATTCTGCGATCTATGCATTTAAAAGAAGTAATTTATTTGATGGTAATAATAGTTTGTGGGGTGATAGTACACATGGGTATGTGATGGATTCTAAGTATGCTTTGGATATTGACACCCCTGATGATTGGGTGGTTGCTGAAGTTAAGATGAAAAATATTCTGGGTATTAAATAATTATATGAAAAATGAATTAAATTTAGGAAAGTTAAAAATAGGAAATGGTCACCCTACCGTGATTATTGCTGAAGTAGCGGACTCACATAATGGTAGTATTGAGACTGCCAAGAAAATGGTAGATGAAATTAAGAAAGCTGGGGTTCAGGTGGCTAAATTTCAGTTACATTTGCCGGACATTGAAATGGTGCCAGGTTCAATCCAGATGTGGGATGGTCCACTTTATGATATTTTAAAACGTAATTTGTTTACTCCAGAAATGCATAAGGAGATGATGAATTATTGTGAGCAGGTAGGAATTGAGTACATGTGTACGCCATATTGTCCTACTTCGGTGGATGTTTTAAATGATCTGGGAGTGAAAGTTTTTAAAACTGGTTCTGGTGAACTGGCCAATTTACCTATGCATAGGAAGCTGGCTCAGATAGCAGCCACAACCGGGAAACCAGTAATTGTTTCAACTGGTATGAGTACCTGGGATGAGATAACTGATACAGTTAATGTATATGAACAGGAAGGGGCGAAAGATAATTTAATTTTAATGAATTGTACTTCAGGATATCCGCCTGAATATACGAGCTTGCATTTACACACAATTGAAAAATTAAAAAAAGATTTTGGTGTTTTGGTTGGGCAGTCAGACCACAGTATGGACAATTACAGTTGTTTTGCGGCAGTGGCTCTTGGTGCAAAATTAGTGGAAAAACATTTTACGTTATCGCGAAATCAAAATGGTCCTGATCATAAAATTTCTTTAGAACCAGCCATGCTCAAGGATTTGGCTGATGGTATTAAAAAAATCGAAATGGCATTGGAAAAAGAGAAGGATATTTTTGCAGAAGAAAAATCAGTGCGCAGCTGGGCATTTCACAGCGTGGTAGCAGCAAGAGATATACAAGCAGGAGAGATATTGACTCTAGACAATCTAATCCCAAAGCGCCCTGGGTCTGGAATACCCGCCAAATATCTTGATTCTATGTATTCGAAGGAATTGTTGGGTAAAAAAGCTAAACAAGATTTAACAAAAGATACCATTCTACAATGGGAAAATTTAGAATAATTTATATGACTGATACTAAAAAGAAAAGAAAAATAGCTGTAATAGCCGGATCGCGTGGAGAGTACGGTTACTTTCGTCCTATACTTCGGGAAATTGAGAAACAGGGAGTCTTGGATTATGGCTTAGTGGTTACCAATATGCATCTTTTGGATACGTTTGGTTTATCCATAGAGGAAATAAAAAAAGATAATTTTAAAATTGATGCCGTGGTTCATAATACCTTTGATGGGTACAATCACCTGACCATGGCAAAATCATTGAGTGTTTTTATGTTGCAATTGCCGGAGATACTGCAACAAATGGGTGCGGATATGGTCCTGCTTTCTGGCGATAGAGGTGAACAACTGATGGCGGCGATTGTGGGTGCGCACCTGTACCTACCCGTTGCTCATATACAGGCGGGAGAAGTATCTGGAAATATTGACGGTACAACACGGCACGCAATCACCAAGTTTGCTCATATCCATTTTGCAGCAAATGAAGAAGCTGCTACTAGAGTTTTGAAAATGGGTGAAGAAGAACACCGCGTTTTTAATGTTGGCGCACCCATGTTGGATGAATTGATTGGTGGTATCGCCACGCCAAAAGAAGAAATTTTTCAGAAGTATGACTTAGACAAAGAGAAACCAAACATTTTGTTTGTCTTTCATCCCGTGACTGAGGAATTTGGGGATATGGAGAAAAATATGGATCAAGTCATGGAAGCAGTGAACAGTTTTGGATATCGTACAATTGTAATCCTAAATAATTCTGACGCGGGTAGCAAGATTGTTCGTAAGAAGATATTGGAACACAGAAAACCCTTCATGTCTCTGTATTCAAATTTACCACGCCATGATTATGCAGGTCTATTGCAGAGCGTGGATGTTATTGTGGGCAATTCCTCAAGTGGTATAATAGAGGCACCCACTTTTAAATTACCAGCAGTAAATATTGGGAATAGAGAGAGAGGCCGTATGCAGGGTATGAATGTTATTAATACAAGTTACGATTCGAAAGAGATTAAACAGGCAATTGTCTCTGCTCTATCTTCAGAATTTAAAAAGAAAATGGAAAATTGTCTGAATCCTTATGGTGATGGACAGTCTGCCCAGCGCATTATTGAAATATTAAAAACGGTAAAAATTGATGATAATTTATTAATTAAAAAATTAACCTACTAATATGATCACTAATGATTTGGAAAACAGCAATTTTGTAGTCAGCCATGACATCTCAATCAAAGAGGCTATGTCAATTATTACTACCAATCACCGAGGTTGTGTTGTTGTGGTGGATGAACATAAACATCTAGTAGGTGTTCTTTCCGATGGTGACATCCGTCGCTCTTTGATTAAAGGTGTCAGTATGCTCTCAAACATTGAAAATACAATTAATCGTAATCCTATCTTTTTGAAGAATGACGTTCCAAATTTGGAAGAGGAAAGCGATAAAATTTTTTCTAGCCGTCCAGGCATCAATTTGGTCCCTGTCGTCGATAATGATAATATTCTTGTTTCTTTGATAACACAAAATTAATTTGCAGAGAAAGATTGTACGTGGATTCGTGTTGTTTGAGTAATAAATAAATGAACAAAATAAAAGTTACACATATTAATCCGACAGATACCAAAGGAGGCGCCTCCTTGGCTGGTTACCGGGTGCATAAAGATTTATTGAATTACCCTGAGGTAGATTCAATAAATTTTGTTGATGAGAGGTACACTCACGATACGGAAGTAGTCAAGTTTTCCAATTATTTTTTGCGTCAATTTGAAAGAGTTCTCAACAAACTTGGCTATTACACCGGGTTGCAATATTGGTTTAGCATCAATTGGCTCCCCTTGTTGTTTAAAAAAAGATTTTGGGAGACAGACGTCTTTATCATTAGAAATATTCATGGTGGTCTGCTTCCATTTTGGCTACCCTGGCTGTTAAGCAAGTTTGCTCCAGTGATATGGCGGTTACCTGATATGTGGGCTTTTACAGGTCATTGTGTCTACTCCTATGAGTGTGATAAATGGAAAACAAATTGTCATCGCTGTCCTTTGTTGCGAGATTATCCAGCACTAGCTATTGATACGACGTCGTTACTTTTCAAAATCAAGAGATATGTATATGGTAAGTTACGTTTACATATAGTTGCTCCATCTACGTGGATGATGAATAATGTTTTGCATAGCCCTATTTTGAACAAGTTTGATCATTATTATATTCCACCAGGTGTGGACACCGAAATATTCAAACCAGGCACACACAAATTGACAAAACCAACGCTGGTGTTTGTTTCAGGTAGCCTCAAGGATAAAAGGAAAGGGGCTCTTGTCATACCTTCAATTCTTGAAAAATTAGATCAAGCATTGGAATCACGCGGTTTACATGTTGATATAAAATGGATAGGGGAACGAGATATAGAATTGCCATCATATAGAAATGTGCATAATATATATCTAGGTTCTCTCGCACAAGATGACATATCTATCCAGTATGCATCATCCTATATACATATTTTACCTACGTTGGCAGACAATCTCCCCAACACTATATTGGAATCCATGGCATGCGGTACCCCTGTCGTTGC
>Ga0172379_10003469_pt1 | contig 25073 bp, 25 predicted proteins | sample GrowelOW334metaG_FD_119756 | JGI IMG/M metagenome (GOLD analysis project Ga0172379, IMG submission 119756) | Groundwater microbial communities from an aquifer near a municipal landfill in Southern Ontario, Canada - Groundwater well OW334 metaG | ecosystem: Environmental > Aquatic > Deep...
CCTTTATCATATATTGGAACCGCCATTGTTTCTCTCACTTGAGAACCTGGAGTAAAATAAAATTACTTGTTTTCAGTAAGCAACGCTTTTTTCGCAATAATCACTTCCGGAAGCAGATTTTTTATTTTATTCAAAATTATTTCTATTTCCGAATAATCGGTTTTTTGAGTTTCAAACCTCCAATCTGAAAGTTTTCCTTTTCTGGTCTCAAATCCATTATTGTTCAGAATTTTTTCGGTTGCCTTATCATTTGAATTGATGCTTAACCGATGCCTGCCCCAATTTTTTATTAAACTTCTTCTCGGGTCGCCAAAAAGAGTGAGGTTTATGGTTATTCTTTTTATATTATTCCTGATTGTGGCTTCTGGAATATGATGAGGGTAATCAAAATTTAATTTCAAATCTTTAAATATTTTTTTTGCTCTTTCTGTTGTGTCAATTTCCTCATAAAGCTTGTCAATATATTTTTGGTCGAGCTTCATTTTTCTCCCATTTGTGAAAAAAACCAATTCCGGAATTCCATAAAAAGCGCTGAAATATTGTTCGAAATAAGTTGCTTCACCTTTCGATTTGCACACTTTCAGAATCCACGTTTTTTCGGCTCTTTCTTGATTGGCTCTCACATTCAACCCCACACTCCATTCATTTGATTTTGAGATTCTGGCTCCCTTAGCCGCTCCTATACGATAACCAGTCGTTTTTCTGTACATTAAATAGACATAAAAAATATCTGTTTTTAATGATAATTTCGCGAAAAGAATATGGTTGGGAGTCACAGTTAATTCTTTTCCCTTGCGAGTCAGGATGCGTATTAGTTGGCCGTTAAAACTACTTTTTTTATTTTCGGAAACTGTTTGATTGCCTATTTTGCCGTAACCTGAAGCGGTTTGAACAATATCTTTTGCAATTATTTTTTCTATTTTAACTTTTTTACTTTCAGTGTTAATTTTTGTTCCTTTCGGAAAACATTGCCAGTCGTCCCCCACAACGCAAAGATTGCGATGCTCTTTCGCCAAAAGATTAACCAAAACATATTGCGCGTGATTGGTGTCTTGGTATTCATCCACCATAATATATTTGAAAAGTTTTTGATATTTCGCCAGAATTTCCGGAAATTTTTGAAATATTTTTATGACTAATCGTATCAGATCGTCAAAATCCAACGCATTGCTGTTTTTCAGTTCTTCTTGATATACCTTATAAACTTTGGCGGTTATTTCTTCAAAATATCCCGAGACTCCGGCAGAAAATTTTTCCGCGTCAACCAATTCATTCTTGGCTTTGCTGATAGCCGCCAAAAGCGAACGCGGTTTGAATTGATCCGGATTAATTTCCAGTTTTTTGAGAACTTTTTTTATGATAGCCAGTTGATCTTGCGGATCAAAAATATTGAAAGACGATTTGTATTCAAGAGCTTTTATTTCATGGCGCAAAATTTTGGCGCAGATCGCATGAAAAGTTCCAACATTGGGCAACTCCCCCATGGCCCGTAACTCGTAACTCGTAACATCTTTATTTTTATCATTTCGAGTTGTGAGTTGTGAGTTGCTCGCCTCGCTAGAGCTTTGGCGAAGCGGGTGAGTTGCGAGAAGTTTCATAATTCTTTCTTTCATTTCTCCCGCGGCTTTGTTGGTGAAAGTAACGGCCAGAATATTTTTGGGATTTATGCCTTCTTTTTTTACTAAATGAGCCACGCGATGAGTGAGAGTCTTGGTTTTCCCCGATCCGGCTCCGGCAATAATTAAAATAGGGCCGTCAGTGATAACGACCGCTTCCCTTTGCCTTTCATTAAGACTGGTTAAAATTTCATCCATTATATATCTTTTTTTGCTAAATAATATTAATTTTCGAAAAATTCCTGTTTGAGAATTCAAATTTTCTCTAAAAATTTTGCAAGGATGCCGTTGATCGTGGGAAAATTTTTAGATAGAAAATTTAGAGTTCGAGTTAATTTTGAGAAAATTAATATTATTTAGCAATTTACTGGTCTACTAAATTGTAGCATAAAGCTTGCTTTCATTCTAATTTTGATGATAAATTGGTATATATGGCATGGCTACGCAAAATTATTGAGAAAATAGAGGATGCTCCAACCGGATTTTTCTTTTGGTTAAGCTCTTTTTTGAGCATCATAGCCTTGCGCCTTTTAATCGAAAACTGGCTGGATTTTCTCCGAAGCAGGAGCGGCCTTTTCATTTTCTATGAATTTACTCATACTTTTCTCTTTTTTCTCATTGCCTATATCGTCATTGTTGAATTTTTAAAAAGAATTCTGAAGTCAACTTATCAAAAAATATCCAACATTCTTCTTTTGGGTTACTTTATGATACTTACTCCCCCGATTTTAGACTACTTTATTTCCGGCGGACAAGGATTCTGGAGCTTCTATAAATTCGATTCTTTGACCGGACTTTTCTGGAGATTCCTGACTTTTTTTGGCGACAAGCCGGAAATAGGCATAACTTACGGAGTGCGGATTGAGGTGGCTTTGGCTATCATTTTTATTTTTGCCTATATATTCTTAAAATCAAAAAAAATAATCCTCTCTTTTTTGGGAGCAATTGGAGCTTATGCGATCTTTTTTGTGCTTGGAACTTTTCCTTCCTGGATAACTATTGCTTTTGAAGGTTTTTCCAAAGGTTTTTTGAATGTGGGAGAAATTGACACCGCTGAATTATTTTTATCCCCCGTCCGCCTGTTTAGTCGGGAAATTCCGGAAATTTTGAGTTCGCTGAATATTAAGATGAGTATTATGTTTGCTCTTTTTCTTACCGGTTTGGTTTTTTTGGGACTTTTTTTGAATTACAAAGAAAGACTAATCGCTTTCTTGAAAAATGCCCGTTTGCCTCAAATCATCTACCATTTCGGCCTGCTTTCAGCCGGTGCAGGATTGGCGCTTAAACTTAATAATTCAGATTGGGGAATAAGTTTTTTTAATATTTTCGCATTTTTTCTCGTTGCGGAATCCGTAATCCTGGCATGGCTATCTTCCGTGGTCGCCAATGATATTATAGACAGAAAAATTGATGAGGAAACCAACTCATTCCGTCCATTGATTAAAAATATTTTTTCCGAAAAAAATTATGCTGCTATCGGCATAATGCTTTTTTTTGTTTCCATATTATTCTCCGCTATTGTTAGTTTTAAAATTGCTCTGCTTTTTTTGATTTATCACGCTTTGGCTTGGATTTATTCCATGTGGCCGCTCCGCCTCAAAAGATTTCCTTTTGTTTCCACATTTGTGAGTGCCTTGGCTTCGCTGATGATTTTTATATCGGGTTTTGTTTTCACTTCTCCCAATCAAAGCATCCGCAGTTTGCCTTTTTCCATCATCGCGCTTCTTGTCATCAGCTTGACATTATCTTTGCCTATTAAAGATTTCAAAGACATTGAAGGCGACAAGAATGATGGTGTTGAAACTATTCCTGTTTTTTTCGGAGAGTATTGGGGAAAAGTTATTGTAGCTGGAGGAGTTTTTCTTTCTTTTCTCCTAAGTGTTGTTTTTCTCAATGAACCTCGCCTTTTTTGGTGGGCGCTCGCCCTTGGAGGTTTTTCATTCTGGGCCATAATAAATATGGAAAAAGAAAACGGCGGTCCGGTGACCTGCCGCAATATTTTTTGGTGGATGTTGGGAAACGTTTCTGTTTATGGATTAATTTTAGTTAAGATTATATTTTTCACAAACTAATCCCTTGCTCTAATATTTTTCACTTGACAAAACTGATATAATCACATATAGTAGGATGTTGACATGGTTTTTTAAAAAAAGGGTAGATTAGAGCTAAAATAGCTAACAATACTGGGGGATAAAATGGACATTTATACACTACTTTTTTGCCTGACCTGCACATTGGCTACATTTTTTTATATTATGCGTAAGTTAGGGTCAACCTGCGATGGAGCAGAAGGTTCTCTTTTGGCAGGATTTGTCGCACTGAGTGTAGCTTTATTGGCGGGGTTTGCGGTATTTACGGTTTTTTTGATTTTTAAATGGGTAGGATATGCAGTGAATATCATTTTAATTTATTTTGCCTGGAAAAATCGAAATAATTTATTAAAATTCTTTTTTTAAGGAGGGCTGGGGATGAAAAAAAATCTGCTAGCGGTTGTTTTGGTTCTTGCGGTGATTTCTTTAACAAGTGGGTGCTGCATCAAATGCACCTACTCAATTGATTATTATATTGAGCAACATGATCAGCAAGACGATGACGCTACATCAAATCAGTAGTTCTGCAATATTTTTCCAATCTTCAACGCTAAGTTCTTGAGCACGCGCCGTTGGTTTAAAACCGACGGCTTTTATTTTTTCCTCCACTTCTTTTTTATCCAAATGCAAACTGTTGGAAAGATTATTTGACAAAGTTTTTCGTTTGGCGCAAAATCCCGCCCGCACCACGCGGAAGAATTTATTTTGTTCCATTTTTGAGATTTGAGATTTGAGACCTGCCTGCCGGTAGGCAAGGTTTGAGATTTTTATAACACTGCTGTCGACTTCCGGCACCGGATCAAAACATTTTCGATTCACTTCAAAAATAATTTCCGCTTGAGCATAATATTGCACTGAGACTGCCAAAATACTCATTTGCCCGGGCTTGCCCCGTGAAATGCGCTTCGCGCTCCGGCTTTCAGCCGGAATTTCACTGGGTGAAGCCGTGATTCTTTCCGCCACTTCTTTCTGAACCATCAAAATCATTTCTTGCGGCGGCATTTCGGTTTCCAGAAACAATCTGATAATCGGCGAGGTGATATAATACGGCAAATTCGCGATAACTTTATACTTGGACATTTCGTGTCCAAGCAGCGCTGGCAGGTTTATTTTTAAAATATCTCCGCTTAATATTTCAACATTTTTTTTATTCTCAAATTTTTTTTGCAGCGGTTTGATTAAAGTATGATCAATCTCAATCGCCAAAACTTTTCCCGCCATTTTTACCAACTCTTCGGTTAAAATTCCCGTGCCTGGGCCAACTTCAATGACAAAATCATCCGCATTTAAATTTGCAGATTCAATAATTTTATTTACAATGCTTTTATCTCTCAAAAAATTCTGCCCAAGAGATTTTTTAGGTTTGATTTCCATAATTCTACTGTTAATTTTCTCTTTTGCTTTTAAAATTTTCCAAAAACATCTTGGTCTTATTGTGCATCAAGCGCATATCCATAACCATTTCCAAATATTTTCCTTTTGAAACTTCCATCTGTTTTATTGTGTTCTCCAATTTTTCCATATAATCTCTCAGAAACTGAATATGCTCCTTGATATTCTCCGCATGCTTATCTTCTTTTTTTTCTTCTCCAATTTCAACTGCCAAATCATTTATTTCTTTCATAAGCTTCGTTTCTTCCTCCAGCTCAATTTCAGATTCCTGCAGATCCTTTTTGAACTCGGCATACATTCTCTTTACCTCACCCATTTCCGCGTCAACATCCTTAATTAATTTATCCGCTTCTTTTTCTTGTTCTTCAAAAATTGAAAAACTTTCAGGACTTTTGTTTTCTTTCATATTTTATTAATGATTTAAAAATTTAATTGTTTAATTCAAAACCTGTTCCACTTTCACCCCGATCACTCCCGTGCCGATGTTGGCGATTTTGGCGAAAGCTACTTTATCCAAGTCTATTATGCGCCCTTTTCCTTGAGGACCATAATCATTGATCTGAACAATCACCGTTTTGCCGTTTTCCGTGTTCGTCACTTTGGCATAGCTTCCTTTTGGAAGCGTTGTGCTGGCGGCGAACAGTCCTCCCTTCCAAGCATACCACGTTCCTTGCCCTGTGCGCGCTTTTCCGGTCTTCACATATGTTCCTTGCACCACTATTTCTTTTGTCGGTTCCAAAATAGTTTTTCTTTCCAAAATTTTTCGGGAAATTTCTTTTCCATTATGATACACGACTTTGTATTTTATTTCCTCTTTTCCATTTTGTCCTTTTTGCTCTATTTTTTTCTCCCGCCATCCCAGTTTATCATCTTCTTTGGTTGTTGTCTCAAATTTTATCGGCTCGGTTTTTGTTTCTTCTTTGATGTCCACGCGCGTGATTTTTATTTCCGTATTGTTTTTGACAGGCGCATTTTCTTCAGGAATTATGATATCTTCCTCTCTGAAATTTATTCCCAATTCACCAAGCGCTTGGCCAATGGTATTGGCAAAAACATATCCGTTTTTTTTTGCATTATCCGCCAAAACGGAAATTTTCTTGGCTCTTGCAATAAAAATTTCCATTCCTGAATTTATTTTTGCCTCAAGCGGAGGGAAAATAAAATCTTTTTCATTTAATTTTATCTTTTGTTCTTCCAAAAATTTTCCCACACTCTCAGCTCGTGAATCAGGCATTTCAAAAAAAAGTCCGCCATCGGAAAGACTTATTTTTTGAAATTGTTTGCCGGAATATCTTGTTTCGTTTTGTTTTGAGTGATAAAAAAACCAGATAAAAATAACTGTCACCGCGAGGCTGGCAATATACAAAAAAACTATCGCTTTATTTTTTGGCAATAAATTCATAGCTTGAAGTTAGCCCGTTTATATTTATTTACCCCGCACCCAGAATGCTTTGTGTGTGTGAGCACAGAAATGAATGTCACAAAACGCGGAGCGAATTACCCCGATGCCCAGAGCGTAAGCTCGTGGGTGCGGGGTTTCCCTTGGGGCTTATTCCGCTTTAAAGCGATATTGGATCGCTTCAGCAATATGGGCTGGGACTATTTTTTCTGATCCGGCCAAATCGGCTATAGTCCTAGCAATCTTTATAATACGATGATATGCCCGCGCGCTCAAGTAGAGATTGGAAACGGCGCTTTTGAGCAAATCAATGCTTTCCTTGTCCAACGCGCAAAATTCTTTGATTTCTTTGACCCCCATTTCGCTATTGGTGATAATGGAAAGTTTAGAGAATCTTTTATTTTGAATTTTTCTGGCTTTTTCCACCCGTTTCCGAATATCCATACTTTTTTCTCCGGAAATATTTTCTTCCAATTTTTCAAATTTCAATCTTGGAACTTCGACATGCAAATCAATTCTGTCCAGAATCGGACCGGAAATTTTTTTCTGATATTTTATAATTTGAGAAGGCGTGCAGGAACACATTTTTTCCGGATCAGTCGCATTACCACATGGACACGGATTCATGGCTGCGACTAAAATAAATTGCGCCGGAAATTCCAAAGATCCTTTGGCCCGCGAAACTGTGATGTATCCGTCTTCCAGAGGCTGGCGCAGATTTTCCAAAACTGTGCGCGGAAATTCGGCAAATTCATCCAAAAACAAAACTCCGCGATGAGCCAAACTGATTTCTCCCGGTTTTGGATATGATCCTCCGCCAATCAAAGATACCGAGCTGGCTGTGTGATGTGGAGTGCGGAATGGACGAATGATAACCAATGGAGAATCTTTTCCCAATTTTCCGGAAACCGAAAAAATCTTAGTCACGTCCAAACTTTCTTCCAAAGTGATTTTGGGCAAAATTGACGGCATCGCTTTGGCTAAAAGTGTTTTGCCTGATCCGGGAGGGCCGTTAAAAAGAACATTATGTCCGCCAGCGGCGGCAATTTCCAAAGCCCGCTTGGCATGTTCTTGTCCTTTGATGTCCGCCATATCAAAAATATTTTTTTCTTCTTGAAAAAAATCCTCAAATTCGATGGATGGAAAAATCTCAATATTTTTTTCACCAATCAGATGCCCAACCAATGAATAAAGCGTATCCACGGGAATAATATTTATTCCCTTAACCACACTGGCTTCCCGAGCATTGTCCATTGGAACATAAATTTCTTTGAATTTTTTTTCTTTGGCAAAAAGCGTTATCGGCAAAACTCCTTGCACAGGACGAATTTTTCCATCCAATGCCAATTCACCGATAAAAAGTTTATCGGTAAAAGAAAAAGCGATTTGTTTGGTAGCTAAAAGAAATCCCAAAGCCATCGGCAAATCATAAATCGGCGCCATTTTGGGAATATCGGCCGGCGCCAAATTGACCGTGATTCTCCCGCACTGATGGGGAGGCTTAAATCCGCTGTTTTTGATAGCCGAACTCACTCGTTCGCGAGATTCTTTGATAGCCGTATCAGGCAATCCAACAATTGTGAAATTGTGCAGTCCTTGACTCAGAACATCCACTTCCACTTCAACTAAATTGCTGTCCAAACCAATTGTTACCGCTGAAAAAATTTTCGCAGGCATAAAAATATATTTTTATTTTTCCTCCGCTCCGCCAGCCTTTTCAAATAAGGCCATTATATAAATAATTACCGCCGAACCTGATTCAGCGGGAATAAAATTCCAACCGAATAATATCATCTCTGAAATTGTTCCCAAAAGCAACACCATAAATCTTTTCCATATTTTTTTTCCTATTCCTCCTTTTTCACTCAATGCAGCATAAAGCGTCATAAAAAAAATAAAAATTGAAACACACATAGTGATAACGGTTCCCACGCCTGGCAAAGAACCGATACCTGGTCCGTCTATGATGTCCTTGCCGGCACCCGCAAAAAAAGCCAAAACATAGGGCCAGTCTTTGGAAAAATCCGCTTGTTTTAGAGCGGAAAAAATATTTTTTGCGGATTTAACTTTGGCCACCGCTCCCTTCGCCACACTAACCGCTCTGCGCCGAGCATTGGCCAAATTTTTTTTATGCAACTCGTCAGACATAATTAATTGCTGATCAATTTTTTACCAAAAAAATTTATTTTTCCGCTTCTTCAAATTCTTTTTTGGCTTTTTCAATTTCCAAGAGCTGGCTTGGATCGGAAGTAATCACTTGGTCTTCCGAATATGAAGCCACGACCTTGATGGCCGCATGCCGAGCGCCGGCAAAAAATATTCCTTCTCCGACATTGCTTTCCAGCAAAAGGAATCTTTCTTGATCGGTAAGATAAAAAGTTTCCGCCAAAACATCAATGGAAGCCGATGATTGACGAAGCAATAATTGCATTGCTGAATTGGTAACAATAGCCTTGCCATAACGTGACGTCATAAAGTCAGCCACATCCTGAGTGATAGTGGAAAGTCCCGTGTAATATTTTCTGCACCGCTTGGCAATTCCAAACATAAAAGAAGCCGCATCATCATGTTGCATCATTACCCAAGCTTCATCCACAATAATCAGCCGTTTTTTGAGTTCTGAGCGCATTTCATTCCAAATAAAATGCAGCACCATATACATTGCTACCGGCCTCAATTCATCTTCCAAATCGCGAATGTTGAAATCCACCATCTGATTATCCACTTTGACATTCGTTGGGTGATTGAGAAATCCGGAATAAATTCCTTCCGTATATTTTTCCAAACGTGTGGTGAGTGATTCTCCGCCTTCCATATTGCGCAAAACTTCATATAAATCTGACATTGTGGGAAAAGAATTCGGAGTGAAAGTTTTGAAATTGCTTTGCGCGGAAATATCTCGAATAGCATAAGTTTCTCGAATGGCTTTGTCCAAAATTGAATCTTCTTCAGGAGTAATGGATCCCAGCATAATATGCAAAAGTCCAATTAGATTGGCAATATTATTTCGAATCACATCTTCGGGATCTTCATCATCGCCAATTCTTGGCAAATCAAAAGGATTGATGCGTGAATGAGAATTCAAAGATATTTTGATGAATGTTCCTCCGACCGTATCGCAAAGGTGTTTGTATTCATTTTCCGGATCAATGACAATCAGATTGGCTCCGATCATCAAATAGCGCAAGATTTCCAATTTAACCGTATAGCTTTTTCCGGCTCCCGATTTGGCAAAAACCACCATATTGTAGTTTTCCATTTTGAACCGATCAAAAAGAATCAAACTGTTGTTGTGGCGGTTAATTCCATAGAGAATTCCTTCATTGGAAGAAAGATCAGCGGAAACAAATGGGAAAGTTGTGGAAAGAGGAGCGGTATTTAGATTATTGGCGATGTCCAATGAATCATTTCCCAGAGGAATAATGGAAGAAAATCCATTTTCAGCTCGCATTACTGATGGTTTGACATAAACCATTTGCGCTTCCAAAATAGCTTCAATTTCTCGTCCGGCTTTATTTATTTCTTCCAAACTTTGGCCATATACGCCGATATAAATCGCAAAACGAAAAAACTTTTCCGTTCCTTGTTGCAAACTGTCTCTCAAATCTTCAATGTCCTGCAAGGCTGTTTCCAAAATTGGATCGCGCACTTTCCCGCCTTCTTCTTCAATATGAATCTGGGATTGCACTTGCGTGGCGGATTTTCTCAAATTTTTCAGAATTTCGTTCGTTTCAATCGGATGGATAAACATTGCAATATTCAAAGGAGAATCTATATTAATGATTGAGGAAAACCAATTTGTGTGTAAAAATTTTGGAAAAGCGATGACAAAATAGGTGCGCGAAAAAGTTTCTCCGATTTGCACATAGTCAGCGTTTATCTTGAGAGACGCGGGGGCAATCAAATCCTTTATAGTAGCCACTCCCCGTTGATAAATTTCTTCGGTTTCCCAATTGCCGATATCATTAACTGCTTTTGTTTTTGGTTTTATTCCAAACATAAAATTATTTTCCTAATTCAACTTTATCCACGCCTTTGATTATCGTGCTGGTATAAATGCTGGGGTTATATGAATTATAGAGCAGTTCAATTATTTCTTCTGTTTTCAGTGGAACAATTTTCAGTCCAATGCCGGAAAGTCCCGCTATGATATGATCGGCTCTTTGCCAAAGCTGATTTTTGTAAGTCTGAAAAGCTTCCTTTCTTTCCAACACTTTCTGTTTTGGATTGAAAATGGACATAATTTTGCTGATTGGCCCTTGATTGGGAGTTTCCAATGGAGCAAAAGGCACGACGATATAAAAATATTTGGACATAATATTGGAAACGTCAATCAGACCTTTGACAAAATTTTTGTATTCCGCCAACTGCAGACGCAACAATTCGTTGGTTTGTTTTTTTTCTTTTTCTCCCAAAAAATCCAGATAAGGATCAATGTTTAGTTTCCGCGAGCTGATCACGATTTGCAAAGGAAAATCAACGGAATTAACAAATTCCTGGTAATGAACAATGATTGAATCCTGTTCGTCGGAAGATTTCAAATCAAAATTTATGGAAGAAACCAAAAGAATGGCGCGAAGCGATCCATTCTTGAGAACCACCACGCCATCTTCTATTTTTTCCACATCAATATATTTTTGGGTGCTCATTCCCGATCCCTTGGAAAGTTTTCCCGAATGCATTGATTCCATATCTTGTGCTCTAAAAAATTATTTTTTATTTTTTTCTTTTGGCTGAGGCAATCTGTCTTTCATAATCGCCATAAATTTTTCGTCATGTTCAAGTCCTTCAGAATCCAGCACATGCGCGAAAGATTTCATCGTGTCATCCGTCAAAACGGCTTGTTTTTTCGCCATAGTCGGGATAGATTCTTTTTTATTCAAATTCTTATTTTTCTCGGCTACTCTTTTCCAGATATACATCTTGGGACGAAACATAAATGAAATGGAAAAATAAATAAATCTGGCCAATGGCTGGTTATATGGTCGCCAAAAAGCCAATGCCACAAAAATCGGAACCACGAAAACAGCCCCGATGACAAATGACGCTTTATCCATTGCAGTCCACATTACCAGCAGCGCAGCGCCCATTCCAAACATCCACATAAGCTGTTTGCCTGTAAAAGGACCGGCTATCTTATCTTCAACATCAATATTTTGAGGAACACTAAATAACATAAAATCATTTTTTATTACATAATTCTTTAGGCGAAAAACTTGGCAATCTGCCTGACAATTACCATAGCCGCTAAAGTCAGCGCTATGCCGATAACCGAAAAAAGGAATATTTTTTTGGCTCTCTTTATCATATCTTCATCTCCGGCAGATATTGTATATGTCACTCCCCCGACAATCATCATAATAAGCGAAATTACTCCGGCAATGGAAAGCAAAAAATTCAGAATTTTGAGCAAAATTTCCGTCAAAGACAACGCGCTTGTTATGCTGCTGGGCGCGGAATTCCAGCCGAGAGCGGTGCTGATTTCTTTCAAAAAAGAAGGGGCTGCAATGCCGATAGCCAAACCGATTAGAGCTGCAGTCAGCGCTCCTTTAGCTGTGGTAATCCTTTTTTCATCTCCGGCCGAAGTAATATAAAAAAGTCCGCCAATAACAATAAAAATTATGGAAAGCGTCACAATAATTCCTTGAAGGTTGTTCAGAAAAGAAGTAAGGATTTCATCTACTGAAGAATATTGAAGAGGATTCGTAAAAGAAATTGTGCCGCTGCTACCGCTTCCACTTCCGTTGCCACTACCACTCCCGCTACCATTAGTGGTGGTTGAAGATGATGTTGTGTTGGAAATATCGTTTTTGGTATATCCACCAATTGGAGTAGACTCTTCACAAATAAAATAAGCATCAGCAGTAGCTTTCCCACTTTGTGTATAAGCTTTGATTTTAAAATTAAATTCGTTATCCGTTCCTAATTTATTTTCTATTTCCGAAAAAGTAGCCGACTGAGACGCGGAACAGGACGAACTAGTAGTTTGTGAGGAATTTGGAGAAACATCTTTATACAAAGAATTATCATCAAATGATCCTGAAGTATTATGCCCTAAATAAAACGCAAAAAAAACTTTATTAGAGCAATCTATGCCAGCTTCTGTGACCTTGGCATTTATTATCATATTAGTCCCACTTTTAGTCACCGTTATATCACAGGTGGCCGCCGCTGAAACATTTTTTGCCGATATTACCACTAAAAATAAACCGACAACAAACAGAAGCAAGAATTTTGTTTTTAATAAATATTTATTTTTTTTCATTTTTGTTTTATAAAAAATTACTTTTTAATTTTAATTGGAAATACTGCACTTGAATTCCGACCATGATCCCGCGTTCTGGACTCCCAAATTTCCATTAGCGCTAAGCAATATCAGAGAATAATTAACAATAATCCATGCTCCCAAAATAATCACAAAGCCAACAAGCACTTTCCCGAGCAACCCTTTGGCCTGAGTCATCAACGCTTCATTACCGGCAGAAACAGTATACATTATTCCCCCAACCCCAATCATCGCCAGCGCCACATAAGTCATTATTTTCCGGCCGTAATCAAGCAATCCTTGGATGCCAACCACCAAATGGCAAAGAGTGCAACGATCTTGTCCTTCTCCTCCGCACGGAACCAGTCCGGCTTGAGCGGCCACCGGCGCCAAAAAAATTGAAATCAAAAACAAAACAAATAAAACTTGTCCTCCACGCAATTTTTTGTTTTTTAAATTAATCATAAAAAATCTTTAGAAAAATTTATCTTGCTTGAATTTTTTATTTCTTTAATGTCACTTCAATTCTTTCAGCCGCCAGTTTTACCGCGTTATAAACATTTGACGTGCTTTTGTTGACAGAATCAATAGCTGCGGCCAAAATATTTTCCACTGCTTCCGGATCCATCTGATACCAGTTTTTTGCAATCAGATTGCCCGAAGCAAACGGTCCGAGAAACACATCTGTTTTTTGTTTCTCTATTATATCACGTCGAGCGGATGGCTTTCTAGTTCCCGTAAGATAAGTTTCCGCCACATCATAATTGAAAGCAATATCTTTGTCGTTTCCTTGGATGCAATTGCCTTGTTTGGCCTTCAAACATTGCAACAAACTTATCGCGTTAATCAATTTCATCTTTCCATCATTTTTGGCAGTCATAAATTTGAGAAACTGCCAAGCCTCATGAACTCTCACATCATTATCAACATTCGGTTGTATTTTATTTTTCGCTACCGCAAATCCCCAATAATTGGCATAATTAGCCGTCACTCCTCCGGTCATCTGCGGAACAGGAGCAACACCAAAATTTAATTTGGAATTTTTTGCCTGAATCACGCTGTATTGCCAAGAATAGTTAAGCATCATTGCAGTTGTCCCTTCAAAAAAGGCGTCTATGGAATAATGCATTCTTGGATTCCACGAATATAATAGACGATCAGAGGGATTGGAAAATTTAGTATAAAAATCCATCGCCTTTTCGCCCGGATTAACCGTATTTCCATTAACAACGGTTGGTTTGGCAAAAGTTACACTGCTTTTCGTATCATTAACCATCTGCGCTCCACTTTGCATCATTAGAAGAGCTAGAATATCCGTTGACCGATTAATATTATAGGCGGTTCCCATCGACGCTCCAGATTTTACAATATTTCCGAAATTGTCCACGACGGTTGTCAGGGAAACATCTTTGCTGAATTCTTCCCATGTGGTTGGAGGAGCAACAATTCCGGCAGCATTGAAAATATCTTTATTGTAATAAAGAGCCAACGAATCAACACTCAAAGGAATGCCGTAAAGTTTCTTATCAACCAAAAAATCATTACTCACCACATCCACAAAATCATTTTTCACCTCTTGCTCCGTGAAAATCCACTCCGGAGAAGGCTCGACTTTATCTTGAAAAGATGGAACCCAATTATTGTTTATCAAAAAAATATCAGGCCCTTGTCCGGAAGCCAAAGCATCCAACAAATCTTTTTTATACGTGTCTTGAACAAATTTGCGATATTTTATTTCTCCGACATGCGGATTAAGCGCCAGATATTTTCCGCCAATTGCATCATAAACTTCACTGTCATCAAATAATCCCCAAATCTCCAAATCCACTTTATAATTGGGAGAAACTTTTTTGAAACATCCGGAAAATAAAAAAAGCGAACCAATGATTATGAAGGCTGTAAATATTCTTGTTTTATGAATCATATTTTTCTTTCTTTTATATTTTAGAGGCCATGACGGAATAATGAAAATTTCCTACATTAATTTCTTTTTCTATTTTAAATTTATTGTCTTGAAGCAATTTATTCAAATCTTCTTTGGCCATTCTAAGTGTTTGATCTGGACCGACTGATAAATTGTTTTTTTCCCATTCAGCCACAAAAACTTTTCCATCCGGCTTTAAAACGCGATTAACTTCCCGCAAAATAATTTCTTTCTGTTGATTTTGAAAAAGCATATCTTTCAAAATTACCCAATCAACGCTTCCGTCCGATAATTTTGATCCGCCGACTTTTTCCAGATTAACTCGCTCCGCAATCACATTATTTAGCCCCATCATCTTGGCTTTACTTTCCACTGTTTCAATGGCTTGCGGTAAAATATCCAATGCGTGCACTACTCCTTCCTCTCCGACCAATTGCGCCAGAGGTAAAGAAAAATATCCCGACCCGCAGCCAAAATCAGCCACGACAGCGCCTTTGGAAATTCCCAACTGGCTTATAATTATATTCGGATCCATAAATTGGACCGGGAAAGCATTTTCCATAACAATTTTGTAAGACTTTTGTTTTTTATTTTTTAATTTAATTTATACTGCGCGATTGCAATAAAAAGATAAGTGAGTTATTTTTAAATTGTACTTATATTTTACAACAAAAACTGGAAATGGCAAAATGGTATTAAATAGTTTGGAAGCGTGCCAGAGAGGTTGTCACCCTGCGGGTGATCCGCCTTTGGCGGAAATGGCACACCTCGCCCCGTAGAAAAGCGGAGGGTTGGCAGAGTGGTCTAACGCGCCGTGCCTCGCCCCGCACTAAAAAATAACTGGTAGAGTGCCAGAGTGGTTGAATGGGCCGCACTCGAAATGCGGTATACTCGAAAGGGTATCGGGGGTTCAAATCCCTCCTCTACCGCCAAAATTATTTGTTGTTATTTTTAGTGCGGGGTCGAAAAATGCAGTTCCCCGCCCAGGCGGGGTCACAAAACTGTACCCTCCGCTTTCTTACGGGGTAAAAAATGCGGTATAATTATAAAGTTTGGGTTCTGACCCTACAGGTCATCACCCGTAGGATGAAAATCCTTTTCCCACCGCCAAGTTTAATAACATTTGTATTTCTCTATTTTCCATAGAGGCCGTTGATTGCCCGAGCGGGCATGGTTTTTTCCAGCAGGAAAAAGAGCGAGAGCAATCTAGAGCGTTGAACACGCCGGGTTCAAAAGCGTGCCGAGATGGGAAATAAAGAAATATAAGCCACAAAAATATGCAAAAAATCATCTTTATCACCGGTAATGCCGGAAAATTGAAGGAGGCGCAGAGTATTTTGCCGGAAATTGTCGGAAAATCCATCGATTTGCCTGAAATTCAGGAGATAGATGCCCAAAAAATCATTTCAGCCAAGCTGGAAGAAGCCAGGATTCGCCACAGGGGCAATTATATCGTGGAAGACACTTCTCTTTATTTTGACTGCCTCAATGGCCTTCCAGGACCCTTGATTAAGTGGTTTCTAGAGAGTTTGGGAGACAAAAAATTGGCTGAAATAGCCTTAAAATTAGGCTCGGATAAGGCAGAGGCTAGGACTTTAATCGGCTATATTGATGAAAAAGGCCACAAAAGCTATTTTGAAGGTAAAATTAAAGGGAAAATCGTCTTACCACGAGGCAATGAAGGCTTCGGTTGGGATAAGATTTTTCTGCCGGACGGTTATGACATTACTTTTGGTGAAATGACCAAGGAAGAAAAAAACAAGATCAGTATGCGTAAAATTGCCTTCAAAAAATTAGCCGAATATCTGCATTCAACCTTAAATTGAATTAATTGACTTTTAATCTCAGGAATGATAAACTTTCAGCCAGAGCTTTAAGGCTTTTTTAATTTGCTAAGAGCTGATAAAAATTCTATAATTAAAATGCGATTAAATAAATTTTCAAAAATATAATTTTATGAAAAGAACATACCAGCCGAAAAAATTGAAAAGAAAAAGAAGGCACGGATTCAGAAAGAGATCTCGCACTAAAGATGGAAAAGCGGTACTCAAAAGAAGGCGCGCAAAAGGCCGAAAACGACTAACAGTATAGAGACTCGGGAAACGGAGAACAAAAAATAATCGTTCTTCGTTTTTTGGTAAACCATTGCAATGCTGCCTCTAAAAAATAGACTAAGAAAAAAAGAAGATTTCCAAAAAGTTTATCAAAAAGGTTTTTTTTCAGCCCTGGGAGATATTTCCTTGAAAAAAGCGCCCAATACTTTGGCGCTCACCAGAATCGGATTCATTGTTGAGAAAAAATTTTTCAAGAAAGCTGTTCACAGGAACCGCATCAAAAGAATTTTGAGAGCTTTCGCTCAAAAAAATATTTCTCTTGTTTCCCCCGGATTGGATGTAGTGATTTTCTACCGATCCAAAGAAAAAGAAATTGATTCAAAAAAAATAACCAGTGATTTGGAAAAATTATTCAAAAAAACTAATATTCTAAAATAAATCTAAAAAAACTATGTCCGGAATTTTTGACACATTTATATATCTTCCACTCTATAATATTTTGATTTTTTTGTATAATTTTATTCCCGGCCATGATTTTGGAATTGCCATTATTGCCATTACCATACTCCTGAAAGCCGTTCTTATTCCAATTTCCAAAAAACAGATTGAGTCTCAGAAAAAACTGCAAGAATTGCAGCCTAAGATAAAAGAAATTCAGGAAAAATACAAGAATGACAAAGAAAAACAGACGCGCGAAACGATGGAGTTTTACAAAAAAAATAAAGCTAACCCATTTTCCGGATGCCTGCCTTTGATTGTCCAATTGGTTTTTTTAATAGCCATTTATCGGGTCTTTATCAACATATCTGATGCGGGACTAATTGTGGACCCAAAGTTGCTTTATTCTTTTATTCCCAATCCCGGACAAATAAATAATTTTTTCCTTGGGATAGTTGATCTTTCCAAGCCCAGCATTCCTATCGCTGTTCTCGCGGCCTTGAGCCAGTATTTCCAGACCAAAATGATGATGGGTAAAACCAAGAGCGAAGAAAAGAAAAAAGAATCAACTTCAAGCAGCCCGGATTTTGCCCAAATTATGAACAAACAAATGCTTTATCTCGGTCCATTTCTGACTCTGTTTATCGGAATAAAATTTCCCGCCGGACTGGCCATTTATTGGCTGGTTTCAACAGTTTTCACCCTCCTCCAGCAAATGCAGATTGCCAAAAAAGCTAATCAGTAATTTTCAATAATATGGACGAAAAAAATTTAGAAATTGCCAAGTCTGTTGTCCAAGATCTAATGAATCAAATGGGCTTCAGCGCGGAAATAGAAATCAGCAAGTCCTCTCAGGACAACCAGGAAAATATAATTTGCAACATCAAAGTATCCGAAGACTCAAATCTTTTGATTGGCCAATATGGAGTCAATCTTCAATCTCTGCAACACATCGCCCGCCTTTTGGTCAGGAGAAAAATTGAAGATAAATTCAATTTCATTCTGGATATCAATTCATACCGTCAAGAAAAAAATCAATCCGTGATTGAACAAGCGCAATCGGCCGCTGAACAAGCTTTGGCTGAAGGACGAGCTATTATTTTGAAACCGATGACTTCCTATGAAAGAAGGATTGTCCATATGGAATTGGCCAAAAACGACAAGGTTGTAACCGAAAGCCTTGGAGAAGGAGAAGAACGCAAAGTAGCCGTAAAACCTGCAAACCTAATTTAAAATTTTATAATTTTTAATTTTTGAATTTTTAAAATAAATCTTAATTTTTAATTTATAAACGTTTAAAAATTTTGATTTTGAAAATTATTTATAAAATTAAAAATTTGAAATTAAAAATTTAACTTATGGCCGTAGCCAGAAAAATTGCTTATAACGTTGCTGTCAGCAGTATTTCAAAATTTTTCGCCACTGTGCTGGCCCTTGTTTCTATCGGATTCATTACCCGCTATTTGGGCAAAGAGGGTTTTGGAAATTACGCGACTGTGCTCGCTTTTTTGTCTTTTTTTGCCGCGGTGACCGACTTGGGACTTTATCATATTTCCACCCGGGAAATTTCGCGCGTTGGAGCCGATGAGCAAAAAATAATGGGAAATATTTTTTCTTTGAGAATAATTTCTTCTTTGCTGATTTTCATTATTTCCCCTCTAATTGTGATGTTTTTCCCTTATCCGAGAGAAGTGAAAGAAGGAATTGTTATTGTTGCAGCCTCTTTTCTTTTCTCTTCCGCCTATCAGGTATTGAATGGAGTTTTCCAGAAAAATCTGGCAATGGACCGTGTTGCCATCGGAGAATTGATTGGGAAAATTATTCAGACAATTTTCATTGTCATTGCCGTAAAAATGGATTTGGGTTTTGATTGGATAATCGCCTCCCTTCTTTTCTATATGATTCTCACTTTCGCGATTGTCTTTGCTTGGTCAAAAAAATACATCCATTTCAAGCTGCAGTTTGATTTTTCTTATTGGAAATCATTTCTAAAAGAATCAATGCCGATGGGCATCACCGCAATCATCACTTTCGCCTACTTCAAAATGGACACTATCATTCTTTCTTATATCAAAAGCAGCGCTGATGTGGGAATTTATAATGCCGCTTATAAAGTTTTGGAGAACATCACTTTTTTCCCGGCTATGATTGCCGGCTTGGTTCTGCCGATAATGTCAGGCACTATTTTTGCCGATCGAAAAAGATTTGAAGATGTTGCCAACAAAACTTTCAAATTTTTCATTGTTATAATTGTGCCGATTGTCATTGCCACCCTCTTCCTTTCTGAAGGAATCATTAATCTTATTGGGGGAGCAGGCTTTGCACAGTCAGCGCAAGTGCTCCGGATATTGATTTTTGCCTTGGCTTTCATTTTCTTCGGGCATTATTTCAATACTATTTTAATCGTGGGCAATCTGCAAAAAAAATTAATGTTTGTTCTGAGTTTGGTAGCTATTTTGAATATCGGGTTGAACTTATATTTCATCCCATATTTTTCTTATATTGCATCGGCGTATATCTCCGTCCTTACCGAAGTGGCGGTAGTAATTCTGACTTTTTCATTGATGAAAAAAAATATAAAATATTCTCCCAAGCTTGAAAAGAAATCGGGAATTTTTTTCTCCGCCATCATTATGATCCTATTTCTTTTTCTTCTCAAAGGATTCAATTTTTTCTTTCTGGCATTAGGCAGTGTCTTCGTGTATTTTTTCTCCCTTTGGTTCTTCAAAACAATCCAGACTTCCGAAATCCAAAGTTTAATCAGCAAAAAAGGCGTTGAAGAATATGAAGAAATACCCTAAAGTTTTCCTGGTGATTTTGAATCATAATGGAAAAGCGACAATCAAGCAGTGTTTGTCCGCTGTTTTTTTATCCAATTACTCCAATTTTGAAACAGTGGTAGTGGACAACGGATCAACAGACGGTTCTTTGGAAATAATAAAAACTTTTTTTCAAAAATGTCCACTGATTAGCAACAAAAAAAACATTGGCCAGGCGGCCGGGTTCAATATGGGCATCAGGTTGGCTTTGGAAAAAATGGCTGATTATGTCCTCCTCCTTGATAGCCGAGTTATTTTGACCAAAGAAACTTTATCTCGGATGGTGGAAGTGGCAGAAAAAGAAAAATCAATCGGAATTTTTTCTCCTCTTTTTTTGGAAAATAATTTCGGTGAAATTCTCTCCCCCGAAAGAAAAATAAACTGGCTGAAAATGAAATTGGAAAAAAGCGGGAAAAAAATCACCACAGATGGCTTTACTTCTCCTCAAAAAGCAATCTTGTTGGATGGATATGCTATGTTAATCAGAAGGGAAGTTTTCAAAGAAGTGGAATTGCCGGATGAAAATTTTTTCCTTTTTTATTGGGATACGGATTTCTGTTTCCGGGCCAGAAAGAAAGAATTTGAAATCGCCATCATTCATTCTGTAATACCGGGAATCATTACCCATAAAATAATTGCCAGAGAAAATGATTTTTATTGGAAAATTATTTCTGAATTGTTTTTTTTCAGAAAAAACTCTCCTTTATTTTTGACTCCGTGGATATTCTCATATTTTTTCATAAAAAAATTAAACGCGAAATTTAATTCATTTTTTAGGCCGAATAAGCTCAACTCCCTTGCCAATCGAGCCTACAAAGATTACGCCAAATGGAAAAAGAACTCATAATTTCTTTTGTAATCGTAAATTACAGAAGCCAGGAACATTTGAAGAAATGTATAGTCTCCCTCCGTGAAAAGGTGCTTTTTCCCTTTGAGATTATTATTGCAAACAACGAAGAATCAGAATTGAATAAAAGTTTATTTCCAGATACCGCAATAATTGAAATCAAAAAAAATATCGGCTTCGGTTCCGCCTCAAATCGCGGATCAGAAATAGCTCAAGGAAAATATTTGTGTTTTCTGAACCCGGATACTATCCTGCTTTCAGGCATCGAAAATGTTATTTCCGAATTTGAAGAAAACAAAAAAATTGGAGTGATTGGGGGAAGAATGACGAACGAAAATGGAACTACTCAAAATTGGATTGCCGGAAAAAAAATAAACTTGTTTTCTCTTGTTTTGGAAAATATTGGATTATCTCAAAATAAAAATATCCTATCTTCCTCAAAAAAAATAGTTGCGGATTGGGTGACAGGAGGAGCTCTTTTTGTTAGGCGTGAAATTTTTCGCCATATCGGGGGTTTTGACCAAAACTTTTTTCTTTACTATGAAGATGTTGATCTTTGCCGAAGAATTAAAGCAGCTGGCTGGGAAATAATTTATCTTCCTGAAGTATCCGTCCGTCATTGGGGAAGCCAGAGTTTTACACTTTCCCAGAATCAAAAAAAGTATTACTACGCATCCCAAAAATATTACTTCCAAAAACATTACGGCTCTCTGCAAGCCGGTTTGGTTGATTTTTTGAGAAAGCTGACTCATAATTAGAAAGTCCTGCTCAAGCAAAAAAACACAAACAAAAAGCTTTCCCTAACAACCTCATTTCCCCTTATCTTAGGCTTTATTTGTGTTTTTTAATTTCACTTCTATGCTTTTTCCTCTATTGCTACTTTTCTTGATCTATATCCCTTTTCAAGTCGCCCTTAATCCAACTAGCGGGGTAGATTTGGCGTCTCTTCGCATTTTTTCCCTTATTTTGGCTATTCTTTGGCTAATATCGGGCCTAAAAAATAAAAAACTGCTAATTCCTTACAAAATCCAGACTCTTTTCTTGTTTATTTTTCTAGGACTGAGCATCCTGTCTTTTATTAACGCGATGAACATTCAATGGGCGTTGAGAAAGCTTTTGTTTTGGCTTTCGTTTTTTCCTCTTTATTTGGTATTTTTTTCACTAGTCAACAATTTTTCCCGCTACAAAAAAGTAGTAAATTGCTTGGTTTGGGGAGCGGGATTATCCGCTTTAGTGGGAATCATTCAATTTATTATGCAGTTTTTTCTTGGCCTGCCGAAATCAATCAAATTTTGGGGAAATTTGAGCGCCATTTTTCTCGGCAACGCTTTTGGAAAGGCTGTTGAAGAAAATTCCAGCTGGTTAGTAAACATTTCCGGAAGAGATTATTTCCGCGCGGTTTCATTTTTCCCGGATCCGCATATGTTCTCTTTTTATCTCGGGCTTGTTTTGCCATGGGCCATAGCACTTTTTCTGTCTTCCACCAAAAAGATTCATCGCTTTATATTTTTCTCTTTTTCTTTATTCATTTTAGCAGCGGATATTCTGACTTTTTCCCGCGGCGGATATTTGGGACTATCAGCGGGATTATTTCTAGTTTTAATTATGTTGGCTAGAAAATTTCCGTTAAAAACTAAACTCCTGACTGCTTCTGCATTAATAATTTTGCTTAGCCTGATTTTTACTTTTTTTGCTCCCGCCCGCCAAAGATTTATTTCTTCTCTTAATTTTTTTGAAGGTTCCAACGTGGAAAGAATTTCTATTTGGAAACAATCATCTGAAGTAATTGCCAACAATTGGTTTTTGGGAGTAGGCTTAGGTAATTATTCTTTAGCCGTTAAGCCCAGCGCAAGTTATCGTGAGCCTATTTATTCTCATAACTTATACTTGGATTTGTCTGCTGAAACCGGAATATTCAATGCGCTCATTTGGATTGGAATCATTATCACCTCCTTCACCGGATATTGGAAAAAATCAAAAAATAATAATTTCTATCTTGCCGGGATGTTTAGTTTGACCATCTTTTCTTTCCATTCACTGGTGGAATCACCGCTTTTTTCCGTGCAAATTTTGCCACTGATTATAATAATAATTTCCCTAAGTTTGACCAATGAAAATGAGTTTCAAAAAAATTAGTCGCATATTGATTTATATTATATTGCTTACTACTCCGCTTTATCTGGTCCGCTTTTTCATTTGGGAAATTCCCACTAATATTATGGAGCTTATTGTTCTGTTCTCTTTTTTATTTTCTTTTTGGAATAAGAAGATTTGTTTTGATGAAAAAATTTATGAAAAAATTAAAATTTATTTTTGGCCTGTTCTGATTCTGCTCGCCGGATTATTTCTTTCCACTTTCTTGAATGATAATTCCAAAACAGGACTGGGAATTATCAAAGGTTGGTTTCTGTTTCCACTTTTGTTTTCTTGGGTAATTCTTCGGGAGATAGACAACCGAGAAAAAATTGAAAAAGCGCTATATTGGCTTTACTTGGGCATATTTTTGGTGAGCCTTGTGGGACTTTTTTATCTCTGGAGCAAACATCTGACTTATGATTTGCGCTTGCAGGCCTTTTATCTTTCCCCCAATTATCTGGCTATGTTTTTGGCTCCGGGAATTTTTATTGGAAAATATTATTTGGAGGTGAATTTGAAAAATCTTTTCGGCCACAATCATAATAGATTAAAACCGGGATTATTTTTTTCTTTTTTCAGTCTGGCGACTATTTTGTTTTCTTTTTATTTCACTTATTCTTATTCAGCTTGGATATCAGTCGTTGCCAGTTTAATTTTGCTGGAATTCATAAAATCAAGAAAAAATATATTGCGTTCAAAATTTTTTTTAATTATGATTTTCTTGATTTTTACTTTTTTCGCATCCCAGTTGGGACAGCAAAAATTCAAGACTTTCTTTTCTTTTGAAGAAAAATCATCCGCAACTTCCCGGATAGCGATTTGGAAATCAGCTTCAAAAATTTTGGCGGATAATATTATTGTGGGCACCGGTCCGGGAAATTTTCAATCAAAATATTTGGAATATCAGAAATTTTTCCCTCCTTATCCCGATTGGGCTGTTCCTCAGCCGCATAATTTATATCTGGCTTTCTGGCTTCAGGGAGGAATTTTGGGAATATTCGGTTTTTTGCTCTTGATTTCTTTGTGGATAAAAAATTCAATAACTTTTTTCCGGAAACAAAAAAACGGCCTCCGGCCGATGTTATCCGTTATCTTTGGAATTATTTTTTATATTCTTCTTCACGGATTGTTTGACACTCCTTATTGGAAAAATGATTTGTCACTTATTTTCTGGACAATTTTAACTCTTGGAATAATTATTGCAAAAGAAAATAAAGAATCAATTCAATCAATTCAACCGCCTCTTTTTTAGAGATTAATAAAATTTAATTTATTTCAAATATCCGCCATTAATACATTCTTTGTAATAATTTAGGAATGTTGACGTGCGTCCGGGAATGGCGCAAGCTTTGTTGCAATTGATAGTGCAATCCCATTTTTTATATGGAAATCCAAATTCATTATTCTTTCCCGCGCAATCATTGCTGTTTTCCAAGGCTCCACAACCTCCATTATATCCCGCATAGATATCTCTGACATATTGGTCACTGTATTCATCTCCTCGCTTGCCACCGCAGGAAAATAAATAAGTAGACGCGCATTGAAGAGCCGTTGCCAACCCAGATGAACCTCCATTTTCCAGTTCTTCACAACTATGTCCCGGACACAAATCAGCTACATTCATTTGAATAGCTCCACAATCTCTACCATTATTTGTCCGCGGAGCTTTTTGAGTACAACTCGATTCCTTCCCAGCTGCTGCCATCAGAATGCAACCTTTTTTCTCATCATTCCCAGCTGCAGTCTTGAATGCGTCTTTCCATGATTGGTTATAACAGGCTTTAGGCAATTTAGCATCACTTGTAGGATATTTTGTTTCTCCAGGCTTTCCCATATAATATTTAGCTGAAGAGGCTTGTTCACTTTTCACCATTTCCAAACTCACATTCACACTCACTAAATCAGGATTGATGATGAAAAGAATAGTATAGGCTAAAAGTGCCATACCTAGTCCCAGAAGAGCATCCGTGATGATTTTTTTGGCAGTTCCGGCTGAAGCAGTGTTTCCGGCGCTAGTCATATAGAAGAAACCTCCGATGGTAAGCATCAGGACAGCGGCAATGCCGACAGCCCAGATTCCAAATTGATAGATA
>Ga0172379_10003470_pt1 | contig 25070 bp, 20 predicted proteins | sample GrowelOW334metaG_FD_119756 | JGI IMG/M metagenome (GOLD analysis project Ga0172379, IMG submission 119756) | Groundwater microbial communities from an aquifer near a municipal landfill in Southern Ontario, Canada - Groundwater well OW334 metaG | ecosystem: Environmental > Aquatic > Deep...
CGACTTGACGAGGGTATAGACCAGTTCCGAGGCCTTTGCCACGGCCAGCCCGTCGGCCTCAGTCACATTGTCCAGCCCCACGTCATAGACCGACTGCGGCTGGTCGCCGGAAAGCATGCGCACCAGCATCGCCGGTGAGGCGCAGGGTTCGGCGAAAAAGCAGTGCACCGCGTCGCCGAACAGGTGCTTCAAGCCGAAGGTGATGCCGCCCGGCGCGCCGCCGACGCCGCAGGGCAGATAGACGAACAACGGGTGCGCGGCATCCACCGCGATGCCCGCCGCGGCGAGTTGCTCCTTGAGGCGTAGGGCGGCGACCGCATAGCCGAGGAACAGGCTGGTCGAATCTTCGTCGTCGACGAAATAGGCGGTCGATGAGCGGCTCGCCGCCTCGCGTCCGGCGGCCACGGCGGCGGCGTAATCGCCGCGGTGTTCGACGACATCAACTCCGCGCATGCGCAGCCGGGCCTTCTTCCATTCCTTGGCATCGTGCGACATATGTACTTCGGCGCGAAAACCCAGTGCCGCCGCCATGATGCCGATGCTGAGTCCCAGATTGCCGGTGCTGCCGACCGACACCAGGTGGCGGGCGAACACTTCGCGGGCCGCCGGTTGCAGCAAGCTCAAAGGATTTTCGCCGGCTCCCGGCAGGCCATGCTTGCGGGCGAGGTTCTCCGCATGGGTCAACACCTCGAAAATTCCGCCCCTGGCCTTGATCGATCCCGCCACCGGCAGGCTGTGGTCCGCCTTGATCAGCAGGCGACCCTGCGGGGAGGAGCCGGGGAGCGCCCAGGGCGCAGCCATGGTCAGCAGCGGCGACTCGATCACTCCCTGTGTCGCGACGAGTTCCGGGAACAGTGTGGCCAGCGCTTCGCTCCAGCGCCGCAGCAGGCCATCGGCGGCGATGATGTCGGCCATCCCCAGGCCGTGGCTTGCGGATAATCCCGATAGAACGTCGGCGGCGCGGCCGAGGTCCGGGTTGAGCCACAGCAGGGGGTGACGAGTCCGCAGCGCGGCGAGAGTGGTCGTCGCCGCGACGCTCACAGAGGCGAATACTCGTAGCCGAGCGCGCCGGCCACCGCGGCATGGGCCACCTTGCCGCGATGGATGTTCAGGCCGTTGCGCAGATGCCGGTTTTCCTCAAGCGCCTGGCGGTAGCCGCGCTCGGCCAGTTGCAGGACGAAGGGCAGGGTGGCGTTGGTGAGTGCCTGGGTCGAGGTGCGCGCCACCCCGCCGGGCATGTTGGCGACGCAATAATGAACGACGCCATCGACCACATAGGTGGGCGACTGGTGCGTGGTGGCGTGGCTGGTTTCGACGCAGCCGCCCTGGTCGATGGCCACATCGACGATCACCGAGCCCGGTCGCATCAGCTTGAGCATGTCGCGCGTCACCAGTTTCGGCGCCGCCGCGCCCGGTATCAGCACGCCGCCGATGACCAGGTCGCTCTCCGGCAGGCGAGCACAGATGTGCTCGCGGGTCGAATATTCGGTGACCAGTTTCGGGCCGAAGTCGTTGTCGATCTGGGTCAGGCGCGGCAGGGAGATGTCCATGATGGTCACCTGGGCGCCCAGGCCCATGGCCATGCGCGCCGCGTTGATGCCGACGATGCCGCCGCCCAGCACCAACACCTTGGCGGGCGGCACGCCGGGCACGCCGGGCAGCAGCACGCCCAGTCCGCCTTGCGACTTCTCCAGGGCGTGCGCCCCGGCCTGGATCGCCATGCGGCCGGCGACTTCCGACATCGGCTTGAGCAAGGGCAGACCACCAGCGTCGTCGGTAACGGTTTCGTAGGCGATGGCGACGCAGTCCGAGGCCAACAGCAGCTTCGCCTGCTCTGGGTCGGGGGCAAGATGTAGGTAGGTGAACAGGATCTGTCCCGGCCGCAGCTTGCGGCACTCCACCGGCTGCGGTTCCTTGACCTTGACGATCATCTCGGCGGCGGCGAATACGCTGTCGGCGTTAGAGGCGATTTGCGCTCCGGCATCGACATACATCTGGTCGTTGAAACCGACGCCGGCACCGGCATTGCTCTCGACCAGGACGGCATGGCCATGCCGGACCAGGGTGGCCGCACCGTTTGGCGTCAGGCCGACGCGATATTCGTGATTCTTGATTTCCTTGGTGACGCCGACTTGCATGGGTTGCTCCTGATAAATGTCAAAAACAATTGTTGGCGGGGTTCTCAGCAGGCCCCTGAATTGCGTAGTGCCTTGATCTCGTCCGCCGTCAGTCCCCAGTCGGCGAGTATCTCGTCGGTGTGTTGTCCGGCCGCGGCCGGCGGGCGGCCGACTTGCGGCGGCGTGCGGCTGAAGCGCGGCGCCGGCGCGGGTTGGACCACGCCTTCGATTTCGATGAAAGTTTCGCGCGCCTGGTTGTGCGGATGGTCCGGCGCCTCGTCGAGGTCTAGCACCGGGGCGAAACAGGCATCCGTGCCTTCCATCAACGTACACCACTCGGCGCGGGTCTTGCTGGCGATCACGGCCGCGAGCTTGGCTTTGAGGTCCGGCCAACTGGCTGGATCCATCTGGGCGTTGAAGGCCGGATCGGTGATGCCGCAAATCTTCAGCAACAAGGCGTAGAAACGCGGCTCGATGGCGCCGATCGCCACGAACTTGCCGTCGGCGCAGGCGTAGCTGTCGTAGAAATGCGCGCCACCGTCGAGCAGGTTGGCGCCGCGCCGGTTGGTCCACGAGCCGAAAGCCTTGGAGCCATAAATCATCGCCGAGAGCAGGGCGGCGCCGTCGGTCATGGCGGCATCGACGACCTGGCCCTGGCCCGAGTTACGCGCCTCGATCAGGGCGCAGGCGATGCCGAAAGCCAGCATCATGCCGCCGCCGCCGAAATCGCCGAGCAGGTTGAGCGGCGGCGGCGGCGGCGAGTCGGGGCGGCCGATGGCATTCAGCGCCCCGCTCAGGGCGATGTAGTTGAGGTCGTGGCCGGCGGCGGCGGCCAGCGGCCCGTGCTGGCCCCAACCGGTCATGCGGCCGAATACCAGGTGGGGATTGCGTTGCAGGCAGACCTCGGGGCCGAGTCCGAGGCGCTCCATCACGCCGGGGCGGTAGCCTTCGATCAGGGCGTCGGCCTTTTCCACCAGGCGCAGCACTATTTCCTTGCCGGCCGGATTCTTCAGATCGGCGGCCAGCGAGCGCCGGCCGCGCGCCAGCACGTCGAAGCGGGTATTCAGCATGGGGAAAGGATTGTCGGCTGCCGCAGTCCGCTTCTGGTCGATGCGGATCACCTCCGCGCCCATGTCGGCCAGCAGCATGGCGCAGAACGGCCCCGGGCCGAGACCCACCATTTCGACGATACGCAAACCTGCTAGTGGTCCGGTCATTTTCTTGTCTTCCCTGGGTTAGATTTTGTTCCGCATCGACGCGGCGGCGGCTTCGGCTCCGGCGAAGACTAGAGCGAGCGCGCGATGATTTCCTTCATGATCTCGCTGGTGCCGCCATAGATGCGCTGCACGCGGGCATCGACGTACATTTGGGCGATCGGGTATTCGGCCATGTAGCCATAGCCGCCGAACAGTTGCAGGCATTCGTCGACCACCTTGCCTTCGGCTTCGCTCAACCACAGCTTGGCCATCGAAGCGGTGGCGGTGTCCATGTCGCCTTCGATCATGCGCTGGATGCAGTCGTCGATGAAGGCGCGGGCCACCACCGCTTGGGTCTTGGCTTCGGCGAGCTTGAAGCGGGTGTTTTGCATCTCGATCAGCGGTTTGCCGAAGGCCTTGCGCTGTTGCGCGTATTCGACGGCGAGGCTCACCGCACGCTCGATGGCCGCCGCCGAGATGACCCCCAGGAGGGTACGTTCGTAAGGCAGTTCGGTCATCAGTTGCTTGAAGCCCTGGCCTTCGACACCGCCCAGCAGGCTCCCCGCCGGCACGCGCACGGCGTCGAAAAACAGCTCGCAGGTGTCCTGCCCCTTCTGCCCGATCTTGTCGAGGATGCGGCCGACGCGATAGCCCCGGGCATTCTTGGTCTCGACCAGAAACAACGAGATACCTTTGGAACCGGCATCGGGGTCGGTCCTGGCCACCACCACGATCAGGTCGGCCAGGTAGCCGTTGGAGATGAAAGTCTTGGAACCGTCGATCAGGTAGCCGCCGTCGACCCGCGTGGCCTTGGTCCGCACTCCTTGCAGATCCGAGCCGGCGCCCGGTTCGGACATGGCGATGGCGGCGACCAGTTCACCGCTGGCCAGCCGGGGCAAATAGCTGCGCTGCTGCTCTGCTGTGCCCTGGTTGAGGATGTAGTGGGCGACGATGGCATGGACATGGGCACCGAAAGCCCGGTCGCCGGCATAAGAAAGCTCCTCGAACAGGATCGCCATGTGGGCGAAACTGCCGCCACCACCACCGTATTCCTCGGGCACGTCGGCCAGCAACATGCCCAGCGCGCCGGCCCGGTTCCATAGTTCGCGGTCTACATGCTGCTGTTCGCGCCACTTCTCCGCGTGGGCGGCGATCTCGGTGGCCACGAAGCGCCGCACCGTGTCCCGGTAGAGTTCGAGCTCCGCATCCATCCAGCGCGAACGCTGCTTCATCGGCGATTGCATCGAAGTCAGAAGGCGATGCCGCCGCCGCAAACGATGGTCTGGCCGCTGATGTAGTCGGATTCCGGCGTGCATAGCTGATATACCGCCCCGGCCGCCTCGTCCGGCGTACCGGCCCGACCGAGAGGTATCATTTGCTCGACCATTTTCAGCAGTTCCGGATTTACCCCGACCTTGATGTCGCGGCCCTCGATCTTCACGCTGGCGCTGCCGTCGGCGGTGGCTTCGGTGAGGCGGGTGCTGATAAATCCGAAGGCGACACAATTCACGTTGACGTTCATCCGCCCCCATTCCTTGGCCAGGGTTTTGGTCAAGCCGACGATGCCGGCTTTTGCCGCGGAATAATTGACCTGTCCCGCATTGCCGCTCAATCCGGCCACCGAGGAAATATTCACGACCTTGCGATACACTGCCTGGCCGGCCGCGCTTTCGGTTTTGGCATAGGCCCGGATCACCGGCTGTGCGGCACGCAGGATGCGAAACGGCGCGGTCAGATGGACGTCGAGTATGGCCTGCCACTGTTCGTCGCTCATCTTCTGGATGACGTTGTCCCAGGTATAGCCGGCGTTGTTGACGATGATGTCGAGACCCTGGTAGGTATCCACGGCAGTCTTGACGAAGCGCTCGGCGAAGTCCGGCGCCGTGACATTGCCGGCACAGGCGACGGCCGCGCCGCCCATGGCCCGGATTTCCTCGACAACCTTTTGTGCTGGATCGGCGTCGAGGTCATTGACCACGACACGCGCGCCTTCGCTGGCAAGCTTTACCGCGATCGAGCGGCCGATCCCGCGTCCCGAGCCGGTGACCAGCGCCACCTTTCCTTCGAGTCTTGCCATGATGGGTTTTCTGTCTGCTTGGTTCGCGTTGCCCTGAATTATCGGCGTTCTCAGTCGGCCTGGTAGAGCGTCACGACGCAGGCGCCGCCCAAGCCCAAATTATGCTGCAAGGCCAGGCGCGCCCCTTCAACCTGGCGCGGACCGGCCGAGCCGCGCAGTTGCTGGGTGAGTTCGCAGCACTGGGCCAGGCCGGTGGCGCCCAGCGGATGGCCCTTGGACAGCAGGCCGCCGGAAGGGTTGGTGACGTAGCGCCCGCCATAGGTATTGTCGCCGTCCTCGATGAATTTTTCCGCGCCGCCCTCCGGGCACAGGCCGAGCGCCTCGTAGGTAATCAGCTCGTTCTGCGCGAAGCAATCGTGCAACTCGATCACGTCGAGGTCCTCCGGGCCGATGCCCGCCTGCTGGTAGACCTTGTTCGCCGCCGCGCGCGCCATGTCATAGCCGACCAGGCGCATCATGTCGTGGGACTCGAAGGTGCTCGGCAGGTCGGTGGTCATCGCCTGCGCAGCGATGCGCACGTGCATTTTCAGTCCCTTGGCCCGGGCGAACTCCTCCGACACCAGCACCGCCGCCGCGCCGCCGCAGGTCGGCGGGCAGGCCATCAGCCGGGTCATGACGCCCGGCCAGAGCGTCGGCGAATTCATCACCTCGTCCTCGCTCACCACCTTGCGGAACAGCGCCAGCGGATTGTTGGCCGCATGGCGGCTGGCCTTGGCGCGGATATTGGCGAAGGTTTCGAGCCGGGTGCCGTATTTCCGCATGTGCTGGATGCCCGCGCCGCCGAAGTAGCGCAGCGCCAGCGGAATCTCCGGCATGCCCACCAGTGCGTCGGTCTCGCGGTCGAAATCCTCGAAGGGACTCGGCCGGTCGGCGAAGACCGTGCCCAGCGCACCGGGCTTCATCTGCTCGAAGCCCAGCGCCAGCACGCAATCGGCGGCGCCGCTGGCGATCGCCTGGCGGGCCAGGAACAGCGCGGTCGAGCCGGTCGAGCAATTGTTGTTGACGTTGATCACCGGGATCCCCGTCATGCCCAGTTTATAGACGGTCTTCTGCCCGCTGGTCGAGTCGCCATAGACATAGCCGACATAGGCCTGCTCGATTTGCGCAAAGTCGATGCCGGCGTCGTCGAGCGCCAGGCGGGTGGCCGCCGCGCCCATCGCATCGTACGGCTCGCTGGCGCCGGGTTTGGCAAAGGGGATCATCCCCACGCCCGAAACGAATACCTTGCGGCTCACGGCGTTACTCCTTTCACTGAATCTGATGGAGTCCATTTGATGTACCCGCGAACGTTCATGGAGAAGAAACCGAGATTGGCAATGATCATTGCGTAGCTGCCCGCCCACGAACCGATTGCTGTCCAACAGAGGTTGCCAAGCATCATTACCACAAACCCATTTCGACTCTTGTTGCCCAGGAGGTAAATAGCGGAGAACGTAAGGCACATGGCCAGCCAATCCACACCGAGATATTGAGTCACGTATCCTCCTGATGTAACGTTGAATCTTTCAAATTAGGATCCGCGCGTCGCGGCGGCCTTGAACTCCTGGTACCAGCGCTGCATCTTCTCATAAACCGGCCCCGGCCGGCCGCTGCCGATGGATCGGCCATCCAGGCTTACGACAGCCCGGACCTCGCGGGTGGAGGAGCATATCCAGATCTCCGAAGCCTCTCGCACTTCCGCTTCCGTGACGTCCCTCAGCTCGTGGCTGAGGCCATGGCGGGTCGCAAGCTCGAGCACCACGTCGTAGGTGATGCCGGGCAGGATCAGATGGGTCTTGGGCGGCGCCAGCAAAGCGCCATCTCTGACGACGAAAACGTTGGACGAGGAAGCCTCGGAGAGAAAGCCGTCGCGGAACAGCAGCGTCTCGATGCAGCCGGCATCCTCTGCTTGCTGGCGCAACAGGCAGTTGGCGAGCAGCGAGATCGACTTGATGTCGCAGCGCAGCCAGCGGTTGTCGGCGGCCGAGATCGCACCGATGCCTTGTTCGACTTCCGCCTGGGATGGCGGAATCAGCGGATCGCACTTCAGGAACACGGTCGGCACCACGCGCTTGGGGAAGACATGGTTGCGCACTGCATCGGCGCCGCGGGTGACTTGCAGATAGATTTGCTGGTCCTCGGCATCGACGGCGGCGACGAGCCGGTCGATCAGCGCCGTCCATTCCCGGTCGGTGTGCGGATTGGCCAGGCGGATGCCATCCAGGCTGCGTTGCAGCCGCCGCAGGTGTTCCGGCAAGCGGAAAGGGCGCCAGGAGTACACCGGGATGACTTCATAGACGCCGTCGCCGAAGAGGAAACCGCGATCCATCACCGATATTTTGGCTTCGCTCAACGCGACCATCTCGCCGTTCAAATAGACTTTGTGCATCGCTTCCCCATGGACACACGTTCTGCTGCAACTGGAAAATGAGAATGTTACTTGATAGTAAGCTAATTACCCAGTAGTATAAATACCGCGCACTCTATTATCAAGCGCGCTTGGAATAAATTTGCGGTGAGGGGGAGTTTCATGGCGGCCGAAAGTTCGAAGAAGCTGACGTTCCACCAACTATTCGCTTTTGCGCTGCCCGGCTTCGCGCTGTCGATGATGCTGGGGCCGATCGGAAATTTCCTGCCGGTGTTCTACGCCAAACATACTTCGATCAGCATGGCCTCGATCGGGCTGGCCTTACTGCTGACCCGCATCGCCGATGCCTTCTCCGACCAGATCGTCGGTTACCTGTCGGACATCACCAAGTCGCGCTTCGGCCAGCGCAAACCCTGGATGGTGGCCGGCACGCTGGTCAGCATGGGCGCGGCGCTGGCGCTCTACAATCCGGGGCCCGAGGCGGGCTTCGCCTATTTCTTCGTCGCCGTCCTGTTCCTGTATTTCGGCTGGACCATGGTGGCGGTGCCGCACATGGCCTGGAGCAGCGAGATCACCCGCGACTACAACGAGAGGTCTAAGGTCTCGTCGTTCTCCGCGGTGCTGTCGCCGCTGGGCTTCATCGTCATTCTCGGCGTCCCCTACCTGCCTTTCCTGAAGAGCACCGAAATCAGCCCTCAGGCGGTTGCCATCATGGGGCTGGTGATCCTGGTGGCCCTCCCTACTGCAGTCGGTTGGGCAGTGACGGTGGCGCCGCGCGGGCATACCGTGGCGGCCCAGAACCATTCCCTGCGCGATCTGTTCAACTCGGTGCGCTCGAACCGCCCATTCTGGCATTTCATGGCCTACGCGGCCATCGGGCAGATCAGCATGGGCCTGCTGGGCTCCGCCATGGTGGTCTACATGGATTTCCACCTGAAACTGGGCGACAAGATTTCCCTGATCTTCATCGTCAATATGCTGGTGATGCTGCTGACTGTGCCGCTCTGGCTGAAGATCGTCTATCGCATCGGCAAGCACCGGGCGCTGGCCGCCAGCGGAATATTCAGCATGCTGCTGCTGCCGCTGGTGCTGTTGATCGAGCCGGGACCGGATGCCTTGTACCCCTTCCTGGCCTGGATGGTGGCGCTCGCCGTCGCCGGCGGCGCTAACGCGTTGGCGGTCGGTGCGATCATGGGCGATATCGTCGACTACGACATCCTCAAAACCCGGGCCAATCGCGCCGGGAATTATTACGCTTTCATGGGATTGTTGACCAAGGCCTCGGCCGCCGTCGGCGGCGGCCTCGGTTTCGCCCTGCTGGGCGCCATGGGTTTCGACGCCAAGGCACAACAGCAGACTGCCATGGCGATCATGGGGCTGAAGCTGACCTTCGTCTGGATCCCGGTGTTCCTGGGGTTTTTCGCGGTGGCGCTGATCCTCATGTTCCCGCTCGACGCGCGCCGGCACGGCATCATCCGGCGGCGTCTCGAACAGCGCACGGCACGCAATGCCGCCGGAGCGACGCCATGAGCCTAGGGTTTTCGGATCGGCTGCTGGCCGGCGGCGCCGGCGATTTCATGACGGTGCGCCATCTGAGCCTGGAAGGGACGCAATTCGAGATCGGCGCCAGGCTGGCCGAATTTGCGCGCGACGAATTGGGCGTCCGCAAGGTGCCGTGGACCAATCCGCTGATGACGCGCGCCCAGCGCTCATTCGTCGAGAAGAACTGGCCCGCGCATTTCGCCAGGATGCGGGGCGCGGCGGCGGCTTTTCAGCACGACCTGGATGACGACGCCCTGGATTTTTCTTTCCTTTCCTACGACTCGGGGATTCCGGGATGCTCCTGCGTGTATTACCCCGGCCGGCGCACCGCCGACGGCCACAGCATCCTCAGCCGCAATTTCGATTACACGCTGGGCGGGCCTGGCGATCTGCCCTGGGCGGACGGCGCGTTCAAGAGCGAAACCGGGAAGTTTGGCGACGCTGAAAACCGCCCTTACGTCGGCCGTCCCTTCCTGCTGGAGACGCATCCGGACACCGGCTACGCGGTGCTGGGCATGTGCGCCTTCGACCTGCTGGGCATGCTGACCGACGGCATCAATTCCGAGGGGCTGGCGGTGGCGCTGCTCAACGACGGCGAGACCATCAACAGCCCGCTGTGCGAGCCCTTCGGCTCCAACGGCGTGGGCATCAGCGAAGGCTGCGTTCCGCGCTTCCTGCTGGAGACCTGCGCCGACGCGGACGACGCGCTGCTGGCCTTGCTGACCACCAAGCAGTATTACGCATCCGGGCCTTGTCACTACCTGATCGGCGACCGGCACGGCCGCGGCTTCGTCTGGGAATACTCCTCGATCCGCAACCGGCATCACGTCATCGAATGCGGCGAGAAGCCGCTGGCCGTCACCAATCATCTGCTCTATCCGCACCAGATACCGGACGAGGAAGAACGCGCGGATTCGCTGCGACGTTTGCGCGAACTGAATGCCCGCCTCGACGATTCCAACGAGCAATTCAACCGCCAACGCATCGGCGAGATCAACCGCTGCGTGGAGGCGACGCAACCGATAGGCCAGGGTCAGTATGTGTCCGCCACCCATCCGACGCGCACCCTCTGGCAGGCTCAGTACGATCTCGACGCGCGCGCGGTGGACATCGACTTCTTCCTCGGCGAGGACGAACGGGGCATCCGGCGTTCGCCGACACTCTCACTGCAACTCGGGAACGCGCGGCCTTGACGATCCGGCTGACAGGTTCCAACGGCCTCGCTTATGCCTTGGCAGTTCCTTTACTCGGCGCGGCATTTTTCGGCTTCGCGCTGGCGGGCGACTCATCCTGGAGAGTGGCGGCCTGGGTGGCCCTGGCGGCCGGAATGCTGCTGGCGACCGGTGCCACCTACCACGTCATGCGAGTGCGCCGCTTCCTGCGCCAGTTCCCGCCACCCGGCCGACTCCTGGCCGTGCGCGGCCACTTCATGCACCTGCTGGCCGAGGGCATCCGAAGCAGGGATGCGACGGTCGTGTGGATCCCCGGCAGCCACGATGCAGGAGCCCAGCTCGAACACCTGCACACCGCCATGCTGCCGAGAACCCGCTCCATCCTTTTCGACCGCATCGGCTGCGGCTGGAGTTCGGCGGCGAAGACGCCGCGCAGCATAGACAACGAGGTCGCGGAATTGTGCGAACTGCTGGAGGCTGCCGGCGAGGCTGGTCCATTCGTGTTCGTCGGCCATTCTCTCGGCGGCATGCTGGCGGCGAATTTCGCGGCCCGCCATCCGGGGAGGGTGGCTGGCCTGGTGCTGCTGGACACGGGCTGCACCGATATCAACGTCTATGTCGACCATCTGCCCGGCAAGAAAACCATCGGCGCCGAGCCGTGGCTGCCCCTGGTGGCTGCCTGCGGCCTGCTCTGGCATGCACTACCGGCGCGGCATCCCGAACTCTTCGTCGGCAGCGCGGAGAACCGGCGGCGGCTCGGCTTCGCCGCCCAGCCGAAGACCCATGCCGGGTGGATTTCAGCATATCGGGCCATTACCGCCCATCCTCTCGCCTACGTCAGGAACCCCGGCGCGCTCGGCGACCTGCCGCTGATCGCCGTGACGCCCGTGCAGGACGCCGCAGCCGACGAGAAGATGCTGGCGCCGTTCGTGCCCACGCTCTCCAGCTTCGAACTGAAGAACCTCGTCGAGCTGCGCTTCGCCGCGATGCGCGCCGTCGCCAGCCTGTCCACCGCCGGCGAACTGCGCTTCGCGCCGCCCGGCGCGACGCACGCGCTACCGGTCGAAGTGCCCGAGTTCGTCCTGGGTGTCGTGAACGACATGCTAGATCGGGTATCGACCCAGGCGGAACAAGCATGACTGCCCTTCAGGCACGCGGTTCCAAAGCCCCTCGCCCCTTGCGGGAGAGGGGTTGGGGAGGGGGGTAATGAACCAACCGAACGACGTTCTCCTCGACACGCTCCAGGAGACCTTGGCACTAGGCGTCGTCCGCCACGGCGTGCCAGGCGCGTCCATGGCCGTGCTGCACGCCGGGCAGGTGCATGCCGTCGCGGCCGGCGTCCTGAATGCCGAGACCGGGATTGCGGCGTCGCCGGACAGCGTGTTCCAGATCGGTTCCGTCACCAAGTCTTTCACCGCCACCCTGGCGATGATGCTGATCGAAGAGGGACGGCTGGCGCTGGGCGATCTGGTGGTTGACCACTTGCCCGACTTCACCCTGGCAAATGGCGGCGCGGATGCCGCCAGAACCATCCGCGTCAAGCACCTGCTCTGTCATGTCAGCGGCATCGACGGCGACCGCATCGAAGACACCGGGAACGGCGACGATGCGGTCGAGAAGTTCATCGCCAATCTGCACGACTGCCAGTTGCTCCACCCGGTCGGCGCTTTCTTCTCCTACAGCAATGTCGGTTACAACGTCCTCGGACGAATCCTCGAAGTCATCGAAGGCAAACCCTGGGACCGGATACTCCGGGAGCGGCTGCTGTTACCGCTGGGTCTTTCGTCCGCCGTCACCTCGGCCGGGGAAAGCATGGCTGAGCGCACCGCGGTCGGCCACGACAGCGATGCGCAGGGAAATCTAAGGCCGTCGACTTTCGGTTTTGCGCCGAAGTCGAACGGTCCGTCAGGCACCATGCTGGCGATGTCGGCCACGGACCTGCTGCGCTTCGCCCGGTTTCATATGGATGGGAGCGTTAACAATGCTGAGGATGGTCGGCGATTATTGACTCCCGCTTCCCTCCAACTCATGCGCCAGGCCCACGTCGATATCCCCCAGAGCTACCGTTACTCGGGCTGGGGGCTGGGCTGGATGTTGTTCGACTGGAACGGTCAGGGCGCCTTCGGCCACGACGGCGGCTGGGCCGGGCTGAGCGCCTATCTGCGCATTTGTCCCCGCACCAAGCTGATAGCGGTGTTGCTGGCTAACGGCGGCGATGCGGCCTTGCTGATGCGCGACGCGGTCGGCCCCATCCTGGCCCGCTACGGCGAGCTGACGCCGCCGGAGCTGCCGCATATCGATCTGCCTCACCCGGCCGATCTCGATCTGTACGCCGGTCGTTATTCGCGTTACGGCCAGACCATCACCCTGGGCGTCGACGGATCGCGGCTGGTGGGAAGAATGGCCGGACCCTATGTGGATGACGTGGATGGCGAGGAGCAGGGAACGCCACTCAGCCTGGAACTCATCGACAACGACAGGGCGGTATGCCAGATCGGCGGCGTGCCGGTGCCGGTCGGCGCCTATTTCCTCGACTTCGGCCCGGATGGTCGCCCCGCTTACCTGCATGTCACCGCGCGCGCTTTTCGCAGGGAAGTCCAGGGCGTGCCGACGTAGCGATGAAGATCTTCTGCGCAACCATGATCCACGAGTCCAACTCGTTCTCGCCGATCCCGACCTCGTTGGCGAACTTTCGCGAAAGCGTCCTCTATCTGCCCTCGACGGGCGATGGCAGTCAGCATCTGGGTGAAGTGCTGGCCGACATCGATCATCTGCGGCTGATGCAGGCGCGCGGCCACGAGGCGGTGGTCGGCCTGATCGCCAACGCCGAACCGAGCGCGCCGATCAATCTCGCCGACTACCAGGTGCTGCGCGACGAGATCATGGCGAATCTGCGCCAAGCGCTGCCGGTAGACGCGGTGTTCCTGTTCCTGCACGGCGCGCAGATGGCGCAGGGCATTGAAGATTGCGAAAGCGATCTGATCGCCAAGGTGCGCGAAATCGTCGGCCCGGCAATTCCGATCGCGGTGGAACTTGACCTGCATTGCAATGTTGGTGCCGCGACGGTCGCGCAGGCCGATGCCGTGTTGGCCTGTCTCGAATATCCGCATATCGACTTCGAGGCGCGGGCTCAGTTGGCGGTCGACATCCTGGAGCGCGCATCGTCAGGCGCCAGCAAGCCATACACGGTGATGCGGCGCGTGCCGCTGTTGGGACATTTCCCCACCACCCGCGAGCCGATGAAGAGCTTCGTCCAGTCGCTGCGGCAGCGTGAGAAAATGGAAGGAAGCGCAGGCATCCTGGCGATATCCTTGTGCCATGGCTTCACGGCGGGCGACACCGCCAACACCGGTGCCGGCGTCCTGGTCGTCGCCGATGGCGACCGGACGCATGCCGAGGCAGTCGCCGCGGAAGTGGCGCGGGAGTTCTGGGATTTGCGCGAGATGTCGCGGCCGCAACGCCCTTCACCGCACGAAGCCGTCAAGCGCGCGCTGGCCTTGGCCAGCGGACCCGTGGTGATCGCCGACGCCACCGACAACCCCGGCGGCGGCGCGGCCGGCGATTCCACCCACCTGCTGCGCGAACTGCTGGCGCAGCAGGCCGAAAGCGCCGCGCTGGCGATGATCTGGGATCCCCTGGCGGCGCAGTTGGCGGCCAAGGCCGGCGTCGGCAACCGCATCGCCCTCCGACTGGGCGGCAAGACTGGGCCGGCCTCGGGTCTGCCGCTGGATGTCGAGGCGGTCGTGCTGGCTGTCAATCCGCAAGCCACCCAGCAGGCGCAGGGCGGTGTATTCCCTCTCGGCCTGACCGTGGCGGTGCAAGTCGCCGGCGTGCAGGTGGTGATCAACAGCGTCCGCCAGCAGACCTTCTCGCCCGAATGCTTCAGCGCGCTGGGCATAGACCCGCGCGCCAAACGCATCCTGGTGGTCAAGTCGAGCCAGCATTTCTTCGAGACCTTCTCGCCGTTCGCGGCGGAGATCATCTACGCCGACGGGCCGCTGGATGTCCCGGTTGACCACAGAAGTTATCCCTATCGCAACGTGCCACGCCCGATCTGGCCGCGCGACCCCACGCCATTCGACGCCTTCGGAATCACCTGGAATTGACGATGAGAATCTACAGCGCCTGCCTGCTGCATGAATCCAACAGCTTTTCGCCCCTGCCCACCAACCTGGACAGTTATCGCGAGTACTTCCTGTATCGCCCGGCAACCGGCGAAGGCCGCCAATTGTTCGACTCGCCCCGCCACGACCTGGCGCTGCGCGAGGCGGCGCTAGGCAAAGGCCACCAGGTCATCGACGGCGTCTATTGCAGCGCCGTGCCCAGCGCGCCGACCAATCGCCGCGATTACGAAACCCTGCGCGACGAGATGATGGGCGCCCTGCGACAGGCCATGCCGCTGGATGCGGTGCTGCTGTTCCTGCACGGCGCGCAAATGGCGGAAGGCTATGACGATTGCGAAGGCGACGTACTGCGCGCCGCCCGCGCCATCGTCGGGCCAAACATCCCCATCGGCGTCCTGCTCGATCTCCACTGCAACATCACGCCGGAAATGGTCGATCACGCCGACGTGATCATTGCGTGCAAGGAATATCCGCACACCGATTTTCCCGAGTGCTCGGAAAACCTGCTCGACCTGGTGACGCGGCTCGCGGCGCGACAAATCAAGCCGGCGATGGCCTTTCAGCCGTTGCCGTTGCTGGGCTTCTTCCACACCACGCGCCAGCCGATGCGCGGCTTCGTCGATAGGATCAAGGCGCTCGAAGGCCGCGACGGCATCCTCTCGGTGTCGTTGGCGCACGGCTTTCCGGCGGGGGATATGGCCCATCTCGGCGCCGGCGTGTTGGTGGTCGCGGATGGCGATCAAGAGAGAGCGCGCCGCTTGGCGGAAGAACTGGGGCAGCAGTTCTTCGCCTTGCGCCAGGAAATTTCCGCCCTCTCGGTTACCGCGGAAGAAGCCGTGGACCTCGCCCTGGCGGAAGCGGCGGGGCCGGTGGTGATCGCCGATGTTTCAGATAATCCCGGCGGTGGCGCCACCGGCGACTCGACGCACATCCTGCGGGCGCTGCTGGATCGCAAGGCCGGCAGCGCGGCGCTTGCCAGCATCTGGGACCCGGTGGCCCTCGACCTGATCCGCAAGGCCGGTGTCGGTGGCCGCCTGGCGCTGCGCCTCGGCGGCAAGGTCGGGCCACTTTCCGGCTGGCCGCTCGACCTCGATGCGGAAGTCGTTTCCGTTCGGGAACAGACCTTCCAGAACGTGCTCGGCGAAAGCGAGGATCTCGGGCCGACGGCGGCGATCCGTTGTGCCGGCATCGACATCGTGGTGGCCGAGCAGCGCGTGCAGATCTTCGGTCCGGAAGTGTTTTCGATCCATGGCATAGAGCCGGCCTCACGCCACATCCTGGTGGTTAAATCGGCCCAGCACTTCCACGCCGCGTTTTCCCCGATCGCCAGGCGCATCGTGTACGCCTCGCCGCCGGGCCTGATAGGCAACGATTTCAGCCACTATCCCTACCGCAAGGCGCAACGACCACTATGGCCACTCGACCGGACGCCCTTCGCGGCATTCGGCCAGCGCTGGGAATAGCGGCACTCCAAGGAGGACAAATATGAATGCAACGACGACATCTCTTGACCATGCCTGCGTCATCTCGGGCAATCGCCGAAGCGGCAAGGACGAAATAGCGGCGCGAGCGGCGCGAGCGGCGACAGGGCTGAGCCGCGCCGGCGTCGGCCAGGGCGACACGGTGGCGCTGCTGCTGCGCAACGACATCGCCATCTTCGAGGCGAGCACCGCCGCCACCCTGCTGGGGGCCTACCCGGTGCCCATCAACTGGCATTTCAAGCCGGACGAGATCGCCTACATCCTCAACGACTGCAAGGCCAAGGCCCTGGTCGCGCATCGCGACGTGCTGAAGAATCTGCCCACGCCGCTGCCGGCGGGCATCCTGCTGCTGGTGGTCGACACGCCGCCCGAACTGGTCTCGGCTTACGGCGTGCCGGGCGCCGAGGCGGCTCCCGCGGCGGCCCGCCTATGGGACGAATGGCTGAGCGACTACGAACCCTGGACAGGCGCGCCGCAACTCACCAGCAGCGTCATCTATACTTCCGGGACGACCGGCAAGCCGAAGGGCGTGCTGCGTCCGCCGATGACGCAGGAGCAGGCGCAACGCGCCTTCGCCATGGTGGCCGGCATGTACGGCTTCCAGGCGGGCGAGGCGATACGCACCGTGATCACCGGACCGATGTATCACACGGCGCCCAACGGTTACGCCCTGACCACGTTCCGCTTCGGCGGGACTGTCGTGCTACAGCCCCGCTTCGACCCGCTGGGCCTGCTGGAACTGATAGAAAAATACCGCATCACCCACCTGCACCTGGTGCCGACCATGTTCGTCCGCTTGCTCAAGCTCTCGGACGAAGAGCGCAGAGCCCACGACCTGTCCTCGCTGCGCTTCGTGTCGCACGGCGCGGCACCCTGTTCGCCCAAGGTGAAACAGGCGATGATCGATTGGTGGGGACCGGTCATCAATGAATATTACGGCAGCACCGAAACCGGCGGCATTACCGTGCAATCGAGTCAGGAAGCGTTACAGAAGCCCAGTTCCGTCGGCCGTCCGCTGCCCGGCGTGAAGTTGCGGATCTGCGACGAAGCCGGCAAGCCGCTGGGTACGGGCGCGGTCGGCAACATCCACATCCACACCACCGCCATGCCCGGCTTCAACTATCTCGGCAAGAGCGGGGCGCAAGCGCAGATCGACGCAGAGCCTTATGTCTGGGTCGGCGACATCGGCTACCTGGACGAGGAGGGCTATTTGTTCCTCTGCGACCGCCGTAGCGACATCATCAACTCGGGCGGGGTGAATATCTATTCCGCCGAGATCGAGGCCGCGTTGATGGAAATGCCCGGCATCACCGACTGTGCCGTCTTCGGCATCCCGGACGACGAATATGGTGAATCGGTGTGCGCTCATCTGGTGGCTGAACCCGGCGCCGCATTGAACGAGGAGGGCATCAAGGCCTTCCTGCGCGAGCGCCTCAGCGGCTACAAGGTGCCCAGGCGCATCGTCTTCGACACCGCCTTGCCGCGCGAGGAGTCGGGTAAGGTGTTCAAGCGCAAGATCCGCGAACCTTACTGGGCCAAGGCCGAACGGGCCATCTGATGAAGACCGAATTCCTCGACCGCTTTCCGCGTGTGGACCTGATCCACGCACCGACGCCGCTGGAATATCTCGGTGGCCTGTCGGGGCGTTATGGCGTTTCGATCTACATCAAGCGCGACGACTGCACCGGCCTGGCGCTGGGCGGCAACAAGTCGCGCAAACTCGAATACGTGCTCGCCGAGGCGCTGGCGGCGGGGGCCGACACGATCATCACCGGCGGCGGGCTGCAATCCAACCACGCCCGCCAGACGGCCGCCGCCTGCGCCAAGCTGGGCTTGAAGTGCATCCTGGCGCTCAAGCAGAGCGACGCGGTATGCAAGGACGAACGCGACCGCAACGGCAACCTGTTGCTCGACCGCTTGCTCGGCGCGGAAATCCGGACCGTCGTCGCGTCAGTCGAACTCGACGCGGCCCTCGCCGCAATCGCCGCCGAAGTCGGCGCGGCCGGCGGCCGTCCCTACGTGATTCCGCTCGGCGCCTCGACCGCGCTCGGCGCGCTGGGCTATGCCCGTTGCGCGGCGGAGATCGTGGCGCAGATGCGGGAACTTGGACGGAAGCCGACGCATGTCTTCGTCGCCGCCGGCAGCGGCGGCACCCAGGCCGGCCTGATGGCCGGATTCGAGGCACTGGGCGCGGCGGACATCGCAACGATGGGCGTGGACATCGATGCCTATCCCGAGCGGACGCGCCAGCGTGTCGGCGACGTCCTGGCGCAAACCCGCGAGCTGTTCGGCCTGGCCGGTACGCTCAAGGGTGATCTGCATATGCTGACGGACTTTGCCGGGGCGGCTTACGGCGAACCGTCCGACACGGGCAACGCCGCCATTCGCCAGCTTGCCGCCGCCGACGGCATCCTGCTCGATCCGATCTACACCGGCAAAGCTATGTCGGCTCTGATCGCCATGCTGGAGAACCGGCAACTACAAGCGACGGACTGCATCGTTTTCGTCCACACCGGCGGACTGCCCGGCCTGTTCGCCTATCATCGGGCTTTCCCGACGGATCGCTGATCTCTTGTCACCGGTGCGTATCGTCGCCCGCCCTGCCGTGCGGGAGGAAATGCCTGTCCTCCGAGAGTTGTACGTGCAGGCCATGAAGCCCTATATCGAGACCATCTGGGGCTGGGATCGCGACTGGCAGGCCCAGGACTTCGCCAAGGCCTACACGACCTCGGCAACCTATGCCATCGAGCTGGATGCCATCCTGTCGGGCTATTTCCAGGTCGATTCGGGCGAGGACAGCGACTGTCTTCGGATGCTGATACTCAAGCCGGATGCCAGATCGTTGGGGGTCGGCGCGAAAGTGCTGGCAGAAATCCTGAGCATCTCGCGCGACAGCGGCAGGGAACTGATGCTGCGGGTATTCAGGATCAACACGGGCGCCCGGCGCTTCTACGCAAGGGAGGGCTGGGTGGTGAGCGGAAAAGATGAAGCATTCTTGCGATTGGCGCACTCGTCGCAGGCGTTGTCCTCACACTCCAAGATTCCATTCACGCGAAACGCCAACAGCCATGCTTTTGTCGTATCCTGATAGCACTATGTATCCGGTCTCGGTAAAAGGCGTTTTGTTCGCGCCAGATGGCAATCTTGTGCTGCTGCTCAATGAGCGCGACGAATGGGAACTACCGGGCGGAAGAATCGAACCTGGCGAGTCATCGCCCGAATGCCTGGCGCGTGAAATCGAGGAAGAACTGAACGTCAAGGTCGAAGTGGGCCAGCCGCTGGATACCTATCTATTCGAAGTGCTGCCGGGAAAGCAGGTGTTCATCGCAACCTACAGATGCCGCATAGCCGGCCCCTTTGAGCCGCGTCTGAGTCACGAGCACCAGAGAATTGGCCTGTTCCCGCCAAGCGCGCTGCCGCCGAATCTCCCGCGAGGTTACCGGGCATCGATTGAGTGTGCCGCGAAAGTTGTTGCGGAGATACCAAGTACATAGGCATAATCGCGTCCGGCGTGATTGGTTGTTTGAACTTTCGGAATTCCTTTCCAACCTCGGAGGCCGTCAATGGAACTGTGGAGTATGTGGACTCACCTGCTTGAAACCCTGCTCGGTTATTTCGCGGTACACCTCGGCTACTCCGAAGCTGTCTCGATCATCGTCCTCACCTTGATCGCGCGCGTCGCATTGATGCCCGTCTCCCTTACGTCCGCATACAGAATGCAGAGGAACAAGGAAGCCATCGAGCGCATCAAGCCGGCGCTTGAGGAACTGCGCCAGAGCTTCAAGAACAACCCATCTGAGCTGGCGACCCGAACCATGGCGCTGTATCGCAAGAACGGCATCACCTTCCTGGACAAGGTGTCCTTGCTCAACATTGGCTCGCAGGGTGTTTTCGGCATAGGGGTTTATCAAGTCCTCAATCGCATGGTTTTCAGTTCCAAGTTCTTGTGGATTTCCAATCTCGCAAAGCCCGACTTCCTCTTGACCGTGCTGGTCGGCACGTTCGTCGTTCTGGCGATGGTGTTAATGCCGGGAGCGACCGCCGACACATCCATGTTGCTGATGATCGCGATTCCCGTCCTGATCTCGGTCGTCGCCGTCGCGGCTCTGCCATCCGCGCTGGGCATCTATTGGGCGACATCGAACGCCGTCACGATAGTTCAAACGCTGGCGCTACGTGCCTTACTGGCGAGACCGAGGCCATTGAACGCCTAACCGCAGTCGCGGTCGAGAGCGCCTTCAGACTTATCTTCCGCATATGAATACACTCCAACCCGCCATCGTCTGGCAGCACTTTCAAACCCTATGCGCCATCCCGCGCCCGTCCAAGCAGGAAGACGCCATACGGGGCCATATCGACGCCTGGGCCAGGCAACGGAATCTGCGCACCGAGATCGATGAGGCAGGCAACCTGCTGATACGCAAAGCGGCGTCGGCAGGGCATGAGGAGCGTCCCGGCGTCGTCATGCAGGCGCATCTGGACATGGTGTGCCAGGCGCTGGATCCGGCTGCCGGTGGGATACCACACGATTTCTCCAGGGATGCGATCCGCACCGAGGAGCGCGACGGCTGGCTGGCCGCGCCCAACACCACGCTCGGCGCCGACAACGGTTTGGGAGTCGCCCTGGCGCTGGCGGCGCTGGAAGACGCTACGCTGGCGCATGGCCCGCTGGAGGTGCTGCTCACGGTCGATGAGGAAGCCGGCATGAGCGGCGCCCATGGGTTGCGGCCGGGCTGGTTGCAAAGCCGCCTGATGCTGAATCTGGATACCGAGGCATGGGGCGAGTTCTTTCTCGGCTGCGCGGGCGGATGCGATGTGCATGTCGATCGCGCGGTGACGCGCGAGGCGGTTCCCGAGGGCTATCTGGCAATCGAGATCACCGTCGGCGGTCTGCGCGGCGGGCACTCCGGCTGCGACATCCATTTGGGACTCGGCAACGCCAATCGCCTGCTGGTCAGCGTACTGCGGGAGATCGAACGCGAACTGGCGGGCGAACTGCGCCTCGCCACCCTGCGCGGCGGCACGGCACGCAACGCGCTGCCGCGCGAAGCCAGGGCCGGCGTCGCTATTCCGGCCTCGGCCCCGGCGCTAGCCCAAGTCGAAACCCTGGTGGCGCGCCTGGAGCAAAGGTTCCGCCAGGAATTTGCGGGAAGGGACGACGGCCTGACCCTCGGTTGCCGTGAGGCCGCCGCCGGCACGGTACTGATTCCGCCCGATCAGGAAGCCCTGTTCGCGGCGCTCGAAGCCTCGCCCTACGGCGTGTATTCGATGAGTGAAGATTTTCCCGGCGTGGTCGATAGCTCCAACAATCTGGGCGTCGTCGAGTTGGACGAGCGCGGCTTTTCCGCCACCTTGTTGGTCCGCTCGCTGCGCACGGCGGGATTACAAGAACTGGCGGAGAGGATAGCCGGCGTGTGGCGGAGCAAACAATGCCAGGTCCGCATCGACGGCCACTATCCGGGCTGGACGCCCAATCCAACTTCGCCCCTGCTGGCGCTTTGCCAGCGCGTTTTTCGCGACGAATTCGCCAGCGGCGCGAGTGTGCAAGTGATCCATGCCGGCCTCGAATGCGGCCTCATCAACGCCAAGTACCCGGACATGGATACGGTGTCCTTCGGCCCCACCATACGCGGCGCCCATGCGCCGGGAGAAAGAGTCGAGATCGAGTCGGTGGCCAAGTCGTGGCGTCTGCTGCGCGCCATCCTGGCGGCGGTCTGAGGGTCGGTGGCTTGCCGGTAAGCTAAACTGGCGATCCCTGAGTTAGGTCTGGAGCAGGCGACATGAAGATTGCGGTGATGGGCGCCGGCGCGGTGGGCTGCTATTTCGGCGGCATGCTGGCGCGGGCCGGCCACCCAGTGGTGTTGATCGGACGGCCGCAACATGTGGCGGCGGTGCGCCGCGACGGCCTGTTCATGGATACCCAGACCTTCCAGGAACATGTGGCGATGCAGGCCGACACCGACGCCGCCGGCATGCGCGGCGCGCAACTGGTGCTGTGCTGCGTCAAGTCCACGGATACCGAAAACGCCGCCGCGGAGTTGGCCCCGCACCTCGAACCCGACGCGATCGTTCTGAGCCTGCAAAACGGTGTCGACAATGCCGAGCGGCTACAGGCGTTGCTGCGGCACGAAGTCGCCCCGGCAGTGGTTTATGTCGCCACCGAAATGGCGGGGCCGGGCCATCTCAAGCACCATGGCCGGGGAGAACTGGTGATCGGGCCGTCGGCCATCAGCGACATGCTGGCCAAGCTGTTCGCCGCCGCCGGGGTGCCGGTGCAGATCTCCGACAACGTGGCGGGCGCGCTGTGGGCCAAGCTGATCCTCAATTGCGCCTTCAACGCCCTCTCGGCGATCACGCAAACACCCTACGGTCGTCTGTTCCAGAGCGCGGGGGTGGAGGAAGTGATGCGCGACGTGGTGCGCGAATGCCTGGCCGTGGCCCAGGCCGAAGGCGTGAGCGTGCCCGGCGACATGTGGGAAGCGGTGCAGCTTATCGCCACCACCATGCCCGGCCAGTTCTCGTCGACCGCCCAGGATCTGGCGCGCGGCAAACGTAGCGAGATCGACCACCTCAACGGTTATGTGCTGCGCAAGGGCGGGGCGCTGGGCATAGCGACGCCCGTCAATCGCGTCCTGCATACCCTGGTCAAGCTGCTCGAAAATCGTGCAACGCCAGTTGATGGCGCGCCGCGCGTTTGCGCTACCTGACCTCATACCGCAAACCGTTCTGCCCGCGCCGGCCAACACCCCATGACCGATACAAAACCTCAACCCTCGCGCGAGCCACACCAGTAGGTACCTATCAGTGAAAGCGGACACCCCTTAGCCTGCCGCCAATTCCCTTTCCGCACCGTATTGCAAAAACTCGTTTGCATAATCAATGGAAGGCGTCGATTCACTTGGACTATGCGGAACGTTCCAGTACATTACTAAATATGCGCACGACAATCACTGCAACGAGAGTGAGCGGGGCGAGGCTATCCAAACCGGTTGTCATACCAAAAGATACTGACCATGCCCAACCCGTTCTTTGACCATCCGATACTCAACTCCCCCTACGAATGCCCGCCGAGGCACTGGGAGCTTGATGAGGATGGGCAACCCACCCAGAAGATTCTCGAAACCCGCCGCCGCGCGAAGTTCATCACGCCGATTCCCAAGCCCAAGAAGCGCAAGGGCGTTGCCAAGCAGGAAGGATTCGTTTTCGACGATGGCAAGGGGCTGTCGACCAAGGAACAGCAATACGATCCCACGTCGATCATCAACGAAGTGCGCGGCCATGTGGATGCCTGGCGCGCTTTACCCAATCCGAATCAATGGCAGGTCACGCCGGAAACGGCCCGCTTGCTACAGCATTGGCGCCATCACGGTTTCAGCGGTGTCCGGCCGTTCTTCTGCCAGGTGGAGGCGGTGGAGACCGCGATCTGGCTCACCGAGGTCGCATCGCTCTCCAAGCACGGCAAGCGCGTTCTCGATCATCTCGCCGCGGCCAACCGCGATGCCAATCCCGAGTTGCCGCGCCTGGCGCTGAAACTCGCCACCGGCGCGGGCAAGACGACGGTGATGGCCATGCTCATCGCCTGGCAGACCATCAATGCGGTGCGGCGTCAGGCAAGCAAGCACTTCACGCGCGGCTTTTTGATCTGCGCCCCCGGCTTGACCATCAAGGACCGTCTGCGCGTTCTTCAACCCAACGACCCCGACAGCTACTACAAGGACCGTGAACTGGTGCCGGGCGACATGCTCGACGACATGGGCCGCGCCAAGATCGTCATCACCAATTACCACGCCTTCAAGATGCGCGAGCGCATCGTGCTGTCCAAAGGCGGGCGCCAGTTACTTCAGGGCCGCACCGGAGAGGAACCCCAGACGCTGGAAACCGAAGGTCAGATGCTCCAACGCGTCATGCCCGACCTGATGGGCATGAAGAACATCCTGGTCATCAACGATGAGGCGCATCACTGCTATCGGGAAAAACCGAAAGACGCCGACGAAGAGGATCTGAAAGGCGACGACAGGAAAGAGGCAGAGAAGAACAACGAGGCCGCGCGCCTGTGGATTTCAGGCCTTGAAGCCGTGAACCGCAAACTGGGCGTTGCCCGCGTCATGGACCTGTCGGCCACGCCGTTCTTCCTCAGCGGCTCGGGTTATTCCGAGGGCACGCTGTTCCCGTGGACCATGAGCGACTTCTCGCTGATGGACGCCATCGAATGCGGCATCGTCAAGCTGCCGCGTGTGCCTGTCGCGGAGAACATACCGGGACAGGAAATGCCAATGTTTCGCAACCTGTGGGAGAACATCCGCAAGGACATGCCCAAGAAAGGGCGCGGCCAAGGTGAGGAACTCGATCCACTCAAACTCCCGACCCGTCTGCAAACCGCACTTGAAGCCCTCTACGGTCACTATGAGAAGACCTTCAAGCTGTGGAACGATTACGGCATCAAGGTGCCGCCTTGTTTCATCATCGTCTGCCAGAACACCGCCATCTCCAAGCTGGTGTACGATTTTGTCTCCGGCTTTCACCGCAAGAACTCCGATGGACGCACCACGCCAGAATACGGACGCCTGCCGTTATTCCGAAACTTCGACGAGCACGGCAATCCCCTTCCGCGCCCGAATACGCTGCTGATCGACAGTGAGCAACTCGAAGCCGGCGATGCGCTCGACGACAATTTCCGCGGCATGGCCGCAGACGAAATCGAGCGTTTCCGCCGCGAGATCGTTGAGCGTTCCGGCGATGCCCGTGCCGGCGACAATATCACCGACCAGGAACTGCTGCGCGAAGTCATGAATACCGTGGGCAAGCCCGGGCAGCTTGGCGGTTCTATTCGCTGCGTCGTATCCGTGTCCATGCTCACCGAGGGCTGGGATGCCAATACCGTCACCCACGTCCTCGGCATACGCGCCTTTGGAACCCAGCTTCTGTGCGAGCAGGTTATCGGCCGCGCGTTGCGGCGCCAGTCCTACGAGTTGAACGAGGAAGGACTGTTCAACGTCGAATACGCCGACGTCTTC
>Ga0172379_10003471_pt1 | contig 25068 bp, 39 predicted proteins | sample GrowelOW334metaG_FD_119756 | JGI IMG/M metagenome (GOLD analysis project Ga0172379, IMG submission 119756) | Groundwater microbial communities from an aquifer near a municipal landfill in Southern Ontario, Canada - Groundwater well OW334 metaG | ecosystem: Environmental > Aquatic > Deep...
GTCCATTTGGCTCAACATACACTGGTGGATCCGGTTTAATGTCTATGATATCCGTTGATTTTTTATCCGATTTATTTTTATAAATTATAATTGCAATAATAGCAATAAGGACAATTGCACCCACAATATTAATAGTTTTCATAATTATATGTTTTTTATTGTTTTATCAATTCTTTTAATTCTTTGACTGTTTTTTTGTTTAATGCTTCTCTGTTTTCAGGCGTATCATCCAGTCCAGTTGCTATAATTACTTTAGGAACTAAATATAATTTACTGTTTGTATACATATAATATGATACGACAAATAATATTACTATTACTGCAATAATTATGTATTTTTTATTATTTTTTTTCATGGTTTTTAAAGTTATATTGATTTAAGTTTACGTTTATAAATTATTAAAATTGAAAAAAATATTATTAAAATAACAGCAAGACTTATTGTTGAATACAAAATAATACTTTGTATTTTATTTTTGTTTTTTTCTTCTGCGTCTCTTGTAGCCTCCATATATCCTTCTGCTATTTCCTGATTTCCTTGCTGATAATTATACACGCATTTATTCCAATTTTCAATTGCAATTTTTTTATCACGTGATTTAAATCCTAAAACACCATGCGGTTGTTTTCCGCATAAAGCTTCAGAACCTGTTTTGGCTTCAGATTTAGCAGAAGCTTGGAAAATATTTCCCAAACCCATTAAGGCTAAACCAATATCAAATCTATTATAGTATAAAGCATCCATGACTTTATTATTTTAAAACACATATTTTCTGACCATCTTTTTGGATTTCCTTGTATCCGTCAGGACAACTTCCATCCTTATTAGGAATGGCATATTTTTGAACCTTTTTTTGAGTAAATTTATATATTGCATATATAATTACTATTGTTGCAATAATCAGAATCCATTTGTTGCCTATTTTCATAATTTTAAGTTTTAATTTGCTATTAATTTTTTAAACATATAATATCTTACGCCGTCAGCATATTCACAATCTTCCTCATTCAGTTTATACACATAAATTTTCAGGCCTTGTGACAAATAAATTTCTACTTTTTGATATAATTCATTATAATTAAATGCACTGTCCCATGCTGTAAACATTGATTTATCAGGCCTATCTATATGAATATTTATTTTAATATTCATTAGTTTGTGTATAATAAATATTTACAAGGAACATAAGCAATCTGGGTTACAGGTTTATTGAACAATCCTGTTTTAGTTATCCGGCATCCTTTATCATCCTGCCCGTATACAGTAACTTTTTGGCCGGCCTGAAATATAGTAGCTCCGATAACCTGACTTGGATTACCATCCTTATCAAAGTAACTTGGAATTAAAGAAGTTGATAATTCAGCTTCACGCGGGAATTTACCGCTCAGACCTTTGTTTTCCTTTGATTTTTTCATGATCTTTTTTACCACTATATAAAGAATAATGATAATAATTACGATCACAATAATTTTAGTAACTTTTTTCTTATCCAGTTTTATTTTCATGGCTTAATATTTTGTCTTTAAAGGTAATTTCATTGTTTTTGCAACAGATATTGAAATAGATATATACAAGGCCTGTTTATTAGTAAATTTAGGATTTTTTACTAATAATTTATATGTATCTTTTACTTGTTTTTTAAATGCAGTTCTTTCTTTCAAAGACTTACAGGTAACAGTATAACCGGCTCCAACAACCAGATATTCTTTGGTTTTTTTTACTGCTTTTTTAGTTTTTACTTTTTTTAACATAGCATTAGATATTTAAAATTTTATTTAGTTCACCATTAAAATTTTGGTATACTTTAATTGCGTCGTTAATTGACATATAACAGGCCCTGTTCAATTCATGCTGATAAAGTTCATGGCGCTCAATATTGCTATCAAAAGCTTTGCTTTTGCATATTAAATCAATAAATTCTTCGATTTCACTGGTCCGGCGTTCATGCCAAATGTTAAAACCTCCTATTTTATTAAAGATAGGATTTGGAGCTGAATTCATAACAAAGTCAAAAATTTCTTTACCCTTTTCTTCACCATATTGAATTTTAAATTGATTTTTAATCAATTTATTATAAGTAGACACTATATCCTGAACATGAAGGTAAAGAAGTTGTCTATAATGTAGACTACTTATTTTATTGATATCGTTATTTTTAACAAATTCTTTTGCCTTAAATATAATTGTGTTAATTGTTGTAAATAAAATAATATGAAAAACTTTAGTTTTAATCGGGTGTCCGAATTCAGAGTTTCTCGCAATTCTAATATACTGAGGTTGTTTTACAAATAGGTCATGATCATATAATTCAACTTTTCTCCGTATTTTTTTATTTTTTGTAACGGACAGTTTCAGAATTTTTTTAAATAGTCTTTTAAAACCGGCTCCGGAAGTCAGGACTATAATGACAATAAAAAGTCCGATAACTATTTGTAATAATACCGGAAGACTTTTAAATAAGTCAAATAAATAAACAAAGAAATCATTAGTAATGCTTGCTGTCATATTCTTACTTTTTAATCATTTCTTTTAAAAGGTAATTTATTCCCAGAACTACCGTTCCAGCTATAATAATAGTTGCTCCAAGCTTAACGTATATATCTGGGCCAAGTGTCAGTGTAATGTCTGTTTTCAGACCTTCTTCACCAATAAGATTATCAAGTAATCCGCTTATACCTGTAGCACGGTTGTAAGGAACTTTTTCTTTTCTCAAACCTGTTGCTGAATTAAATTTTAAATTATCCATAAATTTTTTAATTAAAAATTAAACATTTTATAAAAGCTTTCCTGAGCCAGACCCTAAATCTAAAATATCACCTTTGATATCTTTGATAAACGAGCTGTGAACATAACCTTCTTTACCGTTATATTTTATTTTATACCACTCTTTTATATTTGAGTAAAGTATTTTAATTCGGGTTCCATTAGGAATTGAATCAACAACGGGACTGGAAGTTGAGGCCGATTTTCTGAAATTCAGATTTCCTCCGCAAGTATCAATCACTCCGCTTAAACTTGTACCAAAAGGCATATTTACCATAGGGTACACATGCGGATTTTTGCCTGCTGTATCAGAACTGCATTTATTAATCATTACTTGACTATCACCGGTTTCTTCCTGAATGAGACTTTCATCTGCAATTCTTTTTTTCTTTGAATTTTTCCTGAGAATAATTACCAGAACAATTGAAACAATAATTAATATTGCAATGATAATAAGTACTTTTTTTCTGTTGTTTTTTGTTTTCATTTTCCAAATATTTTATCACGTTGTTTTTTTGGTCTTACTATTAATAGATAATAGCTTACTGTCATAATCACTACAGCGACACTAATATATATGTAAATATTTTTTGTCATTTTTACGGAAATTTAAAAGCTTTAATGGAATCACCGTATTTTTGTTTTAATTCTGCAATTGTTCCTATGTCAACATGACCACGCCAAGCATAAGCTTTTGTTTTTGTTCCGTCAGTTCTAAGAACTTTTACTTCGAGGAATAAAACATCATTTTCATAATCCATAACCTGATTACCGGTTGTTACCCCTATTAAAACTCCGGCAGGTATTGAAGGATAATAAAGCCTGTTATGTCCTGCGCCGGTTCCCAGAAAACCATCATCTTTTTCTGCTGTTTTTCTGACAACAACATCACCGGTTGTAATAACATATTTACCGGTTTCTACAAAAGCGCCAGTCATAAGAGGCGTACCACTTTCCCCTACTTCCTTACGAACAATACGCATAAATTTTTCATATTCCGCTCCATCAAGTTCACTTTGCAGATCATCATACAGGGAAGTTCCATACAATTTATTATATTGTTTTGCAACTTCATCTATATCAACAATTTTTTCAGCAATTTTCCACAAGGTAGTTTCTTCTGTTGTATCAACATTAGAAAGCCAGCCAATACCGGAAGGATTGAAAGCAATTCTTAAAGCTTGGGCCTGCGAAACAGCATCATTTTTTCCCATTTGCTTTTCTGCCTGACTTTTTCTAATTGCTTTAATAATTTTAGCCGTAACAAAAAATAATATTATTGCAATGACAGAATACAAAATAATTTTTGAAGCGGTAGGATTTCTTTTAATCCAGCTCCCTTGTTTTGCGCCGGTTGTTTTCATATATTACTTATTAACTGTTGTTAATTCCTCAGTAGTCTCAGAAATTTCATCTTCGCTTGCTTCCGGAAATATATCCTTTAGAAACGAAGTTATATTTTCCTTAACTGTGCCAATCGTATTGTCTTCTACTTCTTTATAGTTGTTCTTAAACTTATTCAGAATAAGATATCTGGCGACAATAAAGCCAACTATGAACCACAATATTTTTTCAGTCATAATATTGGATTTATATAATTAATATTTAACCGCTTAAATACAGCAGTTGTTATAACTTAAATTGTCAAAATTGCGATAATTCAAGCTGTCAAATGATCTGAATTTTAAACCAGCGCTGTAGTCTGAATGAATCATATCCATTTTTGGAACACCGGTAAATTTATTACTCAACTGATCTTGATTTTCTTTTCCACCAATATTTTGAGCAATATCAGTAAGTGATTGTAAAAGGGTTGGTTTTTCTTCTACTGGTTCAACTTGCTGTTCTTTTTTCTTTTTATTGATCATCATAACTGCAATTACCATAACCACAATTAGAGCAATTCCGAAAATAATATAACCTGTTTTCATTTTAATTTGTATTTGTTTGTTTGTTAATAATATATTTAATTGTTAATTTTCTTTTTACTTAATAATTGACTTGCAATTGTGCCTATAACTAATCCAGCAATAGCAAGCCCGATAATGTAATAAATTCTATTACTTTCATTTTTCAATTTAGAACTAAAAGCAATTCCAAATCCAATAAAAAATCCAGCAGACTGAATTACCTTTTGTTCAGTTGTTGTTGATTTAAAGTCAATCAATCCATTGAGAATATTTGTCACGCTTTTATCTTTTAAATAATCAGGAATAGGATAATTATTCTCTTTAAGTTTATTGATTAAATCTTTTTTGGGGCTTTCAATTTCACCGCGTTTGTATAATTCTGTATCAATTGCAAAGGCAATTTTAATGACCTTATCATTCAATACAGGGTCCTGATTTTGCGCATTTATTGTTTGCTGTAATAAATTATAAGATAAAAACCTGTAGGTTTTAAGGTAGCCTGTCTGGGCCGTCTTAAAATGTTCCTGCAAATTTTCAGCAGTATTATTTATTACAGTTAATAAATTCATATTTAAAATATCAGCCATTTACTTTGTCTGTTGTTCATTATTTGAAAACACTATTTTAATGCTGTTACCAGTTATTTTACGCAACGGTTCAATAATATCAGTTTGAATACCTGTTTTATTTGAATATCCTGAGCCTTCAAATATTTTGTCTGAATATTCTTTTGTTTTTTTATCAAAAACACCGCTTTCACTTACCACATCATCGTTAAATAAGTTATTTATAACTTCCTGCAAGCCTTTAACGTCTTTGCCTTTATCACCAAGTTTAATATAATTACTTTGGCCAGAAAATATTTTCTGATTTTTTCCTGATTTTTTCCAAAACAGGTAAATAATAATTACGATAAGGGCAACGATCAAAATATTTTTATAATTCATATCTCTATTTTTTAAAAAATGTCTATTTTACCACGTAGCTTCCAGCCTATGTATATGCCGAGAACTAAAATTGCTATGTATAAAAGTAATCTCATAATTAATATATTATACCACAAAAATTTCTAAAGTTATTAGCCGTTCCTTCTTTTACGAAGTAAAAGCTAATAACCATATTAACAGTTGTGTTTTGGTTAACAAAATATCTTATAAAGCGTGTGCTGTTGATAAGTTTAGCCTTCTTTAATGTAATTTCAACCATATTTTGAATTGACTGCATGGCTGACATATAACTGGAAGGACTTAAACTAACCTGATTGATTGCACCTGTGCTTGTTTGTTTGATAAAATAAAGTAAATTTTTAAGCTGGTTATTATTAGCAATAATTTTAATCTTTTTAATTTTAATCGGATTAGAATTAATTTCAGCTAATATCTGATCGTAATCAATACCGGCAACGTCACCACTTACCTGTACGCATTGCATTTGTGCAGGAAGGCAAACATAAGATACACCTTTAAATAAATCAACTGATAGCTTGGTTTTGCTATTATTGACCAGTTGAAGTGATAAGGTCTCTAATTTTATTTTATTTTTTTTACTTACCATAATGGCGCGTTTATATATCGGAAATGTTTTTCAACATTACCAGTTAAATATTTCTGATAAGCTCCATTGTTGAAGTTTCTTACTTCGACGGGCTTTAATTCTTCTTGCTTTTTCCACTTTTTGTATAAAACGATCAACAGTATAACTACTGCAACTATGACAATGTAATTCTGTTCCTTCATTTTTTAAGATTTGTTCGATGAATAATTTATGTCTGTATATTTGTTTATAATGAATAAGAATATTAATATTTTCATAGGCGTTTACGTCTACTTCTATATAATTCTTATTATCAATATAAATTGGATTATTTTCAATAAATATGTCTACAATAGTTTCCTGAGAATTCAAAGCAGAAATAAACCGGCGGGGCTGTATGTTTTTTCTTTCCAGAGCGCCAAAAGGTGAAATAATATAAGGTTTAATTATATTATCTAACTGGCCGGTAGTAGTTGTAACATATTTTAATGCGACAATTTTAATAGGATTTGTAGCAATATCAGTGATCAGGCTAACATAATCATCAAGGCCGTTTCCTTCAAATGTAAATTTAGGCGTAGATGTTATTGTAACGGTATCGCGCAAAACAAATATACCACTTGAACTTGAATACAAAGAGGTCCAAAGTCTATTATTTGAACCATTATATTTGAGACGCCAGCAAAAAGCAGAAGGCAGACTATCGTTTAAAAATGTATCTGTTTTATCAATTACATAACCGAGTTCATTTACAATATCATAAACCCAAATACCGCCTCCGTTAGTTGAAACATATAATTTTGAACTTGCGCTTGAATAATAATAAATACCATTACATTGATTTTCCGGAAGCTGATCACCATTTTCACCACCACCGGCAGAATCATATAATTTACCAGTACTGGTATTTATAGTTAAATTCCAGACGCCACTTTTAGTTGCGAGCCAGATAATTCCAACAGTAGCATCATTGGTGATATCATAAATTATATTATCCGGAAGCTGATCACCGGTGACAAGTGTTGAAGTTGTATAAGTTTGTCCGGTATTTGTTGACACAGTCCATATCCAAAAGCCATTGCCATTACTACCTATAAATATTTTACCGGACCTGTTTTCTATACAATTATTAATATTAGAAGGCAAAGGATTACCTGTATATACAGTTGCTGTTGTTCTTGTAGTTCCGGCTCCGGTTAATATATTAAGCTCCCAGAAACCGCCTCCATTTGTTGACACAGTATAAACTTTGCTGTTAATTGTATCAACAGTAAGGTCACTTACAAGATCATCCGGAATATCATCACCTCCGGAAGTACCACCGGAAGTATTAAAAACTGAATTTGTATTTGTTGAAATTGTATAAGCATATAAACCGTCGTCACTGGTTCCACAATAAAGAGTATCAGTAGAGGGCCGGTATACTATTCTATGAAAATTATTAGTTGCTATTGGGTCACCTATTACAATAAAACCAGATTTTATAATGGAAATTATTGCATTGGTAGTAGAATTGAGTATATATATACCTTGATTGGTTGCAAGAAATGTTCTATTACCAGCTTCATCATGGTCAACATCATATACTAAATTTGGAATTACAGGACTTGAAGTTTGTCTTAATGCTTTACCATAATAATTTGTACTTGCTATTCTGGGCGTTAAAACAGTATATTGATTAGAATTGAATCCATTTGTTACGTCAAATAAACGAAGTGTCTGTTTGGTATTGAGGTTGTTTGTAACACCAATTAACAAAGCATCATATTTTTTTTCCAGTGATCTTGCAATAAAATCATTTGGAACCAGATTATTCAATATGTCTTGTTTTTCTACCATAATTCAACTCCGCGCCATGTTTCAGTACGGTGTTCATTTAAAAAATTATATATAAATTCAATTCTTTCTTCACTATAAGGACTGTCCGATAATATTCTTGTAAATGTATAAATGCCTTCAATATATGGAAATCCTTGTGACAAGTACAGGGCCATTCCATTAATATCACTTTCCTTTTCACTATCGCGATTATCATTAACGAAATTATGCGAATATTCATGAGAATTTATTAGCCAGCGATTAGGAATTGTCAGGCGTCTGAATTGTTTTTGGCTTATCTGAATAAAATCTTCAGTTTTATGAATTCTGGCAGGTGTATAGTCCCCTTCAATATTAGGAAGGTATACAAATTCAAAATATTTATTTGGCTGGTCATAATATGTTCTATTAGCGGGAATCCAGCCAGCATTTTGACAAAATTCATTATTTAGTTTAATGAATTCGCGGGTTTTTTTATCAAAATTTGTTTGAACTTGGGGCAGTGTAGTTTGGTAAAAATTTACCTTTTTCCAATGAGTAGGAATTTTTTGAAATCCGGTTTGCAGGTCAAATATTATAACCGTTAAAACGGGCGGAGAAAGAGGCATGTTAAATTCATACCTATTTATCCCCCGTTGAGTAGGCATTATTCTCTTAAAATATTCTGAATCACGTTTTTTTTCATCAAAACCAACAATAAACAATTGTCTTGGCTGGTTACAAGAAATATCCAGTATTAATTTAGTCCGTTGTCTCTGTGTCTTGAACTGAAATATCATTTACTTCTTGTTTTTTTCGCTTCCTTATGAAGTAAATGGCAACTCCAATAACCAAAATTATAAGTATAATACTAAGGATTTTATTTTTATTAAAAAATCCGATAATTCCGGTTTCTTTTGGATTGTTGTTGTTGTTGCCATTTTCCGTAAAGTTGCGTTTTTTAGCGTTCTTTAACTCTTTTTTATAAACTTTATCTACACGTATTGCCATAATTTTGTACCTTTATTAGTTTTCTGCTACAAAGATAAATAATCTATGACTGAAAAAAAAAAATTATTTTTCAGCAATAGCTTTTTTCTTTTTAAAAGCAAAAACAAGTACTACAACCAATACAATGACAATAGCAACTATCAGGATTATTTTTCCTGTACTGTTTTTTCCGTCTTCTTCGTCAGTATATTCATAATCATAATTCACTGGTTGATTAGCCTGACCAAAAATTCCACCAATACCTGAAAGAATATTCCCGACGCCTTCGGTCCAGTGTGTTCCGCTTCCAGAAGAAGAAGAACCTCCACCGGTTGCTCCACCAGTTGCTCCACCGGTTGCTCCACCGCTCATTGTACTACCGAGACCGCCGGTTTTTTTGCATTTACCCCACATTTTGTCCCACCAACTGCAATTAGAACCTGTAGCATATCTGTAAGTGGTGTTTGCTGGATTCATTGTATTATAACGGGTTCCACCCATTAATCCAGCTTCGCTTACACCACGATCTAACAGATTTCCAGATTTCATATTATTATATTGCAGGTTGTCAAATTTCCTGAATTTCAAATTATCAAAATTACGAAGTTCTGAAACTCCGACATTGAAAACGTTTCCTTTTTGACCGTAAATTGCATCCATGTTTAATTGTATTTTTTGTATAAATAATAACCTATTACAGCAATAACTATAATTGCTAAAATTCCAAAAGAACTTTTTTTGACCGGTTTACTGTTCATTGTTGTTTCAGGTTCTTCGGTCTGTTCTGATTGGGTTGAATAACCACCCCCTCCACTGACATAATTTTCACTTTCTGCCGTTTTTACAGTTGAATTACCAGAATTTGATATTGAGCTGGTAATTGGTCTTTGTAATGTGGCTGGTTTCGAGACAGAAGAAATATTCGTATTTACATTTCCAGAGCTACCAATAGAGCCGGAAGTATTTACTGGCCTGTTAGCTGGGGCTGTTGCCGGAGGCTGACTGGAACCAATACCTGCTGTCGAAGGATTTATCCTTTCAAAACCATTATAGTTACGATTATAATTAAGGGCGTCCATTTCTTTTGCAATTAGAGAATTGAATAACCTCTTTTTTTATTATAACCATTGAAACTGTTTTCTAATGATTCAGAAGTTTCAGTTTCGTTTGGGTTATTTTCAACTACAGTAGTTGATTCGTTTTTTTTCTGGCTTCTTTTCCAGATAAAAAATAAAGCAACTGATACGATGGCTATGATAAGCCAGTTTTTTTTAATAAAGTTCATGATTTTTCCCTTTCTTTTAATTATTAATTTATTTATTTTTTGCTGGGACTACCAGTTGTCAGCTCCTTGTTTCCAACGTTTTCTTTCAATGCGCCAGTTGTCACCATATTTTTCTTTAAAATGATCGGTAACTCTGTCGTGATAATTGAACCCGAAGAAACCGTTTGTTGTTGCTCCGTCTGAATCTTTTTTGACGAATTTAACATACACCACGTATACTAAAATGGCAACCAGAATTATCTGAACCATTCTATTTTTTAAAATTTCCATAACTTTTTTTATTAAATGTTTATACTATTTATTAATTGTTTTTGCCTTCATTCTTTTTCTGATCATAAAGAAGGCAATTCCAATGACCAGTATTATTACAACAATAATAATATATTTTTTTGCTGACCCTGAAGATGAAGTTCCGGAGCCAGAAAATAACGTACCAGAGCCAAAACCCTGAATATCTTCCGGACAATTACTGGCCCAGCCTTCTGATCTGTCAATAGTGAGACCGTTTGCATCTTTTTGACCCATTTCAACAAATGGTGTATCAACCTCAAATGAACAACCATTTCTATCGTTAGGGTTCCATAAAGACAAAACTTTAAAAAGCTTCGTTCCGTAACTCTTATGGTGAACAACAACTGAATCACCAACTTTTAAATTTGGTAATTTAAATGCAAGTCTGAAATTACTGCGATTTTTATTTGTTACAGTAGCTCCGGAATGATTTGGAACAACGTAATCAATATTTGTCCTGCATGCTGAATTATCTGCATTTGACAGAGGCGTTGAAGATTGTTCTATAATATTTCTGAAATGTAAGGCGTCCATTTTAAGATATTTTATAATGTTTTAATTAAGCTTTTGCAACTGCCATTCTTTTTTTCCTGATAATTAATGCTACTACAACTGTAACAACTAATCCAAGTATTAATATCAAGACCAATGAACTCATACCTGATTTTTTAGTCTCAGGATTATAAGTTACTCCTGCCTCCAATCCAGCTCCTTCTCCACCAGATGTATTACCACTACCTGTATTCAGAGCATCATTTACAGAAGAACCACCACCGCTTGATGTTGCGGAAGCCCATTTTAAGATGTTATCACGTTTTCCATCAATATATTTAAGGCAACTGGCCCTTCTCTTTTCACTTTTTTCACGAAGACCGGATTTTGTATAAGTAATTTTATTGCATCCGGCAGTCATTTCTGCAATTAAGTAATTAACGTCTTCAGTAGTGAGGTTTTTAACTTTCTTTGCAATATCATAAGCCTGTTTGATTGCTGATTTTCCGCATGTATCACAATACATGTTTTTTCCATAATCACAATTTTTACCTTCACCACTGGCATTTGTACTTTGAATTACACCGGCGATTGTTTCTATTTCGCTTGCAAAATCCAAGAAGGGTCTGGTATTTTTAAGCATGCTATGATCTTTAGTAATTAAAGCTGTCATAAAATCCTGATCACCTTCCATGAAGGAATTATAAATAGGGCCTGTACTTTTCGAATAATTTAATGCGTCCATTTTACTTGGTTTTAATTGTTTGTGATTTAGGCTTTAAAAGAAAATAAGTAACTAATGTAAGAACTGCTACAGCCAGAATAATTGCAACAATAATTCCAGTATTATCTTTTTTACCAGTGTTTTGATTCACTTGATTAAGATAAGTTGCTATTGCAGTATTCATTTCAGCTTCTGTTTCTTTAGATTCTTGTTTATGTTGGGAAACAAAAATTCCACGAAACCAGTCGCCTACATTAAAATTATTATATTTTGAATTTAAAGCATCCATTTTATTTTTTTCGCTTATTTCTTCTTAAAATTACTACTCCGGCAATAACAATTGCAAAAACGATAACCGCTCCGACAATTTTATAAACCAGCATTTTTTTTGCATTTTCATCAGCTTCTTTTTGAGCTTCTGCCTGTACAATTGCATTTGCAAGTTGGCTTTGCTGAGATTCTGCATCAGCATCTGCCTGAACAACTGAACCAACGCTTCCAAAAATACTTCCTACAGCTCCGAGTAATGCAGTAACGAAAGATGAATATTCCTGATCTGGTTCCAGTCCAATCTTTTCAGATATATACTTAGCAAAATCAGGATTATTATATATATTGTAAAAAAAGCAATTCAGAATATCCTTGTTTGTGCTTTTAGGTGTAATTTCACAGCCAAGCTTAACAAGTTTTTCAATAATAATTTTTTTATTATTGACATAAAATTCTGCAACTTTTTTTATGATATTCTCTTTATCCATTATTATTATTCAAAAAAATGACTTTTCTTTTCACAATGATTAAAATAATAACCGCTATAATCAATATTTTATAAATAGCTGGTGTATCATTTAATGCTTTAATAATTGTACACTTTTCAGCTTTTAATCCTTCCTCAGTTTCGTAATTATCAATTGCCTGCTGAGTATTTGAGCTTGGAATAACTTCCGTCCCATTTTGAACGGGCTGATTTTCGCCGTAAATATCGTTTATATCGAAATTCAGGGCGTCAAATCTGCTATAGTTATAATTAAGTGCGTCCATTAGTTTTTCTTTTCAAGAACTTTCATTAATATTATTATAATTGCAACTGCAATTAATATTTTAAAATTTGAATTGAGGTCCTGCCATCTTTTCTCTATATTATCAAGCCTGATTGCCTGTAAAATTTCATCTTTAAGATTTGCGGGCTTATTTTCAGTTTCAGTTTCTTCAAAATTTCTGAAACCAGTTTTGATATCAGTTAAAACTTCATAATCTGGATGAACTTTGAGAAGGTCAATTGTACCCTGTTCTGATTTTTGAACGAGGTCATAACTTGCGCGCTCAATATCTTCCTCAGTAATATTATAACCATGTTTTTTAAGTACAGAAATAACACCAGAGGAATTATTCAATATTGTATAGTCTATCCAGTTCATTTAACTTTACATTAAATTCGTTAAAACTAACAAAGGCAAGGCAACACATAAGTCCACCTTGCCTTTGTAATAATTGTTTTTAAAGAAGACTACAGATACCTTTTGGTTCCCAGAGCGCTGTTCATCTTCATTGCGTCGTAAGTTGCAACACCTGTTGGAGCAGAAACCGGTGATCTTTCAATCACTGATTCACCCTGCAATACGTTCTTCATTTCTGATTTCTCAGACAGAGAGAATGTAAATGTTACACTTTCGCTTGCGAGCAATACAAATTGAATGTATGTTTTTCCTGACACCAGCAATTCAAACGTCGGGGCGTCTATCTGCGTGGTTAACTGATTCATAGCTGAGCGATAATTCAGGGGTTGCCATATTCTGCGAATAAGACCGCCGGTTGAACTTTCTTCATACAGAAACAAAGGTTTTGAAAATTGACCTACAGTCGTAACTGTATATTTCATTCCCTGAATTCTGAACGGATTGGTTAATAACTCAGTTTTAACCTGTAAGTGAGAAGATTCAGCTACAGTTACGGTCACACCTGCGGGCAGGCTGGCGTCTGTCAAATCTTTGGTTGACCCAAAAATTGTGGCAGTTGCTGTTGTTCCTGTATTTGAATTTGCTACTGTAATGGTTAATGTTCTGTCATTTGGGTCCAGAACTTTTGCACCTGCGAAGCCATTGAATTCAGACATATTGTTGAAATTCTGTTCGGCTACTGAACGATAAGAGCTTAATCTTGTTTTCATTTTTTAAATGTTTTTTTTGGACCAGTGATTTTTAAAAAAAAATACTGTTTTATTATTATTCAGTTGCGGGTTCACTTGCCTGTTTACGTTCAGCGATCTTCCTCTGAATGTAACTGGTAATAAATGATGCAACAACAACAATAACAATAAGAACAATAATTTGTTTTGTGTCAAAACCTCCGATTCCTGATTTTTTTGATACGATTGGTTTCATTGTTTGAAAAATTATAAGGTTTATAACTAATTACTAATACGAACTTACGACTTCAAAAATACAATCATAAATAACTGTATTGCAAATTTATCATGTTCGCAAAATCAGGTTAATCTAATAAAAATTAATGTATTGTGTTATTATTGAGGCTGTATCACTTTTGAATATCAGTGAACATATTTAATTAGTAATGAAATATTCATGCTCTTTTATCCACTGATCTATAGCTAAAGCTCTGTTGGAATATTTTTTCTTTCCGGATAAATCAACTTTTTTCATCATATCATTAATTTCTTTGCTATTTATTGACAAATATTCATAGCAGGCTGTGATAAAATCTGATCTGGTGATTCCTTTTATTTTTTCATACATAGGGGAAACAAATAGAAAAAATCTTGGATTTTCGAGGTATTTCTTATTTACAATTATTTCTGCTATTTTAACAACGGCATAGCTGGGAATTCGGCTTTTATAACGGTCAATAGTATCACCTTGTTTGTGAAATCTTATCCAATTAACATTTTCCCACATGTTTGTAGTTAATTTTGATAATGTTTGCAGGTGAAGGTACATATCAATTCCTTTGTGCCTAAGTGATATCATCAGGTCAAGAATTTCATCCTGATTTTTATGGCTAATATATTTATTTAAGTCTTCTGCTATAAATAAGCCATTGGAAAAAGAATTGGCAATAGTTCTTATTGTAGATACGTATTCAGTAGGCGTCATAGGTTGCCTGTTTTTTTTCAGAGGGACTATTCTTCTGGTTTCAATAATTGGCGGGTTTGAATTACAAAATTTTCTTATTTCGGACCCTCTGTTATATTCATCTTCATTTTCAATATCAAAAAATAAGGTAGGATATTTACGCCAAACCGCTTCCATTTGTACATCAAATATAAGTACTCTACGACCTTTGCGGGCTATTTTGGGGTCATTCATCACATAAGACTGACATTCTAAATCGGTCTGATAAGATTTTCCGACGCCCCTCATTCCTGAGCCAACAAAAAGACCAGCTTCGCGACCTCCCGATTCTTTCATTTATAAGTAAGTTTGTTTTAATTCAGACATATTATAATTGATAGCGCCTACACTTTTCATAAATAATTCACAATGCTGTTCAAATTTTTCAGGTTTGACATTAATAATTTTATGAGAATACACATCATAATATATATAGTATGCTTTAGCTCTGTTTAATTCATCCTTATCACAAAGAGACTGAAAACGATCTCCTTTTTCTTCCTGTAATTCCTCAATATATTTATTTGTTTTAAACGTTTCCTGATTCACCATAAACTGAGCAATAGCAATTCCAAGACCGGTATCACCAAATTTTTCTCGAATATCAATAAGTGATTGTTTTGATAATGAGAAATTTTTATCCTCATGAAGACGTAATAAAGTTGATCGTTTTGCTTCCTCAATACTGATATCAAGAAGACTTTCTCTATGTATCATAAAATCAATACCTGTCTTATCATTATATAATGCTAATTTTTTATAAAAGTTAGGCAAATATTCATTCATGTATTTTTTAGGGTCAACATCAAAAATAACAAGGCCGTTCTTGTACCTGCTTAATATTAATTCTATTATATCAGTTTCAATTGCAAGTTTATTTTCAAGGTCACATATTTTAACGTCTGGATTCGAATAATTCATTACGATAAAATATTTAATAGTTGGCAGGTTAGAATGATTTTTATACTTATCTATGTTATCAGTGACAATTAAAACTTTTCTATTTGTACTGTAACGATATATTTTTGCCTCATTAATATCAATCAAAGGATATTCAATTTCATTTCTGTTTGAAATAACGATTGAAAAGTGAGTATCTCTATTTAATTCTTCCGGTAAATATTCTATTTTATTACGTGGCATATTTTAAGATTTTTTTGAAAATTTAAAACTTCCTTTTTTTTCTTCCTGTTCGTTTTTTATTTCTTGATTAATAATGTTGTTTTTTGCCTCATTATATTCTTTTTGAGTAGGTTTAAAAATTTCCGGATTTGTCAATCTTAATGTTTCCAGAATTAATTTTTTGTTTTCCCTTGATTGTTTCATGGCAGTAATACCAAGCCTTAGACCTACCATTCCAAGTTGCGCCCAGAAGGCATTTTCTTCATTAGCAAATGTAAATTGTTTAATTTTTAAATATTCCTTAAATGCTTTTTTAAGCATTTTAATTTCTTCAGGTGTTAATTTTAATGCTTCAAAATTATTAGCATTACATTTTTCAAATGTTTCTAAAAATTCAGGGGCCAGCAATCCTTTAGCAACAAATATACGCGCTGAATTAATGTCAATTTTTGTAAACTCATTAATAAAGATTGGAACATAATATGCGCTACCATCAATAATTGTATCACCAAATACTTTTGACCCTATATCAGAAAACCCTACGGTTTTGGGGTCTGTTTTATCTTCAATTTCTTCTTCAGTTTCTTTGTCAGCATTTTCATCTGTTTCTTCAGATGATTTTTCTTCCTGTTGGAAGGTCATTTGACGTAATCTGCTATCTTCATCGAAAGCATCTTCTTGTATATTTTTATTTGACTGATTATTTTCATTTTTTGGTTGCTGTTGATGTTGATGTTGCTGTTGCTGTTCCGGTTGTATTTGTTTCTCTGGGGCTGTTGATTGAAATTGTTTTTGATAGTTTTCTTCAGGCAAAACATTAATATTTCGTTCAATAACAGGCGTATTAATCAATGGAGAAGACATGAGGTCCGGCATCATAATATCAGCTTTGGGTCTTATTTTAATTTCATTCATGATTAATTCTATTTAATATTGCTTTGTATTTATCAATAAAATTTTTATTGTGCGGATAATTGGCATTATTCATTTTATATTGAAACTGGTTAATGTATGAATAAACACCACGTACAGTTACTTTCAATAATCTTGAAATTGTTTGAATATCGAAAGTGGTTTGTTCAGTTAGTATCACGGCTATAATTCGCCGTGCATTAGTTGGATTTTCTTTTTTGCTTATATTATTATTATTAATGGGAATTATCTGGCTAATATTAAGCTGAAATTCTTCACCTGTATAATCAAGAATTTTTTTATATAATTTATAATCAATTCCTTTCAGGAAGTAGGCAATTTCATCGAGCATATAAAGAATGAGGTCTGCATCATAAGTTTTAACAAGGTCACTTATTTTATCCTCAATTTTGGAATATTTTTTATCCATATTTTTTCATTCAATTAAATAAATCAGGGGCAGGAAACCTAACCAAGTGAGTTCGTAAGTAAAAAGGAATTTCACTTAAACTCGGCATTTCAGACCGCCCCTAAAATCTTAAATTTATTCTTCGTCTTCAATGACTTCATATTCCAATAGAAGCAATCGCTTCTGGAAATACATTCCATTCCAGTTGAAATTTGTTCCGTTAGGGTGAATTCCAATTGCTCTAAGATCGTTGTATGAAACAACGCCGGCATTTAGGAACGCTTTTTTAATTTCAGCTTCTTTTTCTTTTGACAGGCCGGTGTTTTTTTCTTCCGGTTCTTCTTTTTTGACTTTTTTTTCTTCGATTGTTTTATCAATCTGATTAATATATTCTGCGACTTTCTTCCCCATTTCACTGGCTGGGTCAATTTCTTTGAGGATTTCAACAAATACAACTTTTGCTTCATTGTATTTTTCCTGAGTAATCAACTCATTTCCTTCTTTGATTTTATGCTCAATTTTTTCAATCTCAATTGCTTTTTCCTTTTCTGCTTCCAGTTCATCATTTTTAACTTCAATGAAAGATTGATATCTTTTTTCAGCTTCTGGGTCGTCAATGTCATGGTTTTTCAAAAATAAAGCAACAAGACTAAGGTCAGTTTCTGCAAGTTCATCAGGATTTACACCTTCTTCTTTTTGTTTTTCAACAAAAGCAAGATATTCAAGTCTGAATTCTTCATCAAGAACTTCACTGGTTGAAGGGTCCTCAATTTCCAGATCATTTAAAATCTGGTCAATTTTGTATTCATTTTTTTTTGCCATAGGATTAATTTTTATTAGGGATTATAGATTTCATCAATAATAGGACAAAATTACAACGTAGTTTTATGAAAACAAAAAAAAAGACTGAAAAGTTTTTTCCCAGTCTTTTTTTACACAAAAATATAATGAACAAAAATTACTTTCCAAGAACACTTTCCAGAAGGTCAATAATTTTTTCAAGACCATTCAGGTTGTTACTTTCAACCATTTTGTCAATCTTCTGAACAATTCTGCCAAGTCTTGTTTGTATTTTTTCTGTAGCAGAAACTATTTCAACGGCTCTGGATTTTTCGTCTTTATCCTTACCGGTTTTAATAATTCTTTCTTTGGTTTTGATAATTGTAGTGAAAACATCATCAACTTTGTTTTTCAAAACTTCACTATCATCAATTTTTCTTTTTGATTTTACGGTTTTGCCTTTTGTTGATTTTTTGGCTACAATTCTATAATCCGCTTCGGCCAAAACTCTTTTACAAGCTTCGATTTTATCCTCTTTCGGTTTTGGGGCTGACTTTCCAAATTTCTTTTCAAGTTGCAAAAGTTCAGCTTCTTCTTCTTTCATTAAATTATCACCACGTTTTACCCAGCTTTTCAACTGTTCATATCTTTGTTTTCCGGTCTTTTTCTTTTCAACCTTTGGTTTTTTGGGAGCTTTAGTTCTTGGCTTTGCTTTTACTTTAGGCTTTTTTTCCGGAGCCGGTTTTTTTTTCGGAGTTACTTTTGGTTTTTTAGGTTCTGACTTTTCTTTTAAAAGATCAGGATATTGCAAACTGATTAGTTTTGCAATTTTTTCATCAAGGCGCTGGGCGTCTTCATCGGGGGTTGTAAAATTATCCGACAAAGTTTTGATATGATCTACTGATTTTTGTATTTTTTCGTCAGTTTTTGATAAGTCAAGCCCATTATCAAGAAGTTTTTTTAATTTATACATAATATTCGTTTTTTAAGATTAGACAAAATTAATTCTTTTTTATATAGTTTGAAAATAATTCAAAATTTTGATTGAAAGATTCTATTTCAACATAATAAACATACATACCGAAGTCCTTATTAAATTCATGCTTTTTAACTATTCCTTTATTTTTATCAATAGCAGGAAAATCTGGCATTTTAATAATTACTTTTTGTCCGGAATTATATTCAGGTTCCGGAATTAATTCAGCAGGTATTTTTTCTTTGATATCATCAAATATCTGAATTAATGTAATAATGCTGAATAAACCATTTTTATAAGCCTGTAAGACCTGTGCTTTATTTTCCTTGATATAGTTCACATAGTCTGCCTTAAACCAATTATGCTTAATTTTACGTAGCAATATGGCCCTATATTTAGAAGCGCTTACTATAGCATTATGTTTTTTATTAAAGTTACCTATTTCTGTTCCATTGTAATCTTTATAATAATAAATAACTTTATCATTAACAACTTTTGAAAGAACGTTTTCATTGGGTACATAACCCTTTTCAATGATATCAACTACATTTTTTTTACCTTCAGGTGTTTTAATCGTATATTCACGTTTACGGCCACCTATTTTATCAGAACATTTTGAACGCCAGACCAGATAATTAATATCATTTTTTGGAAGCAAACTAACTGGTAATTTTATTGTATCATCATTACTTTTGATAACAATATCAATATCAATTTCATCTTCCAGAAGTAATAATCTGGCTCTGGCCTTAGCTTTATCCATTTAATTCCAATAATTGTAAATCAATATCAATTTCAGCTTCCAGAAGTAATAATCTGGCTCTGGCCTTAGCTTTATCAGAAGAAATTTCATTTTCTACAGCAATTTCTTTTTCAACCTCTACTTTAGGTTTAAGTTTGGCTGTATCTGATAAAAAGCGATCATTAAGGCCAGCAAATTCCTTAGCCCTTTGTTCCGGTGATTTTGAGTTTGATTTTTCAATTAAAGCTTTTTTCCTTAATTCATCAACTCTTTTATCAAAATTCAAATCAATATCATTAAGCTGTTGTTCAATTAGATCAACTTTTTGCTGAATTTTATTAGCAACATCAGAAACTTTATCTTCTGATATATCAAGTGGTTCAAGAACAAAACGAATATAAGAACGATAATTTGAATATCTGCTTTGGTATTCATGAACCATTGATAATTTATTTTGCCTGCTATAATAAAAACCTTCAAGCTCCGGACAATTCCAACCTTGTGGGTCAGATAACCACTCGCTCAATGCTCCAACTCTACGCGACATTTGGTAACTTAGAAAGTCCCACTTTTCATCACCCACTGCTGTTTTAAGATTAAAATCAGTTAATTTTTTAATCAATTCTGCGCCTTTAGTAGTAAGATCATTATATTTATTGTCAAATTCTTTTGTAACTTTTGACATATTCTTTTTGATATCTTCAATATCTTTTTCGTCTTTAGTTACTTTCAGCATTTCTTCATAGGCCCCAAGCTTTGATTGTTTTTCTTCAAGGATAAGCCTTTTATTTTTAGCCTGCAATTGCCTGTTAAATTCAATGACAATATTTTTAACCGGTAAAAATATTTCCCTGAATTCATCAATTGCCGGTTTAACTTTAGAAATGCTTTCAACTTGATTCTGCCAGTATACGCTATCAGCTTCAAGCTTATCTTTTTTAAGAATACTTTCTACAGTTGCTTTTTTAACTGGGTCAGTGATCAGGTCATTTTTAATTTTATTAGGGTCAAAATCTTTAAGGTCAAGCTGTGATCTAACACCTTCGAGGTCCCAAATTTCTTTAAGTCTTAGCGTTTTTTCACCAAGATATTGAAACATAATAGGGTCTGCTGAATTTTCGCACATTGGATAAACTATACGGATTGAACCAAAACGGTTACCCTGACGCCAAATTCTACCTTCTGCTTGTTTTTCTGCTGTAGGATTAAAGTAAAAATAAAGATTATATAAAACAGAGGCGTTATCCTGTAAATCCACGCCAACCTGAATTGATCTGGACCCGATTAATACAAGTATTTCACCAGATAAAAAGCGTTTCATTATTCCGCTTTTATTGGCCTTAGTCATACCGCCCCTTACAATTGCAACCTGTTTTTCCTTGTAACCAATTTTTTCAATTAAGTACTTTCTGATATGATCAAAGAATTCAACACCGCCGTCACTGTATATTACCTGACCGGAAGGTGTTGTTCCATTATCCTCATGCCATTTTTTAATTGATTTAATACATTCCATTACATACCGAATTTTCGGGCTGGTTTCAACCAATTGAGAAGGACTGACAACCAAATTACTTTCACGGAAACATTTAAAGTAGTATGGTGACCATGCTATTGATCTCATAAACGAAAGCCCCTGCATGATTCTGACGCCTTCCTGCTCACTTTCGGTCAATTCATTATAATCAACTGTGACTTGTCTCTCAGCTTCTGCTTTAGCTGTCTCTTTAGCTTCCAAACGTGCTTCTTCATCCAAATTTTCCAGATGTTCTTCTTCAACAGCCTGACTTTCCATAAGCTCAATTTGAGCTGATTTAATGGAATAATCACATATTGAATTAAGCCTAATTTCACCTAAAATATAACCTTCAATTCCCTGCATAAGTTCTGATTGCAGGTCAGTCATTTCAAATGAAGAAAATATTTGATCAGGATAATTAGGAATAACATATTTATCTGGGCGCATAATTTCGGCCTGTTCACCAGTTTTATGGTCAATTATTGATCTAATCAAAGCTCTCATTTGTGGTAAATTATTAAATCCGTTTAAAACAACGTCTTTAATGACCTGATTAGATGGTGTTAATTTTACGTCCCATTCAATTTTCATGAAAGTATCAAAAAATTCTTTCATTTTACCGAAATTATTTTCCACTAAACGTTTGTGAGCGACCAAAGAAAGCATAGAATAAACTTCCAGAGGGTTATTTTCAAAAGGTGTTGCAGTCAGCAACATAATATTTCCTCTTTTATTTTTCCACTGTATATAAGTTGACAATGAATAACCGGTCAATGCTCTGGCGCTTTCGGAACCAGTACTAAGATCATAACGGGAATTTTCACGGTTTGCAAAAACCTTATCTTTGACAGTTTTGGTCCTGACTTCACCTTCTATTAATATTCCGCGCTCACTATCCCATTCTGAATCTTGTTTGACATCACCTTTACATGAAGTAAATATTTTCTTGTAGGCGTGGGCTTCATCTATAGCCATAAAGTCAATCAAAAGGTCTTCCAGATATAATTTAGGATTACCTTCAATTGAATTAACACGTTCTTCCAATCTTTTATATAATGCTCCGGCTTGCTTAGGGTCTTCGGTAAATTTATCACCCTGAGAAATTATTTCGTACAAATGCTGGATAATTTTTGAATTATCAGCAATACCAACCTTATTTAAGCCCTCATAAGTAATCAAAGAAATTGTTCCCTCTGGTATTTCTTTTAAAACGCCAGAGTTAAAAAGTTCATACGAATAAAGATTATTTATATAAGACTTACATTTTCTTACATAATTGGTTTTAAAATTATTAACCACCTTATCCATATTAGCGTCAATAATTTTTTCGTATTTTTTATAGGTAGCTTCATCAATAAGCATTTCAATTTTATAGGAATCATACCTTGAATTCTTTTCTGCGATCAGGTCATGAACTGTATTCCTTAATTTTGAGGCCATTTCATTGAATAATGAAACATAATAGTTTAATCCGAATTTGAGTTTTTTATAATTATTATCCTCTGGGACAACACTAAATTCAGAAGGAAGCTCATAATTTAATTTATTTTTATCAGAATTCCATTTACTGAGAATATCGCTCAGATAAGTAATTTCACCCCTCATTTCGTCTAATCTGAAAGCTTCTTCCTTGCTATAATTTTTTAATTCATAAACAAGTTCATTATTCATATTATATAAATGACGTAATGGGGGCAGGTGTTCAAGCGCACCGGACATTCGGCCACGTTCTTTATCATTATATCCTTGTATATCTCCGGCCCATTTATCATAGGTATTATTAGGAACCGCAATTAACGGATATTTACATATTCCATTATCAATTAAATTGGATATTGACGCAATACAAGTCAGTGTTTTACCTACACCGACATCATAAGCAATAATTGAACTACCATTGACATTATGATAAGCGACACCATTACGCTGAGTATCATTCAGTGTTAATTCATTCGGACTATTTTTAAATCTTTTATTTAAAGTAAATCCTACGGGTATTTTTTCTACTTGCACCTGCGCTATACCATTATAGTTTTCATTCCAGATTTTTTCAAGTTTAATCTGGTCCTCATAAACAACTTCTTCAACCAGAAACTTTCTGAATAATCTGTCACCTTCGCGCTTGGTTCTTTGCTTCATGGAAATTTCTTTTCTTTTTTCCTGAGCAATTTCATTTTTACTTTTATCACTGTCTTTTTTCGAAGACAGGACATATCGTTTATTTTCGATATAATATTTAATTATTTCATCACGGGTTGCTTCTTGGAAGTCGCTGTTACGCAAAACGTCATTCATGTATTTTTCGAAAACTTCATTTAAAGGCAATAACATATCAAACTTCATGTTATTAGTGTGGGACACGCCAAAACGTCTTACTATATCTGCATGAGGCAATAAAACAATAGCTTTTTCATCAATTTCCTGATCACCGATTTTTTTATTAATTTCATGATCACAAATTTTTTTATCTACAGGTTTATTTTCTTTAAGAAGCTTAACGACACCATTATAATATTCCTCTCCAAATTTATCAACGATATATTTTCCATCACCAATGAGGTCACCATTATAATCTTTCTGGCTAATTAATTGAAGTTTTTTGATTACATTACCGGAAATATAGATATATTTATAAATCCAGTCGCCTTTATAATAATAGATAAGGCCTTTTTCGATCATTTCAGCTTTAGTGATAGTAAAATTATCAATCCATATTTTCCAGTTAATATCCGGATTTGTATACAAGTAGGCTTCGATTTCTTCTCTGGAAATACCTTTGTTGTATTTTTTAATGCTTTCGCGAAATGTCATTATCTTACTTTCATCAACATTTTGTTTTTCAATATGTTTTCCTCCAAATTCCTGAACTTTTGCTTTGTAAGTTTTTTCCATATCATTTTCAATAACTGCCTGAATTATTTTTTCAGAAATTTGTTTTTCAGAAGAATGACCGGTGTATGCTACCCTTATTTTTTCGATAACAGGTACACTTATTTTATCAAGGTCATTTTCTCCGCCTTTTACAACAATTAAATCAGAACCGAACCGGCCTTTTCTAATTGTTTGAGTTCCCATAACATTTTGTGGGTTTTCTTTAAAGTAAGCGTCTGCTATAAATAAATTTTTTGCCATGATTATATTATTTTTTATTTTTATTTTCTTATGATATTATGTTTTTTTTAATCTGAATCTTCCAATCCTTCTAATTGATTTAATTTAACTCCAATTGGCCTTAATCCATAAGGCGAATTGTCTAAATAATAATCAAAAGTATATCCGATTGCTTCAACTTCTTTAAGAAAACTTTGTGTGTGTTCATAATCTGCATTATCTTCGTCATATTCCTTTGAAAATTTATCCACTATTTTCCTTAAATTTTTTGGTTGTTTTTCCTGATGTTCAAATAGATCATAATATTTTTCATCTTTTGATTGAGAATTACTGGCAGATGCAAGTTGAATATCAATATCAATTTCAGCTTCGAGAAGTAATAATCTGGCTCTGGATTTTTCTTTTGTTTTTATAATCTCTTTTTTATCAAAATTTATTGTTGTTATATTTCCTTGAAAATTTTTACAATTAAATTGTATAGATTCATCCCATTTTAAAATAGTGTAAATATCGTATACAATCTTTCCTATAGGAATTGGATTACCCATTCTATCCATACAATCATCAATTGATTTATGTATAA
>Ga0172379_10003472_pt1 | contig 25064 bp, 14 predicted proteins | sample GrowelOW334metaG_FD_119756 | JGI IMG/M metagenome (GOLD analysis project Ga0172379, IMG submission 119756) | Groundwater microbial communities from an aquifer near a municipal landfill in Southern Ontario, Canada - Groundwater well OW334 metaG | ecosystem: Environmental > Aquatic > Deep...
AAAACATAAGCTGCCAGTAAGGTGTAAATAACTTCCAGATCAAGCAACCAGGCAACCGGCAAACTCCCGATGATTACGTCGCGGATGGTACCACCTCCAACAGCGGTAACAAAAGTGAGCACCAAAACGCCGAAAACATCCAGCTTCTTTTGCATGGCCGCCAGCGCGCCTGAAAAGGCAAACGACATAACCCCCAGCATTTCAATGAGTTGAATAAATTTCATGGCCTTAACTTCTCGTTGTTCCGGTGACGATCCGCATCACGTTCAGATTTCTTTTCCAGATTCTCGCGAAACGCTTGAGTCAGATCAATTCCCGTTTGATTGGCCAAACAAATCAATACAAACAACACATCGGCTAATTCGTCTTTGAGTTCTTTTCCCTTATCCGACTCCTTAAACGATTGTTCTCCGTATTGACGTGCAATGATGCGCGCTACCTCACCCACCTCTTCGGTGAGCATTGCCATATTGGTTAGTTCATTGAAATAGCGCACCCCTTTGGATTTAATCCATGCATCTACCAATTCCTGGGATTCTTTGAGTGTAATGTCGGAGTGTATCATTTCTGTACAGGTATGTATTCAAAAGTATCCATTTCCCGAATCTTCAGGTTTCCAGTACACTTTAAAAATAATTTATCTGCTGATTTACAGCTATATATATAATCACTTTCAACTTATAATCAACTTTGGCACGATCCTGTCTATAAAGCAAGTACAATACTTTTTTCACTGATAAACACCTAAAGCCCCGGCAGCATCACTGTCGGGGCTTTTTGTTTCACCGCAGGCTACATATACAACAGAGTGCCTTATTTGATTATTTTTGGACATTATCCGTATGCCCAAATACCAAAGTAAACATATAGGTGGCCTTCTCGCCCTCCTTTTATGTGCTTTCTTTTTTCTGGTCATGACCGAACACCGGATTGTGAGCAACCGCGAAGGTCAACTCAAAACAGCTTATGTGGAATTGCAAAGAACGGTAATCGACAAGCAACTTGAATTCATTCAACTCTACCAAACCCAATTAGCCGACACTTCCACCCTTACGCGAAAATGGAGCCAATTAAACGAACTGGCGAACAAACGCAATATTTCCATCTTTATCTATTCAGGCAATGAGCTCTATCTATGGACAAGCAATAGTGTGCATGCCCAACCGCTTGAAACATCACGCGATTCTTTCGCGATGAGTCAATCCAGAAATGCATATCAGCTGGTCTATCAGGTTAAACGCGGACAGTACACTTTTGTATTGGCGTATGTGATCAAAACCAACTTCGCCTTCCGTAATCAATACATTCAAAATCAATTCAGTCGCGAGCTGGGAAACTTTAAGGATGGCGTAATCAGTCATCACCCGATGAACAACATGGTTGCCATCAACAGTTTATCGGGAGTCCCCATCTTTTATATTCAGTTGTTTTCATTCACCCAACACACCCCGGTATGGCTTATTTTCATGCTTTGTATCACTTTAGGTGGACTTGTTTTCTGCATTCATCTGCTTGCACGAAAAAATATCCGGAATCATCCGGTATTGACCAGTGTAATATTTCTGCTTTTCTGGTTGACCTTTCGCATGATAAATACTTTTTATCATCTTCCTGATTTTGTTTATCAGCTCAAATTATTCAGTCCGGTTGTTTATGCCTCATCAGCCTGGCTTCCTTCCCTCGGCGATCTGGCTATCAATTCCGTTCTGTTTCTCTGGTTATTGGTTATCCTGGAAAGCGGCAAATTTGATCAGCGTCGTATGCCGGCTACCAAACGTAAAGTGAGTGTTTTAATCTGGTTTGCAGCATCCGTTTTGTCAACTCATTTTAGTATTGAAGCTATCAAGAGTCTGATTATTGATTCACAGATTTCGTTTGAGATCAGCAATATTCTGGTTAACGACCAGTTCATCTACATTTGTCTGCTTACCATCGTAATTCAACTGCTGAGTGTTTATTTCATCGTACGCAATTTCACACGCAGCATCCGTCCGTTTATGCGCCATCATCGGGCAACGATTTATATTGGCATTCTGGCCGGAATAATGTCCTATATCGCTGTAGCGTATCAGTTTTTACATATCACTTCTTTTCAGCTTGGCATGGGTGTAAGCTTGTTCGTTTTGCTGTTCGGATTTAAAATAATCCGTTTACGCATGAACCGGTTTCAGCAATATTTCATTGTTATTTTCATCATTTGTGCGGGATCAGCACTGAGCATTCATCATTGGGTGGAATTGAAAGAACTGGAGAACCGGAAACTTTTTGCCGTAAGCCTCATTTCACAAAACGATATTACAACGGATTATTTTCTACGCAACGTTGAAAAGAAACTGATTGCCGATCCATACGTTCTGAATTATTTTCAGAATCCATTGATCATCAAAGCTCAGTTTGAGAAACGCATACGTCAGATATACTTCACGGGATACCTGAGCAAGTATGAAGTCAACGTGCTCGACTACGAAGCCTCCGGCTACCATTTCAGGCAACGCAACATCCTGACTTACCAGAAAATCAATGAGCTTTACCATAAGCAGAGTCTGGAAACCATCAACACCCATTTTCGCTATATCCGCAACAGCGAAGAAGCAAAGGGGTATATCGCCAAGTTTGTAATCCGCAACAAAGGAGAAACCATTGGTATCTTGTTTATCCTTTTAAAACCAAAACTGATACAGGACGAAAACCGCTTCGATGATTTGCTGATTGAAGGTTTCAGGACCAATAAAAAGAAGGATTACAATTATTCGTATGCCATTTACAAAGACAAATTCCTGATCCATCAAAGCGGGAATTTTCCGTATCGAACCAACAATACCTGGGGTGAAACGCAAAATGCTTTCCGGTATTTTAAGGAAAACGGTTACGATCACATCATGATCACCGATGCACAACCACTAACGGTTGTAGTAAGTAAACCACGCGAAACCCTGCTTGAAATAACCGGCCTATTTTCATTCCTCTATACCTGTTGTACCATTTTATTGATTCTGGTTTTGTTTATACATTTTGCGCTGAATGCTTATTCATTTACGCGATTAACCTGGCTGTATAATTCACTGATCAGACCGATGCGATTTTTATTCAACAAACTGATGTTGATTCAAAAACCGGAAACGTTGTATATCAGAACGCGCATTCAAACGTCCATCATTTTTATTCTCTTTATCACCTTATTGTTTACTTCATTCTTCACCATCAATTTTATTACCGGCCAATACAATAACCGGCAAACAGAGCGCCTGATGAAGAAAATGCGCAATGTTGTGCTTACCGTAGAGAACGAAAACATTCACACGTTTGACTGGGAAAATTCAAATGAGCTGGAAGCTTTTATCAATCAGATTGCCGACTTTTATGATACCGATATCAATATCTACAATAAAAAAGGTGAAGTTAAAGCATCCAGCATTTCAAAAATATACGACGAAGGCATTGTTGGTAAATTGATGTCGCCTATAGCGTTTTACCATCTGAGCCTGTTAAGAGAATCACAGTTTACGCAGGATGAAGGTATCGCTGCATTAAAATTTCAGGCCGCCTATGCTCCGGTTTTCCGCAACAAAACGGAAGTGCTTGGGTATATTCAATTGCCCTATTTCAGCCAAAAGGCAGATTTGCTGGAAGAGATCGCGTCTATTGTGGTTGGTTTCATCAACCTCTATGTACTGCTCTTCATTTTGATAGGAATTATTGCATACCTGATTTCGCGGAATATCTCTTATCCGTTGATTCAGATTCAGCAAAAACTGGCACAAACCGTTTTTATTGGTAAGAATGAACCCATTGTCTGGCAACGCGATGATGAAATCGGTGAATTGGTCAAACAATACAATGCCATGATTGCTCAACTGGAAGCCAGTGCCCAACGTTTGGCTGAAACTGAACGGGAAGGAGCATGGCGCGAAATTGCCCGCCAGGTGGCTCACGAAATCAAAAATCCGCTTACGCCCATGAAGCTAAGCATTCAACATTTACAGCGGGCGTTTAAAAATAACGATCCGGATATAGCACAAAAAGTGGATCGAACTACGCAATTGTTCATCTCCCAGATTGATACCCTGAGCGATCTGGCCAGCGAATTCTCTTCGTATGCAAAGATGCCTTTGCCTGTATACGAACTCATTGACGCCGGCGAAGTGGTGATGCAAATCCGCGATTTGTATAATTTAAATGAGCATCTTGAAATTGAATTGAAAGTGGATCCTGATTGTACTTTTTATTTCGATAGCAGCTACCTGAACCGCATTGTTGGTAATCTGGTGAAGAATGCCATACAATCTATACCCGAAAACCAACACGGTAAGCTGACACTTGAAGTTAGAAAAGACAATGATTCAATCCTTATCAGCGTTAAGGACAATGGTAAAGGTATGAGCGCATCAGAGGCCGATAAAATATTCACCCCGTATTTCAGCACTAAAGTCAGCGGACTTGGGCTTGGTTTGCCTATTGTGAAAAGCATGGTAGAAAGTGGCCGGGGTCGGATTGAATTCCATTCTGTAGCAGGAGAAGGCACCACATTCCTGGTTACCTTACCGGTTAAAGGATGAAAAATTTCAGGTTCATTCTGGTTGCTTTCCTGCTTGTAACGTCTTTTTTTCTCAAGGCACAAACAATACCCGGTCAAATTTCCAGAACAATTATGGTAACCGGTGATACTATTCAGCTCGACACCATGATCATTTTACGTGGTTCTGTTGATATAACGCTTAACGGTTCCCGGTTATCAGAAGGAAAGGAATTCAGCATAGATTATTTCACCGGCAGATTAATCCTTTCTGCAATTCCATCGGGAAGTGAAATACAGGTACAATACCGCATCATTCCATTGCCTTTGAATCAACCCAAACGCCATAAAGAGCTTGCCCTGATTCAACCGGAATATAAAATCAGCGAAAATCCTTTCGTGTATAAAACCGAATCATCTAAAGAATTGTTCGACCGCGATGGTTTGAACATGACCGGAAATATTGCGCGTGGAATTTCCCTTGGCAACAATCAAAACGTAGTAGTGAATTCCAATCTCAATTTACAGTTCAATGGAAAATTGGGAGATGTTGACGTACAAGCGGTAATCAGCGATGAAAACAACCCGATTCAACCCGAAGGCAATACTCAGCAATTGCAGGATTTCGACCGCGTATTTATCCGATTCAATAAAGAAGAGAAACAGGTAACGGTGGGCGACTTTGAAATGAACAGGCCGGATAAAAGCTATTTTATGAATTATTATAAAAAATCACGGGGTTTGCAATTTCAGTTGCCTTTTGCTGTTGCCAAAGACCGCCAATTGAAAGTAGCCGGTGAAGGTGCAGTTTCGCGGGGACGTTTTGCACGTAATATCATCAATGGCATTGAAGGGAATCAGGGACCGTATCAACTCAAAGGGCCAAACGGAGAATTGTATATTATTGTCATATCCGGTACGGAAGCGGTATATATCGACGGACAGAAATTAGCGCGTGGCGAACAGCATGATTATACCATCGATTACAATTCAGGCGAAATAACCTTTATGCCCCGCAGACCAATAACCCAGTACAGTCGCGTAGTTGTGGAATTCCAATATGCCGATCGCAATTATGTGCGATCCGTATTTCATTACGAAACCGAGTACCGGCAAAAACATTTTGGATTGCGATTTAATTATTTCACTGAACAGGATCATAAGAATCAACCTTTCCTGCAAGATCTCAGCGACAGCAATAAATTGCAACTGGCTCAAGCCGGAGATGATCCGCAGAAAACCTTCATCAGCGGCCTGACTCCAACAACTTTCGCTGAAGGAAAAGTCTTGTATCGCAAAACGGATTCTTTGGGTTATTCCGGGATTTTGGTTTATGCTCCCCTACCGGGAACGGACACTGTATTTTACGAAGCCCGGTTTTCTTATGTTGGTGAATCAAGTGGAAATTATATTCAGCAAACCAGTGGCAATAACGGTCGTGTTTACAGGTGGGTAGCACCTTTGGGAGGTATACCTCAAGGAAATTATGAACCCATTAACCAGCTTGTAACTCCAAAACGGAATCAGATGATTAGCCTGGGCACTGACATTCAATTGGGCAAACAAACCACCCTAACGCTGGAGTATGCACGAAGTCAGTTTGATCAGAATACTTTTTCAGACCTGGATAGGCAAGACGATGCCGGAAATGGAATTCGCTTTCAGGTGCAAAATACTTTTCCTTTCACCGAACTAACGGCTTCAACGTGGAATCTACAAACTACAATCGCGTATGAACAGGTAGACCGTAACTTCAGCTATATTGAACGTTATCGTACTGTCGAGTTTGACCGTACCTGGAATCGCCTGTTGCAAAATACTTCAGCACAGGATACAGCAAAAGATGAGCGCATATTTTCAACCGGTTTGAATCTGAATCATCCGCAATTCGGATCCATCTATTATAATCTGGGATCCTATAACCGGAGTGGTTCATTGACCGGATTGCAGCATCAGGCTGGAACAGAACTTCATTATAAAACACAAACACTGATTACTCGCGCCGAATGGTTGAATACAACCGCTCAAACCACTGCAAACAGGGTGAGTGCTCTCAAACTGGATTATAACAAGACCTTGCTTGGAATTATGGCAGGAACACGATTCGAGACAGAACAAAGTTTGTATCGCAATGCCAGCGATACCTTACTCACCGGAAGTTATGACTATGATCAATATGCAGTTTATCTGAAAAAGAAAGACTCACTTGCCTTTGCTTATCAATTGGAGTATAAATACCGCGAAGATTATTTACCCATGCACACAGGTATGTTGCACGCTACAACCGGACAACAGGTTTCTGCTGCCACACAATATACCCAAGCTAATATGAACCGGTTGTCGCTGGAAGTAAATTACCGGGAATTTTCCCTGCATAACAGCAGCCTCACAACCTATACTCCTGAAAAAACAATACTCACCCGGATAGAATACGATTATGGTTTTTTGCGTCGTGTATTCACGGGAAATGTTTATTGGCAAGCAGGATCGGGAAATGAGCTGAGGCGCGATTTTCAGTTTGTTAAGGTACCGGTTGGGCAAGGAATGTATCTATGGAAAGATTTCAACGATGACGGAATGCAAACTACCAATGAATTCGTACTGGCGGCGCAGACAGATAAAGTGCTGGCCGATTACATCCGCATTTACCTGCCTTCCAACACGGTGGTTCGGATCAATTCCAATCAGTTCAATCAAACATTGAATATTAATCCAGCCGCTGCCTGGAGCAACAAACAAGGCTGGAGAAAAACCGCATCCCGGTTTAGTGACCTGCTGGCATACAAGACCGACCGTAAAACCAATGACTTAAATACAAGCGAATTTTTAAATCCTTTCAAAAAAATCAGCGACTCTTTAATTATTTCCCATGCCACCGTGTTTAAAAACACTGTGTTTTACAACCGCAGTAATCCGGTATTTGGATGTGATTACAGCTATCTGGAAAGCCGGAGCAAGCAATTCCTGATTTATGGATTTGACACCAAATCGCGATTCGAACAAACATTCAATACACGCTGGAACCTGAATTCCAGTATTGGAACCTTGTTTACAACCAATTGGGGAGAACGTAATTCCTTCTCCGATTTTTTTACGGAAAACAATTATGTTTATACCTACATCGAATACAAACCACGGATATTATATCAGGCTACAACTAAACTGCGCATCACCTTTATTTATTCCTATACCGAAAGTGAAACACCCCCGCTATACAGGAGTTTAAAAGGATTGAACCAGGAAACCGGGCTGGAAGTGCGGTATCAAACAGGTTTATCGGGGATACTGAACTTAAAATTCAATCGTTATCAGGTAAAATTCGACGGCAGTATGGCAACTCCTTTAGGGTACGATATGTTTCAGGGAATGCAGGAAGGTGTAAATTCCTTGTGGGGGATCAATTTTCAGCAAATGCTGGGAAGTAATATTCAGGTGAGTCTGAATTATGATGGTAGAAAATCGGAAAACCTCGCCATTATCCATACCGGAAAAATGGAAGCTCGTTACCTTTTTTAGTTTTCTAAACCTCAACTGTTTAATTTAGTTGCGTGGAAACCACCTCAGATAAAATCATTCAAACCGGAAATCTTGAACTCCTGGCACGTCAGGTTGTGGAGGGTTTTATTACAGGACTGCATAAAAGTCCTTTTCATGGCTTTTCGGTTGAGTTTGCCGAACACCGCCAGTACAACACCGGCGAATCGACCCGGCATATTGATTGGAAACTGTATGCGCGCACCGATAAAGTCTTTGTAAAACGATACGAAGAAGAAACCAACCTGCGCTGTCAGATCATCATCGATTGTTCATCGTCGATGTATTTCCCAACCGATCAATTATCCAAAATTCGTTTCTCCATTCAGGCCGCAGCATCTCTCATACACTTGTTGCGTAAACAACGTGACGCCTCCGGAATAACCCTGATAGACGACTCCATCACATTTCACAGCGCATGCCGTTCCGGAAATCTGCATTTAAAAATGCTGATGCAAAAATTGGAACAATTACTTAAAGCCTCGCCCAAACTGAGTCGAAGCAACCTTACGGAAAGCCTGCACCGCGTATCGGAAATGATTCATAAACGTTCGTTGGTCATTATTTTTAGTGATATGCTGCAAAATACCGGCGACGATCAGCAATTGTTCGCAGCCTTACAACATTTGCGGTACAACAAACACGAGGTCATCCTCTTTCATGTAGAAGATAAGAAAACAGAAATCGACTTTGATTATTCCAACAGGCCATACTTGTTTACCGACAGTGAAACGGGTGAAAAGCTTAAAATTTTTCCTTCCCAGGTCAGGGAACAATACCTGAAAAATCTGGAAGAATTCAGGCATGCATTAAAGTTGCGTTGTGCTCAATACAAAATTGATCTGGTTGAAGCTGAAGTGGGAGATGATTATGCTAAAATACTGCTCCCCTTTTTGGTTAAACGAAGTAAAATGTTCTAATCCAGGAACTTTACCGTTTGCAGGTACAACTGAATCCACAATTCCTTCTTTCACTGTATTTTTTCCCAATATTCATTCTGGGATATCTTTATTTTAATGACACCCTCTTTTACCGTATAAAGCAAATAGGTTGATGTATCGGTAATGCTACCGTTAGGCGTAATGCGATGAACATCCTTGTAGGGTATGCCTCTGACTGTAATCGTGGAATACGTGGGCTGTGCAAACAAGCTGCCAATAGAACATTCAGCACTAAATTCCTGAAAAACGAATTTCGCCTGCGATGCATCTAATAGGCCTTCTTCATATATAGAAACAAAAAGTTCGTTGTTCAGGATTTGACTCTCAAATACAAAATTCCTGTACTCACACTTTGCAATATTGTCAGGACAATAAGTTATCATACTGGTAACCTGAACATCTTTATAACCAATAACCTTTCCTTTTCCATTAAAAGTATAAATTGCATTGGAAGGCCACTGTATAAATTTCAGTGTATCGTATCCGGAATAAGTAACTATCCCTTTCTCATTTTCCGATAAACTATATGTGGTCGTTTTTGAGGCCGGACAATCATTTTTGCGGAAGGGATCGACCTCGGAGCCGCATGAAACACAGCATGTGCCTGCAACAACAATGAGCACGAATGATACGGAGGCTATGAGATTGCGCATAGTTATTCCTTATTGTATTCCAAAGCTATTCAAGTATAATAAAATCCTATTAAAATCAACCTTAAAATGGCATTAACACCAAATCCCCTGAACCCTGAAAAAATCAGGCATGATGATAGGGTTCTCCCTTCATGATGGTGAATGCACGGTACAATTGTTCGGCAAAGATCAAACGTATCAATTGATGTGAAAAAGTCATTTGGGATAATGAAACTTTAGCGTCAGCCCTTTCATATATCATCGCATCAAAACCATAAGCACCGCCAATCACGAACACCAGAGCGGGATGATGATTGAATTGCTTTTGCATAAAATGAGCAAATTGTTCAGATGAATATTCCTTGCCATTCTCATCGAGTAATATCAAATAGTCGTGTTGCGTAATTACCTTTTCCAGCATCTGTCCTTCCAACTTTTTTATTTTATCGGGATCGGAAGATTTGAGTTTGGTGGGTAGCTCCAGAATCAGGCTCTCAAATTTGCAATAATGTTTTAACCGATTGGCAAAAACAGCAAACCCTTCATCAACAAAATCGAAATGGGTTTTCCCAATCTGAATAAGCTTTACTTTCATGTTTAAAAAAACGCATGGAGGTGATCCATGCGTTATCATACATTCCTTATTCCGGTTTATCGGCCGGTGAATCTTTTTTCTTGCGGGGTTCCTTTTTACGGGTGAGAGTTACCTTCAATTCAGGTGCATCGGGTTCGTGATCAACTTCCAGTGTGGCTCCCTCGGAAGGCTCTCCTTTCAGCAATTCTTCTGCCATGGCATCTTCCACATGCTTTTGGATCGTTCTGGCCAAAGGCCTTGCTCCCAGATCAGGATCAAATCCTTTATCGGCCAAAAAACTTTTGGCAGCATCTGAAATTTTAAAGCCGTAACCTAATTCTTCAACACGACCAATTAGTTTAGCCAAGTTCAGGTCCAGAATCTTAATGATGGAATCTTTATCCAATGAATTGAAAACAATAACATCATCTATACGGTTCAGGAATTCAGGTGAGAAGAAGCGTTTCAAAGCGTTCTCGATTACAATACGTGCATTGCTGTCGGCAGCGGCCGATTTGCTGGGTGTGCTGAACCCTACACCCTGACCAAAATCTTTCAACTGGCGCGAACCAATATTGGATGTCATGATCACGATAGTATTCCGGAAATCAATTTTACGACCCAATGAATCGGTAATAAACCCTTCGTCCAATACCTGCAGGAGAATATTGAAAACATCAGGATGTGCTTTTTCGATTTCATCGAGCAAAACAACGGCATAGGGTTTTCTTCTGATTTTTTCGGTAAGCTGACCGCCCTCTTCGTATCCGATATAACCCGGAGGGGCTCCTACCAAACGACTCACGGCAAACTTTTCCATATATTCACTCATATCGATGCGCACAAGTGCATCTTCGGTATCGAATAAATATTTGGCCAGTACTTTGGCCATCTCTGTTTTTCCAACTCCGGTAGGTCCCAGAAACACAAACGAACCAATTGGTTTGTTGGGGTTTTTCAATCCTGCCCGGGTACGTTGAATGGCTTTTGAAAGTTTCTTAATGGCCTCTTCCTGCCCGATCACCTTGCCTTGCAATTCGGTAGCCATATTGAGCAAACGTTGCCCTTCGCTTTGCGCAATGCGTTTAACCGGAACACCGGTCATCATTGCGATCACTTCTGCAATATCTTCTTCAGTAACTCTGAAGCGTTGCGATTTTGTTTCATCTTCCCATTTGGCTTTCTCCGTTTCCAGTTGCTCCAGCAGGTGCTTCTCTTTATCGCGTAATTTGGCAGCCTCTTCGTATTTCTGGCTCTTCACCACTTTGTTTTTCTCTACTTTAATATCTTCAATGGCTTTCTCAAGCTCTACCACATTTTCGGGAACATGTATATTACCGATATGCACCCTTGCTCCTGCTTCGTCCATTACATCAATCGCCTTGTCGGGCAAATGCCGGTCGCTGATATAGCGGCCACTCATCTTCACACAGGCAACCAAAGCAGCATCATCATAAGTTACCGAATGATGGTCTTCGTATTTATTTTTGATATTGTGCAGGATCTGTATCGTTTCTTCCGGAGTGGTTGGGTTAACCATGACCGATTGAAAACGACGTTCCAAAGCACCGTCTTTCTCAATATATTGACGATACTCATCGAGTGTGGTTGCGCCAATGCATTGAATTTCGCCCCGTGCCAGAGCAGGCTTAAACATATTGGATGCATCCAGGGAACCGCTGGCTCCACCTGCACCAACAATGGTATGAATTTCATCTATAAACAGGATTACATCAGGTGATTTCTCCAACTCGTTCATCACTGCTTTCATCCGCTCTTCGAACTGACCGCGGTATTTTGTACCGGCAACCAACGAAGCTAAATCAAGCATGATTACACGTTTGTTAAATAAAACACGCGAAACTTTCCGCTGTACAATTCGCAAGGCCAAACCTTCCGCTATGGCTGTTTTACCCACACCAGGTTCTCCGATCAGTACCGGATTATTCTTTTTACGACGGGATAAGACCTGCGAGACCCGTTCAATTTCCTTTTCACGTCCTACAATCGGGTCCAGTTTTCCGTCTTCGGCAGCGCGTGTCAAATCACGCCCGAAATTATCCAGAACAGGAGTTTTCGATTTCACTTCACTTTTACGAATGGGTTCGGATGGCTTATTGCGCTCTTCGCGGTAATATTCGTCTTCCGGATCTGAAGTAATTTCGTTCTTGATTTCAGAAATATTGTTTTCAATAGCCGATTTAAAAATATCGTAGGCTATGCCATACTGCGACAGTATCTGGGAAGCCAGATTGTCTTCATCACGCAATATTGACAGCAAAAGGTGCTCAGTACCGATAATATCGGTTTTGAAAATCTTGGCTTCGAGATAGGTAATTTTAAGCACCTTTTCAGCTTGCTTGGTCAATGGAATATTGACTAAACTGGCATTATTGCCTGCGGTTCCCCGGATTGATTCTTCGACAGACTTTTTAACCCGGAGGATATCTATATCCAGTGCTTTCAGCGTTTTAATCGCTTTTCCATCTCCTTCGCGGATGAGGCCCAGCAACAAATGTTCTGTACCTATATAATCGTGACCCAGTCGGATAGCCTCTTCCCGGCTATAACTGATTACGTCTTTTACTCTTGGTGAAAACTTCGCTTCCATATACAATATACAAAGTATGTTTACTTTGGTTTGATCTATGTCAAATATAGTTCCAAATCCCCATAACTCAAAGAAAGGCCATGGATGAAAAGGCCTGTTTTAGTTTAAAATCACTTAAAAAAACCAGCGTCGGAAGAATCCAGCTGAGATTCGGGCAAAAGCATGACCACAATTTGATCGAACCGGTTAGATATCAGGTATATTGATTCATAAATCAGTGAATTATGTAAGTAATTTTGAACTATTTACAATCGATACGAAGAAATGTCGGCTACCTTTACCACTTCCTTTAAAAAAGAAGGGTTCTTTGAAGTTATTCATAAAGTATATGGTCAGTAACCGCTGTAAAATGGTGGTTAAAGAAGAACTGAATAAGCTCGGACTGCACTATATTCTTGTGGATTTGGGTGAAGTGGAAATCATGGAAACACTACCCGCCGAATTACTGGAACAACTAAAAAAATCTCTTCTGCTCACCGGTCTGGAAGTGATTGACGATAAGCGCTCTGTGCTGATTGAGCGGATCAAGAATGTGGTCATCGAAATGGTGCATCACTCGGATGAAATCATTCGTGTAAACTTCTCACAATACCTTAGCGAAAAGCTGAACCACGATTATACCTACCTGTCAAATCTCTTCTCGGAAGTACAGGGTATCAATATCGAGCAGTTTATAATTTCCCATAAGATAGAGCGAATCAAAGAACTCATGATTTATGGTGATCTCAATATCACCGAAATAGCCTGGAAAATGAATTACAGCAGTGTGGCTCATCTATCCAATCAATTTAAAAAAGTGACCGGTCTTTCGCCTACGCATTTCAAGCAGTTAAAAATCAGAAGACGCAAACCCATTGAGGAAATCGGCCTTGCTAACAGCAACTAAATTTTGAATCTACTTCAACGCATCATGAAAATAACATCCATTTTTAATACCCATAGCTGATGACAGACCCAACCACACCGGATATGGCTAAATTGACCGACCTGCACAATCAACTTTCATTGAAAATTGAAGAGAGTAATCAATTGAAAGAGTCCCTGGCCCTTGCACAAAAAGAACTGATTTTCTTAAAAGAAGAAAAAGGAAAACGTGCAGCCGAGTTGGGTATTGCAAATAAAGAACTGGTCTTCCAAAAAGAAGAAAAGGGGAAACGTGCAGCTGAACTGGGTATTGCCAATAAAGAATTGGAATTTCAGGATGGAGAAAAGGAAAAGCGTGCAGCCGAACTGGTGCTTGCCGATATTGAACTGGCTTTTCAAAGTAAAGAAAAGGCCAAACAGGAAACTGTCAATAAAGAACTGGAAGCATTAATCTATTCGGCCAAACTGGCATCCAAATATGCGCGTAGTCTGATAGAAGCGAGCCTCGATCCTTTGTTTACCATTAACCCGGAAGGAAAAATCACGGATATGAATAATGCATCCGTAAATATCATTGGTCGTACACGGGAAGAGTTGATCGGGACAGACTTCTTTGATTATTTTACCGATCCACAGATGGCCCGGGAAGTATATCAGCAGGTTTTTGCCAAAGGATTTGTGGCCGATTATCCGCTAACTATCAAAGATCATAAACTCACCGATATTTTATTTAACGGATCCGTTTATAAAGATGAATTGGGAAACGTGGTAGGTGTGGTGATTGTAGCCCGCGATATCACGGAACAAAAAATAATTGAGAAAGCCTTTAAAGAGGCAAAGGAATTTGCAGAGCTGGCCACCGGAATTGCCGAAGAAACAAAATTAAAGGCTGAAAGTGCCACACGGATTGCTGAAGATGCTGTAAAAGCGAAACAACAATTCCTTTCCAACATGAGTCACGAGATCCGCACCCCTATGAATGCCATCATCGGGTTTACGAAAGTGGTACTCAAAACAGATCTGACCGTAAAACAAAAAGAATACCTCACAGCTATTAAAATGAGCGGAGATGCTTTGATCGTACTGATCAATGATATTTTGGATTTAGCCAAGGTTGATGCCGGAAAAATGACTTTCATCAAAACCCCTTTCAAACTGGCCCTCTCGATATCTGCCATGCTGCATTTATTTGAAACAAAAATTCAGGAAAAGAATCTGCTCCTGGTTAAAGAATACGATAGCAAAATCCCCGAGGTGCTCGAAGGCGATCCGGTTCGCCTGCATCAGATCATCCTGAATCTGGTTAGCAATGCAGTAAAATTTACTACCCATGGAAAAATTACGGTAAGTGTACGTATGCTTTCAGAGGATAAGGATTCTGTAACTTTAGAGTTTGCTATTACCGATACCGGAATAGGAATCGCAGAAAGTAAAATAGCCAAAATCTTTGAGAACTTTCAGCAAGCTTCGAGCGGTACATCACGGTTATATGGTGGAACAGGGTTGGGTTTGGCCATTGTAAAGCAATTGGTAGAACCGCAAGGTGGTGAAATTACAGTAACCAGCAAATTGGGTGAAGGTTCCCGTTTCAGTTTTGTTTTAAATTTTCAGAAAACAAATGACGAGGCCCTTTCTGAAACTGAATTGATGGAACTGGATTCCGATATTAAAAATATTAAAGTACTGGTAGTTGAAGATATTGCCCTCAATCAGTTGCTGATGAAAACGTTGTTGGATGATTTTGGATTTGAATGCGATATTGCTTCTAATGGTAGAATTGCGATTGAAAAACTGAGACTCAATGTTTACGACATTATCCTGATGGATCTCCAGATGCCCGAAATGAATGGCTTTGAGGCCACTGAGTTTATACGCAATACGTTGAAATTACAAATACCGATTATTGCTTTAACAGCTGATGTAACAACTGTTGACCTTGCCAAATGCACAGCCGTTGGAATGAATGATTATTTAGCAAAACCGGTGGATGAGCGATTACTATACAGCAAATTACTAGGGCTGATTAAAAAACCAATTTCGTCAACCATTAAAATAACAAGCCCCGCTGAATTAGCAATGGATGCTGTAATTATATCGAAATATGTTGATCTGGATTACCTGAATCACCGTACGAAATCCAATCCGAAGTTGATGATGGATATGATTTCTGCTTATCTGGAACAAACACCTCCGCTGATTGATACCATAAAAAGAAGTTTCGAAGAGAAGGATTGGCCAACCCTGCAATCAGCGATTCATAAAATTATACCTTCCTTTTCCATCATGGGCATCAGTGCTGATTTTGAGAACATGGCAAAAAAAGTGCATGAATATGCCAGTTTGCAGGGACAGTCTTCTGAAATGCATGCATTGGTTGCGCAATTATCAACCGTGTGCCTGAAGGCATGTGAAGAGTTGGAAAATGAATTTAAACTGATTAAAAACAATCACCATGATACCCCATAAAATAAAATTATTTCTGGTCGACGACGACATTGTATTTCTGAAAGCTCTTGAGGTAGAATTTCTGAATGAAACCGAATACCTGATTGAAACCTTTACTACAGGTGAACTTTGCATTGAACAATTATCCCGTACCCCGGATGTGGTTATTCTGGATTATCATCTCGATGGAATTGAAAAGACGGCCATGAACGGAATTCAGACGTTGGACCAGATCAAAATCATTAACCCGGACATTCCGGTAGTGATGCTTTCATCGCAGGATAAAATACAAGTGGCTGTAGATAGTATGCATCATAAAGCTTTTGATTATGTGGTTAAAAGTGAAACTGCTTTTATGCGGCTTCAGAAAATCATCAAAACAATCTTTGGATATAAAAAGCTCGAAAAGGAACTGAACTGGTATATGCAACGTATGTAAAGCCTGAATAAAAACTACCCTTCTAACCGGAACTTTCCTTACAAATGTAAATCCCTGAGGATTTCATTTCTCAGCAATTGAATAGCCTTTTTGATTATTACAAAAAAAGCCGGCCCTTTGCAGGAACCGGCTTTATATAAATCAGGATGTGGTATTAACGAATTTTGGTAACCTTCACCGATTTGTTGAAGCTACCCTGAGTTATTACGGCAGTATACATACCGGTGCTTAAATCATCTCCAATGATCAGTGCTTCTTTAGGTGTCAGGTTCTCTTTATTGATTATAATCCGGCCACTCATATCGTACAATACAAAGTGCATCGGCTCATCGCTGTTACTTTCCAGTTGGAAGGTAAAATGCGTACTCGATGGATTTGGATATACGATCAGGTCAATTTCTCCATCCGGAGTTTCTTCCGAATAAATTTCTCCAATCTGATCCGACTTCGCAAAGCCGCATGTCATGGCACAACTTCCCAATTTATCTCCTCCATGCAACGTTAAATGAGGTTGAACTGCATTGATACTGATACTTAAAGTTTGTGTATTGCTTGGTTTGCCTGGAGGCACATGACATAACAATACTTTCGGATTATTCGGACTACCACCCGATGCACGGATATCCAACACACAAATGGTGATCTTACATGTGGTTTGGCACCCGTATGCATTGGTAACGGTGCAAACAAAGGTATAATTACCACCGGCTGTTGGGGTGAAAACCGGATTGGCAATGGCTGAATTATTCAAACCACTTCCTGTCCAACTATAGGTAAACGGTGCACCACCGGTTGCTGAGCAACTCAGGTTCATGCTCTGTGCACCATAGCCCAGGTACATTTGATTTACACCTGCCAGGGTATTGGTATGTCCTATTACAGTTCCACTATTATTTGGTGCCGAAGCAACTGAACAACTTGGTACAATCCCATTCACAGCAACAATAGCAGTTCCTGTTGAAACGTGGCCATTAACATCCGTTACGGTTAGTGTTACCGTATTGTTTCCAATATCCGAACAATTAAACGATGAAGGCGAAACGGTCATGGAAGCAATACCACAGGCATCGCTTGAACCATTGTCGATTTGTGCAGCAGTAATGGTTGCAGCTCCATTGGCCAGGGTAACACCTATGTTTTGTGTTATTACAACCGGAGGTGTAATATCATTCACAGTAACCACAGCAGTTGCCGATGATGAATTTCCATGAATGTCGGTTACAGTTAACGTTACGGTATTGGCTCCAACATTTGAACAATCGAAGCTGGATTTATCCAATGCAATCGATGCAATTCCACAATTGTCGGAAGAACCGTTGTTGATCTGACCTGTAGTTATGGACGCAGATCCACCGTCACTGAGCGCAATGGTCAGGTTTTGAGTAAATACCGCAGGTGCCTCATTGTCTTTCACGGTTACGGTAAAGCTACAGCTCGATGTACCAACGGGGTTGGTTGCTGTTGCAATTACTGTGGTAGTGCCAACATTGAAGTAACTTCCGGGAGCAATGGCATAGGTAATGGTTGAGGCAGGGATAGCCGTAGTTTCAGTAGCCGTATAATTCACCTTTGCTCCGCATTGACCTGCGGTATTATTTACTGTTATATTCGATGGACAAACAATTACCGGCGGAATTCCGACTACTTCAACAGTAAACGAACAGGTTGCCGATAATCCGGAAGCATCTGTTGCTTTATAGGTAACGGTTGTGATTCCAATCGGGAAAGTAGATCCGCTGGCAGGGCCTGCAATGCGCGATGTAGTTACAGCACAATTGTCGGTTCCAACCGGTACAGTATAATTCACTACAGCGCCGGCAGCGCTGGTTGCATATACATTAATATTGGATGGACAGTTTAATGCAGGAGGAATATTATCCAGCACAGTAACATTAGCAGTTCCTGAAGTTGAATTTCCATTTACATCGGTAACAGTTAACACCACTGTTGTTGCGCCACCTGTATAAATTACCGGTGTTGTAAAATAGGCAACATCGTTTCCGCTGGTATTCCATGGATTTCTCCAGATATAACGGGCACCAGAAGAAATTGCGGATAAATAGCCCCAAGGAGAAATACCATTGCCCCCTACATCTATTGCACTACCATAACCCGACCAACCGGTGCTGCTAACTTTCCAATTGGCTGCACTCGTACTCATGGATTGTGATCCATTGGTAAATTTGAAATCACCGGTTACCGTGAAGTCTCCAATCATCATTTCAGGACCTCCAACATCATTCGCCAAAACATGGAGGTAATACGTTTGGCCGGCAACCAAATTGGTAGATTGGCTATACACCTGACCCCAATTGTTGCCCGATCCAAATGCAGTTCCTTGCGTATTATCATCGGTGCTGATATAAACCGTATACAAATTATCAGCAGTCATTCTGGCCGTTAATACTCCGGAATTGGCGGATGAAACATTGTTGCAGCCAAAGGTCGATTTATCCAGACTCAAACTGGCAACTCCACAATTGTCGGTACTTCCGTTATTTACCTGAGCTGGTGTAATAGAGGCCGAACCGCTTGCATCCAGATAAGCAATTACATTTTGTGTAACCACGTTCGGACCTATTGCATCAACCACTTTTACATTGGCTGTTGCAGTGGATTCATTGCCATTCACATCGGTGACTGTCAGCGTAACGGTATTGTCACCTTCATCAGCACAAGTGAAATTGGTTTTGTTGATGGAGATACTGGCAATGCCGCAGTTATCATTACTTCCATTATTAATCTGAGCTGCATTCAGACTTGCATTACCGGCAGCATCGAGGTTGATGATGGCATCTTGTGCAATGGCATTTGGAGCCATATTATCTTCTACTGTTACAATAGCAGATGTAGAAGATGTGTTGTTACTGTTATCTTTTACAAAAAGTGTTACAATATGGTTGCCTACCTGAGCACAATTAAAGGTATTTGGTGTAACGCCCATATGAGCTATACCGCAGGCATCGCTCGATCCGTTATCTACCTGAGCGGGAGTGATAGAAACCATTCCGGAAGCATTCAAGCTTACGGTAATGTTTTTAGCCTTGGCAACAGGAGGAATATTATCAACCATCAAAATGGTGATGGATTTTGTTGCGTTACAACCTTTGGCATCCGTTACAGTAACCGAATACGTTCCGGCTGTCAGACCGGTACGGTTTGCCGAAGTGCTACCGCCAACCCAATTGTATGTATACGGAGCAGTACCACCTGAAACATTAAGTGTAATGCTTCCATTGGCTGCGCCGGTACATGTTTCGTTGGAAATGGTTTCCGCAATTATTACGCGCTTGTTATCAATTACAATACTAGCGGTAGAAGTTCCGGCAGAAGCCAACGGGCCTTCCAATCCTCCGTATTCAACAATATAACCCTGAATGGCGGTTCCAACATTATCCGGATAATCGTTCCAGATTCCCTGACCATAGAAATGTGCATAATGTTCGCCACCACGGTTTTGATCGGTTGCAGAATATTGATTGAGGTATGCTCCGCAATCGTTTGGTTCATTGCCTGCCCAATTCGCATATTGACCAATCAATGCAGGTGCGGTGCTTGCAGCACAATTTCCAAATGCACTCTTGAATTGATTTGAGAAATGACGTCCTAGTCCACCGTCTTCCAGACCTTCCGGACCGGTCACCCAACGCCAGGTTCCTTCGTATGCGCGATCGCTTGCACCCATCCATCCGGATCCCTGTAATTTGCTGGAAACAAAAGTCATTTCACTGGCTGAAGTTACAGTTACCAGATAACCTTGCATGCCATTATAAAAACGCAGACTCGAACCAATTTTGGCTGAATTCCAGGTTATGCCCAATGCAGGCACCCATTCATAAACATGTCCGTTTCCGGCAAAGGCAATTGCTCCATCGTTCTTTTTAATGGTATAATTAAACTGGTCAATGCCTGTAAAATTTGCATGTGGTGTATAGGTAAAGGAAGTTCCGTTATCAACTATCGTTCCATTGGCAGGCTGAGCTATATCCATATATATACTCACGTTCCAAGGATTGGCATCATTGCCCAATAAAGCTGATTTCAGAATGGTGATGGGTTGACCGGCACAATTTGAAAACGAATCATTTTTAGCTTGCAGGCAGAATGGTTCTACCAGCGAAATCTGATTTTGAGTTGCAGTACAGTTATCGGCATCCCTCACGGTTAAGCTATATACACCCGGTGCCAAATTTGTAAAGGCATTGCTGCTTTGGTATGCACCGCTGTTGAGTTGATATTGCAATGGAGCACGACCACCGGTTGCGTTAGCAGTAATAGATCCGCTGTTCGGGCCACTGCAATTGATATCCTTCGTACTGGTTATAGTTAATGCAGCTGATTGTGTGATGGTAACCGTTTGTGTTGCAGTTGCACTATTTCCTTCCGGATCCTTTGCAGTCCAAATAATATTGGTTGTTCCGACACCGTATGAAGCTGGTGCATTGTTGGTTACCGTAACACTGCAATTATCGGAAGCTGTTGGCGTTCCCAAAGCAACATTCACATTTCCTGATTGACAGGAAGGAATATTCATTATGATATTAGCTGGTGCGGTGATGGTAGGATTAACATTATCGTTGCCTGGTTGACAGAAACAATTTGCTGCTGCAATTTTACTATTGCCTATGCCTTGTCCGGCTCCAGCCAAAATTGGAATTCCGTTTGAAGCAATAGAACCTGTCAGTTGACCGCTGCTGATTTGAGCCATGGTGAAACTGCCACTACCTTCCAATGCATCCGGACATCCATCGTTATCGCTATCGATGTCAAGGTTGTCGGCTATTCCGTCATTATCGGTATCGGGGCAGGATTGAAAGTCTGCGCCAAATGCAAAATTACACCAGTTTTCCTGCGCCAGATAGTTGAAGCTGATACTGGTAAAGGTACCCATCATCCGTATGATGGCATACCCTTCGTTTCCGGTGATCTGCGTACTTGAATTCACAGCTACATTCTGAGACCAAACAACCTGAATGGGTGAACTAAATGTAATTGGAACATAAACACCCGGCTGTCCGATTGAAGCAAACACCAAAACCGGATTGGTCATTGGGCTTGCAAAAGTTAGCGTATTGCTGGTAACATAAATATTTGCAATCGTAGGATTGGCATTAGGTACACCATACGATGAAGGGAAAACACTATTGGCAAACATGTATGAGGTGGTCGAAATATTTTGAGAAGAAGTATAGGTGTAGGCAATTCCATTTATCAACCCGGTTGCTGTATTGCCACTCACAGATGGAGGATTCGACCAGTAGAAATTCGACTGGTTACATTCGTTTATGTCTGTGATTCCATCATTATCGTCGTCGGCATCCAGTGTATCCGGAATACCGTCGCCATCAGTATCAACACTTAACGAACCATTTGGTGCGTTAAGACCTGGCTCTGCAGTAATACTAAAATCGGCCCGGGCTGCACCAATTCTTTCTGCTTCATGTACCGCTTTAGTGTTAATGATTTTGCCGTTGTTCGGACCAGTTGCTGATGCTGATTGTGAAATAGAAATCAGCAGCAACCATACTACCGCACTCAGTATGCTGAAGCGATAGCGTAAATCGTGTAGTTGTTTTTTCATATGCGTTTGTAAATTATTTAATGTTCAGGGATGTGGTTTTTTCGCCTTTAGGCAATTCAAGTTTACCTTCTTATGACAAATGGAAATAAAGTCATGTTGTGAACGGCAATAATTTGTATGCGAACAACACCTAACAATTATTAGGTGTACTTACAAGAGTGTAAATCAGATTAACATAGGATTAAAATGACCATTCTTTCCATAAAAGAAGGAAACCCTTGGGTGGGAATTACAAAGTTTGAGAAACCCTGCTTCTTAAACCGGGCATCGATTTCCGTGAAACCGGTATGGCCTGATCCTGAATCATAACAACCGAACCGGTAATTTTTAAAATCTTTTCCAAATTAACCACGTAGGAACGATGCACTCGCATGAAGAGTTTCTCAGGAACCTGCTGAAGAAACCATTCCAGAGAATAGCGGAAGCTTTTCTTCCCTGATTCGCTGTAGACATCAATATAATTCCCTTCGCTTTGGACATACAGAATGGAGTGAATATCCAACTTAACCAGATCAAACCCATCCTTTATGATCAGCATTTCTCCTTCCCGGGATTCCAAATTAGCCAATGCAATATTAATGGCAGCATACACATTGGCTTCATTGAATGGTTTGGTAATATATCCCGATGGCTTTTGCTCCAGCGCTTTATTCAGGATCTGGTTATCGGAATGAGCTGTAATAAAAATAAAAGGAATTTTGTTGTTTGCCTGAATATAAGCTGCAATATCAATACCATCACCGGGATTCTTCATGCGAATGTCGAGCAAGACCAAATCCGGTTGATAGGTTTGTAATGCGGCAATCGCTTTTTCTTTATTATGTGCTAATTGTACGTTGTTATAACCGTTTGACTGGAGGATCATTTTCAGATGCTCTGCAATAATGGCTTCATCGTCTACGATTAAAATCTTTTGCTCCATAGTATTCAGGAAAGGGGAAAAGTTAAAGAAAATTTGAACCGATTCACACTATCCACCACAAATTTTCCGTTCAATTGCGATGCAAATATCCCAATTAAACGCATGCCCATTCCGGTTCCCTGCGATTCATGCTGTTTAAATCCGGTTCCATTGTCTTCCACTATCAATTCAACCTCAGCTCGGTTTAGGAGTCTGACTTCTATTTTGATAACAGGTTTTGATTGACTGACAAATGCATATTTAAATGCGTTAGCAACCAATTCAGAAATGATCATTCCAATGGCAATGGATTGATTGATTCCGAATAAAACATCCTCTATTTGCGTTTCAAAATGAACATGCATTTTTTCAGAGTTCTGCAATGCGTCGAGGTATTCCAGCAGATCGTTAATATACTGTTGTGATGAAACTTTTTCAGCATTGTCTTTGCTGTACAAGAGTTCATGAACCAGCGACATGGCCATGATACGACGTTGCATACCCTGAAGCGACTCTACATTCATTCTGGATTTATTCGCTGCGATTTCCAGTTCCAGAATAGAATAAATGAATTGCAGGTTGTTCTTTACCCGGTGGTGCACTTCCTGAATCAGTGTTTCAATCTGTTGCAAACTATGTTTCAATTGCTGATTGGATTGTTCTATTGCGATGTTGTGCTGATTGAGTTGCTTGTTAGACCGCGAACGTAAAATCAATAAGTAAGAAATAACCAGACATAACAATGCCACAAGCGAGAATCCTATCCATAAACGAATAGTCTCTATCCGGTTTCGCTCAATATCTGCATTAGCCAGTTCAATTTCGCGCTTTTGTTTTCTCAGCAATATTTCATTCTTCTCTGATTGATAGCGGGTCTTTATTTCTGCCAGTTCCTTTGCATTATCTTCGAGGTACACTTTCATTTTTGCCTCAAGACTTTTCGCGAGGTACAGATACGATTTCTCCCGATCACCCATCTGCCTGAAATTGTGTTCGAGAGTGCTGTAAATACCCTGTACACTTGAGTACCAACCTTTGGCTTCAGCAGTATCTACAATTTGCAACAACATTTCATTGCTTTTGCGGTAGTTATGCATTTTACCGTGAACCCTGGCTTGATTTTCCAGTGCATTAATCATATACCGGTAGGCGTTGGTTTTTCTCCAGATCAGTTCTGCCTGCTGATAATAATTCAATGCCAGCTGGAGCCGGTTCTTATTCTCGTACACAAATGCAATCTCATTCAGAGAAGTTGCCTGTTGGTTCAGGTTATTTTCATCCCTGCTGATTTTTAAAGCGATAAAAGAAAAGAATAAAGACGAATCTAATTGTCCGGTTTCAGAATAGATAGCTGCGGCACGGTTATATAATGGCAGCAGTAAATCGGGTTTCAAAACCAGACCCTTAGCCATCCCCATTGCATCATGTATATTTGCCAGCGCATCGGGGTATTTAGCCAGACAACGGTAGTATTCTGCCAGGTATACATTACCTCTTAACAAACCTTCGTTGAATCGCAATTGTTCAAGCAGTTTATATCCTTTTATTAAACTGTTCAACGAAGCCACATACTCCGAATTGAATTGCTGGCAACGTCCGATTTCCAGCAAGAGAATTCCCTGACATTGCAGGTTGTTGTTGTGTATGCAAAAATTCAGAGCTATATCGAGGTAGCTTCTTGCCTTGATAAAATCGCCTTTATCAATGTATATTCTTCCCAGTACGTAAAGTGCCTGCTCTTTTTCTGTCACGGTATGTGCAATAGCCAAGGCTGCTTTAGCAAATTGTATGGCTTCCGCTTCATTATTTGCCCGCTGCGATTGTTCAATCAGGTTTCTGAATTTTTCAGAGATTAATTCATCATCTCCGTATACTCTACTGACAAGTAATACCAACAGCAAAACACTTGCAATGCGCAAAAGCGATTTGCTCAATTGTTGACTTAGCCGGGAGGTAAAAGATTGAAGCAATTTAAGGAGTTTTACAAAACCAAATTAAGGATTTCCGGAGATTAATTGTGTGTTTCTGT
>Ga0172379_10003473_pt1 | contig 25051 bp, 21 predicted proteins | sample GrowelOW334metaG_FD_119756 | JGI IMG/M metagenome (GOLD analysis project Ga0172379, IMG submission 119756) | Groundwater microbial communities from an aquifer near a municipal landfill in Southern Ontario, Canada - Groundwater well OW334 metaG | ecosystem: Environmental > Aquatic > Deep...
ACGACCTCGTTTGCCCCGCGCACCCCTCGCTCTCTTTAGAGCCACCAAAAGGTTCATCTGCTTTGTTGCGAGCTCCGGTGCTCGTTCACCGTATGTTGCATACGGTTCACTTCACTCCTCGCTCGCGCCGCGCATCTGAAACCTTTTTGAGGTCTCTAAACTAAATACAGAAATAAACAAAACCGGCCCTGAAGGGCGGTTTTTGTGTATTCGCGTCACATATTCTAATCTGCATCCGGTCGGCAAAGATTCGAATATTTTGAGAATGAAAATAATAACGGCGCAGGCTCTTTCGAGTCCCGCGCCGTTTTGCGATGTCCACTCCTAGCGCCTGCTAAAAACAAATAGAATAGCGGCGCAAACTAGGAGGACACCGACGACTCTGACATCCGGTCCGGAGATCAATCCTTTTACGATTGCTCCAACCGCACCAATAACCACCCCGATGATAATCCCTCTGTGCAATGCTTTCGCAGAACTTCCCATGATGTATCTCCTAGTGGTAGGTAACAAGCCCATAATTCAGCCTATGTATAGGATAGCATGAAGCCATATGTTTGTCAAGCACTCGCAAAACACGGTAGAATCAAGAAATTATGGCGGGGGACACGGTACAGCAAATTAAGGAGCGATTGAGCATACAGGACATAATTAGTCCGTATGTGAAGCTGCGTCGGGCCGGGCGCTCGCTCGTGGGGCTTTGCCCGTTCCACAAGGAGAAAACGGGAAGTTTCCATGTGTCGACTGAGCGCGGGACGTGGCACTGCTTCGGCTGCGGCCTCGGCGGTGACGGATTTTCATTTATTGAAAAAGTGGAGGGTGTGGATTTCAAGGGCGCGCTAAAAATTCTTGCCGAAAAAGCCGGAATTGAACTTACTACCTATAGTAGTGGCGAGCGGGAAGACAAATCAAAAAAAGAACGGCTTCGTGAAGCGATGAACCGCGCGAGCGAATGGTACGCGGGGAAGCTTGCAGAGAGCCCCGCACACGCGTATGCGAAGCAGCGCAAACTTACGGACGAGACCGTTCGCAATTGGCGCATCGGCTACGCGCCGGAGGCATGGCGCGCGCTTCTTGAGGCGCTGACCGCTGAAGGATTTACCATTGAAGAACTGCTTGCCGCCGGACTTATCAAAGAAGCGGACGGCAAACGCGGTACCTATTACGATCGGTTCCGCAATCGCCTCATGTTCCCGATACGCGACGTGGCCGGCCGTGTCGTTGCTTTTACCGGCCGCGCGCTTGCCGCTGATGATCAGGCGAAATATCTGAACTCTCCGGAAACCGACCTCTATCACAAGTCCGAGCTTTTGTTCGGTATGGACGCCGCAAAAGACGCCATTCGCACGCGCGGTTTTGCGATGCTCGTGGAAGGGCAGATGGACGTGCTCCACGCGCATCAGGCGGGATTTCAAAATGCCATCGCGCTTTCGGGCACCGCGCTCACCGAGCGCCACCTCGGCCTTATGAAGCGCTATAGCGAAAACTTGATGCTCATTCTGGACGCTGACCTTGCAGGATTCAAAGCCACCGCGCGCTCCGCCGCACTCGCGCTCACCGAAGGGTTGCGTGTGAAGGCCGCTCGACTTCCTGTGGGGAAGGATCCGGCGGATCTCATCAGCGAAGACGCAAAAGAGTTCGCACAGCGCATCAAGGACGCTAAGCCTATCGTAGAATTTTTTCTCGCCGAACTTTCCGAAAAGGAACGCGACCCGCACCGGCTTCTGCGCGCTGCGGAGGGCATCGTCCTGCCTATCATCGGTGCGATACCGAGCCCGATGGAGCGCGAACATTTCATGCAATCCGCCGCGCGCTCCCTTGGGCTTTCGGTGGAAGCAGTCCGCGAGTCGCTGAAGCGATTACCGAAACTTCAAGAGGCACAAAGCGGTTCCACCATACAGAGAGCGACGGCGCCGGCTAAGCGTGCGCCGCTCGACGTTCGTGCGGAACAGCTTCTCGCCGTTGTGCACGCGTACCCCCAGACACCGCTTGCCAGTCGTGTCAAATCAGAGTATGCTCGAATTACTGAAGCTGAGTTGCCTCCTTTGATTGAGCTACCCGAACCGGCCCTGTTCCAAGCGGAGCAGACATTCGGAGAGGAGCCATCAGAGGACGCGGCGGACGAGCTTTTGCACGCCTTTGAACAAGCGGTTATCCGCGAGGCGTATCAGGAACAAGTCAGCAACTTGAGACGAGCGGAGGCCGCGGGGGATGCGGTCGCCATTGCAAACGCTCAAACAGCGTGTACGAAACTCTCCGCACGTCTCGTGTAATCGGACGTGGTAGGTAGTCTTTTATATTTTTATACATTTTATTTTCTCGCATGGCGAAATCTGCTGCAAAAAAGAAGAAGAAAGCCACAAAGCCCGCTAAAAAGCGCGTCGCTAAGCGTGTTGCCAAACGCCTGCCTGCGTCGCGGACGACGCGACAGGCAGGTGCACCCGCCAAGAAAAAGAAAGTAGCAAAGAAGAAGCCGGTACGGCATTCAAAAAAGAAGGTTACCAAGAAGCAGGTCGTCCGCGCGGCGGTTCGTGGCGCAAAGGCAAAAGCGAATTCACAAAAGGCGGTGTCGGCCGAAGCGCTTATTGAAAAAGGGAAAGAGCGCGGATACGTGACCTACAGCGAAATACTCAAGTCGTTCCCGCACGTGGAAGACGATGTCAGTTTTCTTGAGTCGCTCTACGAGCGTCTCTCAATTGCCGGCGTCGATGTGCTTGAGGGTGGCATGCTCGAAGACGCAGCCGACCAGTACCTCGCCACGCGCAACATCAAAGACCGCCACTCCACCGGCTACGACTCTATCCAGATTTACCTCCGCGAAATTGGGCAGTACCCGCTCCTTACCGCCGCCGAAGAGCGCGAGCTTGCGAAGCGTATTGAAAAAAGCGATGCCGAAGCGCGCAACATCCTCGCGCGCTCTAACCTGCGCCTCGTCGTCTCCATTGCGAAGAAGTACGTGGGACGTTCGCCCGATCTCACCCTCCTCGACCTCATTCAGGAAGGGAATCTCGGCCTCTTCCGCGCCGTCGATAAATTCGACTGGAAGAAGGGTTACAAATTCTCAACCTACGCGACCTGGTGGATACGCCAGGCCATCACGCGTGCCTTGGCCGACCAGTCGCGCACCATTCGCATTCCCGTGCACATGGTAGAAACTATCGCCAAATATAAACAGATATCGCGTCGCCTCGCGCAGGCCCTCGGTCGTGACCCGCAACCGGAAGAGATAGCGGTAGAAATGGGTGTGGAGCCGGAAAAAATTTACCAAATAGAGAAGATCAATCAGGATACGCTCTCGCTGGAAAATCCCGTCGGCTCCGACGATGACGAGCGCTCAACCCTTGGCGATTTCATCCCCGACGACAAAATTCCTTCGCCCGTGCAAGAATCTTCTGAACGCATTCTCTCGGAGCAGGTGAAACAGATTTTGAGCGACCTTTCGCCGAAAGAGCGCAAGATATTGGAAATGCGCCACGGGCTCATGGACGGCATTTATCACACGCTTGAAGAGGTGGGGCGCGAGTTTGGCGTCACGCGCGAACGCATCCGTCAGATCGAAGCAAAGGCACTCGAAAAAATTCGCACACACGATAAGGCGAGGCACCTGAAGTCGTACTAAAAAGGTATAAAAAATCGAGCCGTCCTTTCGGGCGGCTCGTGCGTTAACGTGTTTAGCACAATACAGCTGCCCCACTACTCTTGTTGACGATGAATCAAAAAGAGCCTCCGCGGAGTAGAGTCACGATTGCTGTACTTAATGCAGCTGCGCATGCGATCCCGACGGATAATACAAGTCTTGAATCGCATTGCTTGATGCCATACAATGCCCCGATAAGACTGTTGTACGCGAGCAGAAGGAATGTTGCCGCGGACACCCCCTCTACTGAACTTGCGAAAAACACCTTCTGGAGTTGCCACAGTTGAGCAATAGATACGCATGCAACCGTGATTGAAAACAACATTCCAAATACATTTCCGTCAAGGAACGGCTTCATCCAAGAGCTTAATCGCCGAAGCCAATTTGGACTGATGATGTTCATTCGGTTTCTCCCAAAAAATCAAAAAGCGTTTCAACCTGCCTTTATTTATACACCATCCCCGCCAATTAGCAAGATATCCACACTAATGACCGACCGGTCACTAGTTTTGATAGTGCTGCGGTAGAATGAGAGGATGGGAATGCTGGAAAAGAGCGCGAGACGCGAGCGGAGGATAGGGAACTTCCAAAAGGCATTGCTCACGGCTGCCGTCCTCGGTGGCGTCGTGCTTATCGCGGCGACGATTCCGAATGCCGCTCAGCTCCTACGATTCTTTCCGGGATATAAGAAGGGCGCGAGATTTAATTATCAATATGCCTCAGCGCTTGGACGGCTTGCGGCGCGCGGACTCGTTCGTTTTGAAGAAGAAGACGGTAAGCTCTATGCTCGTATCACAGAGAAAGGTGAGCGAATGATGCAATTGGAAATCGCAAAAATAACCGCTACGAAAAAGCGCAAGTGGGATAAACGCTGGAGAGTTGTCATTTTCGATATTCCCGAACGACGCAGTAGGACACGCGTGCGTCTCCGCACGGTCATGGAAGAATGCGGGTTCGTGCGGCTTCAGGACAGCGTGTGGATATTCCCCTATGACTGCGAGGATCTGATCGCATTGGTAAAGACGGATCTTCGCTTGGGTGGGGATGTTCTGTACATGATCGTGGAGAAGCTCGAGCGCGACAAGCACCTGCGCGAACACTTTGGCTTGCCGCCAGTTGATTAGCAAATGCGAGGGGGGTGGGGTATCAAAACTAATGACCGGTCGGTCAATAGTTTGGATAGTCTATACTGGAGTGTTATGGGGCAGATGAAGAAAAAGGGGGTAGTGAAGAAGCGCCGGAAGGCGCCGATCAAGCACTGGAGCCATTCCAGCCTGATGGCGTTTTTGAGGAACCCTTTAGCCTGGTACAAGCGGTATGTGGGGGAAATATACGACACGCCGACGACGCCTGCGGCGGTGGTCGGAAGCGCCGGGCATCGTGCGCTGGAGCATTTTTACAGTGGAGCGCCGAAAGATATTGCGATACAAAAAGGCCTTGAATATGTGCGCGACGTTGCGGACTTTGAGATCAATTTTGGCGCTGCGAAAACGAAAAGAGCAAAGAAAGAGAAGCGCAAACATATGGAAGCCGAGTATCTGCGGGCTATCGGCTACTATCTGGCGCGTCCGCCGAAGCACAAGGTGCTTGGGGTAGAAGTGCGGGGCGTGGTGGAAGTGGAAGGGCTACCTATTCCGATAAAGGCGATTTCTGATCTTGTCGTGGAATCAAAAGTGCAGAAGGGCGCGGTGGATATCGTGGACCACAAATTCGTCGCGTCGTTCTCCAAGGGAGGGGCGGCGAAATCGCTTTTCGTCATCCAAGCACTCTTCAACTATTACACCGTGCGGGAGATGTTCGGGAAGCCAGTTCGGCGCTTCATCGTGTATGAGTGCAAGAAAACGAAGAATGCGGACGGTAGTAGCCAAATGCGGCGGTACGAGATAGATTTCCAGAAATGCAAAGAAGATTTCAAAGTCTTTCACCGGCTCATCAGTGACGCCACGGAAGAAATTATGCGACGGCGCGTGTACTTGCCGAACCCATCCGATATGTTCGAGGGCGACAATTCTTTTGATATCTACCGGCTGGAATTGGTGGACGAATGATTAGATATACAAACCGCCAAAGAAATCGTGTGTGAAGACTATCTCGCCTTTGTATAAGATATCCTCGTGTCCTAAGAATCTCGCGATGTCGCCGTTCCATGTAGCTTGATATCTCCAGTCGCCATCTTCGTATTTCGATGGACCACGAGGTTGGAACGTTTTTTGTTTGTCGCCAGCGGACATTGCTTTCTTTAGGAAATTGAACGTCTGATGCGTAAAATCCGCATCATCATGATATTTCTTTTCCATTCCACCGCCGTAGAGCGATGACCAAATCGGTTTACCTTTTTCCCATACCGTTTCTCGCCCCCAAGATTGGAAGTGTCCCCCATAACTATCTTTGTAATAGAGATCGCCATCGCGATGCTCTAGTTCATGAAAGCCAGGTTCACTTGGTTCAATCTCCACTCCACCACCCGCATACGTTTTCAGCGCGGCCTCACCGATGAAGTTATTTAATTTTGCAAGAAATTCTTTGCCCATATTCTGATTTTTAATCATTGCGCGAGTGCTTGGTCGATGAGCTGTTTCGCGGCGTCGTAAGAGTAGCCGCCGGCCATCACGATGGGCGGTTTGCCGGTCACGAGAATGACGGAATAGGGTGTACCGGTCGCGCCCATGTCGAGCGCATTCTGCCGGTCTGCCATGATGCGCGCATCAAGAGTGGTGGAGGCAGTGGAGAAACAGGTGGCGAACGCATTGCCCGTAATACCAACCGATTTTGCGATCGTGCCGTAATTCGCCGGATCAATTGGCTGGCTCGCAAAAAGCGCGGTCTCAAATTTCCAAAACGCGTCGTTGCCCGCGACTTGTGCGGCGCATTCAGCGGCGCGCGCATGCGAGAGTGCATTCGGATGTATTTCGGTCAGAGGGAATTCACGATACACCCACGCGACTTGCCCGTTCACCCCCTGGTTTGCGATAATTTGATGCATCACATCGTTGAATTCTTTGCAGTAGGTGCAATCAAAATCCGAGTATTCCACCACCATAACTTTTGCAGCAGGGTTGCCGAGAATGTGGTCTGAGGCACCCACGGGGCGCACGAGTCCGGGATTGCCGCCGCCCGGTATCGCATTTCTTGGTATTGAGGCGAACAGAGCGATGGCGACGATGATGCCTCCGATAATAATGGCAAGCGGAACGGTGTAGGAAGATTTCATAGAGGTAATGCGTGGGTCATAGAGGGCATTATAGCGGTACTTTCACCCCAAAGCGAAGTGTCGATTTTAATGTCGCGAATATCGCGCAGGTCTTTGTATTTGAGAATGCCGTGTTTGAGTGCGTAGTCATAGAGCTCGCGCGTGAGTCGGACGTCTTCAATGCAATACTTGGCGACCTCGTCCCGCCTACCTTCTTTCCACCATTCACCCGCTTTGAGACCATCGCCGGATTTACCGCGACCTAAGGTGGCTTCCGCAAGCGATTGGAGACGGATGCGCCGGCCGAGAACTTTCTGCACTTCGCTCAAAAGATCGAGCGAACGAATATGGGAGAGATTTCCGGGATAGTAGCGATTGAGGAGCGGAATATCAAATGCGTCGGAATTAAAGCCGATAAGCATATCGGCGTGTTCAAGTACGCGCCAAAGCTTCGGGAGGTCTTCTCTGAAATACGAGGTGTATTCGTCGGTCTCTGAATCGTGAATGGCGACGACCGTAAGCTCTTGTTCATTCACATCGATGTGTCCGCGCACGAGCGAGTCCGAAATGGATTCAATATCAAATGTGATGACGCGCATACCCGGTTAGGACAACATGGCATTGCTCCATGTGTCGGACGTTTCAAATTGTCCCATGCTGTTCATAGTGCCTCGTTGTCGCATAGCATGCAAATCGCGACTGGAGCAAAGACACGATGCCATGTTGTCCTACCGGGCATACGATTACGAGCCGGCGCGCAAGCGCGCCGGCAATTCATTTACCGGAAGTTCAACCTCTCGCCCCAAAGGGGCCCCTTCGGGGCTCGTGGCGAGGACTTTCATACGGACCGTACCGTTTGCGACTTCATTTGCCCCGTATGCCGCAAAGTAGGGAATGTCGCGCTTGACCGCGTCTTTTATTTGGTCGCCGAGCGCCCGCGTGCCCAAGTTTACGAAGACACGCACGCCCTGCGCACGTAGCGTATCGGCAAATGCCTGCGCGGCGGGGATGTCGGTCGGCGTTGGCGTGCCAATGAAAAGTTGCGGTTTCCGTGCACCTTCATCAAGCGCGAGTGAATGCGTTTCCAGAAAATCAGCAAGGGTGACGTCGCCCAGAGCGAAGCCAACTGCGGGGATGGGGTCGCCGCCGAAAAGTGCCACGAGACCGTCGTAGCGTCCGCCGCCGAAAAGCGCGCGTGGGTTTGCCGGATTGGTGTCATACACCTCGAAGACCAAACCGGTGTAGTAATCAAAGCCGCGCGTAATGCCGGGATCAAAGACGGCGTTGCCCACGCCGCGCGTCTTGAGGGCCGCAACGAGTGTTTCCATCGGCTTCGGGTCGATGAGCGAGAGCGGGTCCTTTTGCGTGATTGTCGAAGACGCGGCGGCGAATGCCTCCGGCGTCATTTTCGCTTTTTTATCAAGCAGGCGCAGGTATTGGCGGACGTCTTCGCCCGTAAGTCCGGCCGCTTTGCAGGCGGCGTTGAGGAGCGCGCGTGAATTCATGCGGATGACGAAGTCTTTCTCGGTTGCGCCGAACGCTTTCAGAATTGCGGACGCAAGTCGCACCACTTCAATATCGGCCTCGCCTTCGGGAAGGCCGACGAGGTCAATGTCCGCTTGATAAAACTCTCGCAAACGGCCTTTCTGCGGGCGTTCGTAGCGGAAGCGATTGCCGATTGAGAACCAGCGCAAGGGAAACGCGAGTTCGCGACGCTTACCGGCCACCATGCGCGCCAAGGTCGGCGTCATTTCAGGGCGAAGCGTCACTTTGCGGTCGCCGCGGTCCGTGAAGGTGTAGGTTTGTTCGTTCACTATCTCCTCCGAAGTTTTTGCTTCATATAATTCGGCGCGTTCCAAAGGCGATGCGTTATATTCTTCATACCCCCAGAGCGCAAGCGTCTCGCGGATGCGCGAAAACATCGCATCCATCCTTCGCCAGTCGGCGGGATAGAAATCACGAACGCCTTTATAGGGATCGGTTGAAAGAGGTTCAGCCATTTTTCGATTTTATCACGCGCGGCCGTTCTGTGCGTAACCGATTGACAAATATTTTGCCGGGGGCAGTATGGTGAATGGACGGGCTCATTGCACAAAGAATGGCCTGCCAATTGCTGGACAATCAACCGATTGAAAGGGAAATTAAGATGGCTAACGAAAAGAATGAATCTGACAAGGTGTGCTTCCGCTGTGGCTTTTCACTCGGTCGCGTCTTTGCGACCACGGTGGTCGAAGGAGCACTGCAGAATTTTCACTGCGGTCTGCTCGATCCTTGTATGAACGAACATAACATGGAGCAAGCCCGTCTCGCGAGTAAACGGTCGCGGTTTCTGCAACCCCAACCCCAACTCCAACTACAGGCGGCGCAAAGGAGGTGATCCGCGCGTGTCTGCGACAGGGCTAATCACCCTGTCATCCTAGTTCAAAATAAGTTTTACAGTGGCGCTATTCATCCAGCGCAACCATCGCGGACCCCACCTGAGAGGGGTCCGTTTTTTATACCTAAACACCCGTAGTTTCCGGTTTTGCGGAGACGTATTTGAGAATGATGTCGCGCATCTGCTCGGGATGCGAAATACCACGCATAGTGAACTCCACATCAGCGCCGGCGCTCTGGACTTTGATGTCGCCTATGCCGAGCAAAGAAGAAACGATACCGGTGACATTCGTTGTGACGTCCTGTACGCGCGGTAGCAAGAGGCTCGATACCTCGCGGTAGAAGAAACGGCGTTGTTTGATGGTGGCGATGCGTTTGTTGGTAAGTATCCATGCGTTGAGGAAGTAGCGGGTGAAAGCGCCCCACGCACTCGTCCACATAATAAGGAGCCAGACTCCGAGCGCGGCGCGCATGAGCGGCGTCTGATAATCAAAGACCATTGCATACTTCGCCAAGGGCGGTGCGAGTACGAGAATCTTCGGGAGTGCGAAAGGGAGCACAATAAGAATGGCAAACGGTAGGAGCTCGCCGAGAAAGAGGAACCAGTGCTTACGTACTTCCTTCACCACATGCTCGCCCGGTTCGAGTTCAAATTCTTTCATGGTAAATAATTGGAGAGGAAAAACGCTTGGCCATTGAGCGCGTACGACATAAGTGCGAGCGAGACGAGGATGTGTGTCGCCATCGCCGGAAAAGCGACCCATGATGCGTGGGAGTAAGCAAGCCAGTGATAGATAGCGACAAGCGTATAAATGGCCCAGAACGCGAAAACCGCGTAAAGGATCCACGTCACGGCGATACCGGATGAGAATCCGCCCGGCAGATACTGGAGCAGGGCGACGGGCGGCGCGAAGGGTTGAAGTGGCTGGTCGGGCATTAGGGAAATGATACCAGGACGACGCGCGGTTTGCCGTACTGGTCATTGCGTATCTCTGCCGTGAGACCTTGCTCCTGGAAGAGCGCGCACGCCGCAGCGGCGTGCGCGCGGTCGCATTCTATCCACGCCCGGCCACCCTCCGCTAGGTGACACCTAGCGGAAAGCGCGATGTGGCGGATGAAATCCAATCCTTCTTTTCCAGCGTAAAAGGCGAGGGCGGGCTCATAGTCGGCGACGCTTGGTGGAAGAGTACGGTCATCAGGCACATAGGGCGGATTTGCTGCAATGACATCAAATTTCATATCCCCAAAGGGCTCGAACAAATCGCCGATGCGCACGTCCGCGCGCGTAGCGTCCAAATTGTTTTCGCGGATATTTTTTCGAATCGTCGCCTCAAGCGCAGGGTCGATTTCACCGAAATACACCTGTGCATTCGGTAGCTTTGCCAGCGCCGCACACCCAATCGCTCCGCTCCCGGCACAGAGATCGAGAAAACGCACGGGGGTATCCATGTAGGACCTCGGAGGTCCTACATGCGCTAGGAGTTGTTCGGTCCACCACTCGGTTTCGGGGCGGGGGATGAGAGGATTGGAATCGAGATAAATTTTCAGGCCGAGAAAAGGTTGCCAGCCGATGACGTACGCCAGCGGCTCGCCCTCGGCGAGCCGCTTCTTGTCTGCTTCAAAATAAGGGTTTCGTAAACCCTTATATTTTTCGTCCAGCAGCCATTGCTCATCGCGGGTCATACGAAGAAAGTACCATAAATACAAAAGCGCCCGCGCTTTCGCGCGGGCGCCCTTGTATTTCAGCGAAGAAATTAGTAAGCGAAGCTTTCTAACTACGCTCGCCTCGGACAACTAAACGAAGACGTTCAGTTGTCGCTCGGCTCACTTGTTAGTAGCCACCGCGGCCATAGCCGCCTTGTGCGCCACCGCCGAAGCCTCCGCGGTCACCGCCTCCGAATCCGCCTTCGCGGCGAGGAGGACGATCACCCTGCGGGCGAGCGAAAGAAACGGAGAGCGTACGCCCGTCCATCTCCTTGCCATCCCAGCGATCAATGGCTGCCTGAGCTTCCGCCTCGGTCGCCATTTCCACGAATCCGAATCCGCGTGAGCGGCCGGTCATGCGATCGCTGATAATGCTCGCGGACACGACGTTTCCGGCCTCACCGAAAGCCTTCTTGAGATCGTCTTCCGTCGAGCGATAGGGAATTCCGCCTACGTAAAGCTTGTTCCCTTGCACCGAACCTGCACCTGCTGGACTGTCCATGTGTATTGGATCTAACTGGTTAACCTCGCCGAAACTGAACACTTGCGGCCGTAAAGCCGAGCGAAGCTCGAATACTCTGCGAGTAGTCGAAATATGACAGAAATACCCCCAAAACGCAAGATGGTGTGGATAACTATCATTGCCGATTGACACCTATTGTGGTCAGAGTATGCTTACTAACGAGATTGACACATTTTCATTGTTATTGTCTGGGGGCAGTTCCGCCAATCTCTCCTTAATAAGTGCCTCAATCGAAAACGATTATGCAAAAAGCATTGCGTGTCTCTCTACCCGTGCTCTTTTCTGTATTAGCATTCGGAGCCTCTGCTCCTCTCGCGTTCGCAGCAACAATTTCAGTCGATCCAATGTGCATTGCTGACGCTCCCACCAATGGGGAGTGCAATGACTCCAGTACCTACAAGACAATCCAATCTGCGATTAGTGCTGCAACTCCTGGCGACACGATTAATGTCGCGGAAGGAATATATGAACTCTCAGCGCAACTCAATATTTCAAAAGTGCTATCTATCGTCGGTAGTGGGGCAGTAACGCTGAAGGCAGTGAGCAACTATGGAACCACGAACGGTTCAAAGCACCTCCTCACCGCCTACACCGGGACGGAAGCAACGCCAGTCACGATCTCGAACGTTACTTTGGACTGCAATAGTAACTGCTACGGATTCAACACCTATAGTAATGCATACGTCGTCTTGGACGGCGTTACAGTCACCAACAGCAGAGGTGCCGGTTTGACGGTGAATGGCTCAACCGTCGTCGCGACCAATCTGAACACAAGCGGTAATGCTTGGGGCGCAGTCAATGTCGACCCGGGAAATGGCGTCACAACCCCTTCTGCATTTACGCTCAACAGCGGTACATTGGCCGAGGGAAATCAGATTTGGTCAGATGGTAGTCATGTAACGAGCGGTGCAACGGTCACCGTTTCGGCCACTGGTTACAACGAATATTCTTATGCAGGTTCGGCTGCGCATCGTTGGGCGAACGGTGCAATAACTAACGCGGCTTGGATCGCTAGCGCCCCCACCGTGTTGTACTCAACTATTCAATCCGCCATTGACTCTGCAACTTCCGGCGACACGATTAATGTTGCAGCAGGGACTTATAATTTGACGTCACGAATTGATGTCAATAAAGCGGTCAGTCTAGGGGGCGACGTTACTACTCCGGCTAATGTCGTAATTAACGCCCCAACAGCAGGCGGCACCCAGCACGGACAGAACTCGGTCTTCATGGTTACGGCCAGTGACGTCACCATCCAAGGATTCAGAATTCAGGGCGCTCTCCATACTGGAGCAGCTCAGAATGCCGGAATCTATGTTGACGACCCGCGTTTAGTAGCCAACCCGGGACTCAGCAATATCACCATCAGTAATAATGAGCTCACCAATAATGGCTGGGGAATTTTTGTGCACAACATCAAAGATTCAACAATCTCAAACAATAAAGTTTACGGTAATAAAAGTACTGCTACCGCGGGTAAAGAATACGACGCTGGTTCAGGCATAGTTGTTTATGGTAGAGCACAGGACATAAATCACACATATAACCTGACCATAGATAACAACCAGGTCTATTCCAACGAGACAGAGGGAATCAGGGTTGATGTGTCATCGGATGTAGGAGCGTCTTCCTGGGTCAACGACCTAGCGATAACCATCAGTAACAATATTGTCCACGACAATGGAAGAACGATTGGTGGAGTTGACAAATATATTGGTATCAAATCAGCAGGATTTAGCAAAGGCGTAATCGTGTCTGGCAATGAAATCTACGGACATGTTATGGGAGCGTCACCCACTAATACTAATCAGAGCTCGGGAGTCTGGATAGCTCCAAGTAATAGTTGGCAGATTACTAATAACAACATACACAATAATACGAATGGAATAATTTTTGTGTATTCGTATGCAGGGTCTGGCAACCACACTATTACTGGTAATGATATACACGAAAACCTAAGAGGTATATCTATAAATGACGGTAGTATAGCTACTGCAAACAATAACAGTATTTACTCTAACGGCAGTACTGCTTTCTCGGGTATAGGGTTTGCCCCATATGGAGTTTATAACAGTGGTGCTGGATTCGGTTCTATTAACAGCTGGTGGGGGAATGCCACAGGACCTTCCGGCTCCGGCTCTGGCACGGGTGATGCAGTATCAGCCAATGTTACTGTTGCTCCTTGGTACACCGATGCCGGAATGACGATGCTCAGCAGCACGCTTCACGACATCTTCACCGGTATCGCAACGACTTTGTCCGGGCCTAGTCTGACGATTGCCAGCAACATTGGCGATGTCACTGCAAGCAATTACAAGTCCTTCCCGGGCTTGTATTTTGAGAAATCGATTGATGGAATTCCAGTGGGTAAAATTACCTTCAGTTCAGGATTGGACCTGTCGGATCCAAACACGCAGACATTTCTTCAAAATCTGGGAAATGTGATGGAACAGAGCAGCGGGCACATAGCTTTCAACGTGGGCTCGTCTGAGTTCGCGGGTAAGGGAGCAGCTCTTGAAATGTACAATATGCCAGCTGGCATTACACAATCGCAGATTGTTGTTCGCACCGATTCAGGGAATATCATGAGCCCAACAGGCATCGTGGGGTCTTTCGCACAAGACCCAACAACTGGTGATGTGACTTTCAGCGCAACGCACTTTACGCAATTCGACATCGACACAATTCCGCCAATGATTGATGGACATGCTGATGTAACTGCCGAGGGTACTCCGACTTTAGGCGCCACAGCAACGTACACCTCGCCCGCTACGACCGACAATATCAGTCCAGTTGGCACCGCTACTTGTGAACCTGCGTCCGGCTCACCCTTCGCATTTGGCGACACTCAGGTTACCTGTACGGCAACCGATGCAGCCGGCAATAATGCCATTCCGGTGACCTTCGTTGTTCACGTCGTGGATACTACTCCGCCTGCCATCCCTGTCATCAGCACGCCTGCGCAATTCGCGAGTACGACTGACATGATTCACATTGTCGGAACGGCGGAAACCGACTCGACGGTCACGATAACTGGTGGTGCGAGCACAGCGACCGGCAGTGCAACGGGCGGCAATTACGACATTGTCGTAACGTTGACTCACAATGCCGTGAATACTCTCAGCGTTACCGCAAAAGATGCGTCAAACAATGTGAGTGTAGCCGCAACGGTTGCTATCACTCATGACAACGTTGCACCGACCGGCACGATAGTAATAAATGAGGGAGCAGCGTACACAAATAGCGTCAGTCATCAGGTGAATTTGGTTCTCTCTGCGAACGCTGATCTTTCCGGCGTTACACAAATGAATATCGCAAATACCAGTTCGTACGCTGGATGGGAGTCGTACAACGGCTCGAAGACCTGGACGCTATCGGTAGACGATGGACAAAAAACAGTCAGAGTTAAATTCATGGATGCCGCAGGCAATGTGACAGCTACGGGTATTCCGGCGATCATTACCGTTGATACCGCGGCACCCGCCACTCCGGTCATCAGCACCCCCGCGCAGTCAGTGAATACAAACACAATTCACATTATTGGAACGGCTGAAGATAATTCAACGGCTACCGTGACCGGCGGCGCGAGTACGGCGAGCGGAGTTGCAACTGGCGGTGTCTACGACATTGTCGTGACCCTGACCCATAATTCGATAAATAATCTTAGTGTCACCACGAAGGATGCAGCGAATAATGTGAGTACGGCCGCAACGGTTGCTATCACGCATGATGATACTTCTGTAGCGCCCGCAAGTTTGGCGGTCGGTTCACCGACACAGACCACGCTTGCGCTCAGCTGGACCAACGGCGAAAGCAACGGCAGTTACTACACCATCAAGCGTTCGGTGACTCCGATAATTGATGACGCAAGCTTCGCTGCGGCGACATCGCTCGGCGGTGCGCCAACTCCAGCGAGTGGAACTCAAGGATATGTTGCGAAGAATCTCACCGCGGGCACGACTTACTACTTCGCAATCAAGATAACGGACGCAGTGGGCAATGTTTCGGCGATGAGTACCGCAAATGGCACGACTGCATCGCCCGATGCTCCGGCACCAACTGACAGCGTCGCACCGGCAGCGGTCACCGACTTGAGTGCAATGGATGGAGCCACTGCGACGAGCCAAATCGTGCTTGATTGGAGTGCGACCGGCGACGACGCTAGCACCGGTATTGCAACGAAATACATCGTCAAGCGTTCCACGAGCACGATAACAGCCGGCACATTCGATGCGGCAACAACCGTATTCAACTCAATATCACCTTCGGCTCCCGGTTCTAATGAGACGTTGACCGTAAGCGGCCTGACTTCCGGCACGCAGTATTGTTTCGTCGTCAAAGTGCAAGACGAGGCGTCGAATACTTCAACCGTCAGCAATTCAGTGTGTCACACGACATCAAATCTTCTGCCAACCGTCACAAGCGTAGATCCGGTGACCAACCAAAATGACAGCGCAATGCCGATAACGGTAACCGGCACGAACTTCGTGACCGGCACGACTACCGTGCGCTTCACGAATTCTTCAAACACATTTGACCTCGTCGGAGTGTTTGTTGACGCTACGCACGTGACCACAACGGTATCAGTCGGCGCACCGGCTGGTGTGTATGGCATACGCGTGATCGACGGGAACGGTACATCAAACGTATTCGCTTCCGCCTATACCATCACGAACGCCCCGATACCACTACCAGCGGTCACCGATGTCGTGCCATCAACCATCGGCAACAATGACAGCAATGTGAATGTGGAGATCTATGGCACGAGCTTCACAGGCGCCACGGGGGCGGTCCTCGATACCGGTTCTCCGACAACGCTTACGAATTTCGTAGTCGTATCTGACACGAAAATTACGGCAACCATTCCGGGAACGCTCCCCGCAGGCACTTATAACGTGAAGGTGACGAACGCAAGCGGTACCAACACGGTGAGCGCCGTGCAGATAACCGTGAACGCTCCGGTGATCATTGACTCTAGTACGACCCAGGACCAGGTAACGGATAAACCGATTGATATGAGCGGCGACACGGGCATCATTCCGGTGCAGATCACTATGAATTCCAACGCCGATGATTCCACGCTCGACAACAACACGACGATCGAAGTCATCATTCCGCCGGCGACTACCGTCACGACAATTGACGATAAGGGCGATACGGTAGCGTATACCGGCAACATCAATCCGCCGCAACTTGTGAAGCCGACTGAAGAGATTGCCGCTGCGGCAGGTGATAATTCCGTGGTAATCACGATGGGCAATCCTAATGAGACGATTAACTTCAGCCAAAATTTCGTCACGACCGTAACGCTTGAGACGACCAACAGTTCGGCGCCACTCATCTGGTACTACAATCCCTCAAGCGGACTCTCGATTGCCGGCATAGAAGGCGATAAGGATGGTGTGCATTACGTGCCGGGCGGCACGGTGCTCAACACCGTGAACAACGGCGGAACGTACACGCACACGATCGGCCTCTTGCTCAACCACATGTCGAGTTATGTCGCCGGCGTTACCCCGACCATTACCGGTACTTCGCATACGAGCAGTATCATCGGGACTACCATAACCATCTCCGGTACGAACTTCAGTCCTGGTGCAGTGGTGAGGTTTGGCGACACAACGGCGACCGTAACGGCAAATAGTGTGACGGAAATTACGACATCGGTGCCGGTAATCGAAGTCGGTTCCTACGTCATCACGGTGACCAACACTGATAACTTGAGTGCGACCGCGCCAAATAACTTCACGGTCCAGCGCCATAACAGTAGTGCCAGCGCGACACCTGCAACGCGTGCCACTCGAGCAACACCGACCGTAAGCCCGGCAACGCCAGCTACGCCGGCAACTCCCACACGAGGCCGTGTGCTCGGTGCGGCGGTGTACAACTTCACGAAGTCGCTCGCAGTCGGCTCGCAGAATGCCGATGTGACGGCGCTTCAGCAATACCTGATCGATAACGGCTACTCGGTACCGGCCGGCGCGACGGGATACTTCGGCGCGCAGACAAGGGCGGCCGTCCTCGCGTTCCAGAAGGCGAAGGGTATTGCGCAAGTCGGCGTTGTGGGTCCTGCAACGCGCGCGGAACTCAACAAGGGCGAAGTCGCAACGACTCCCGAAGTCTCGAATGCTGACTTGACGGCTTCTGTGGCGAACGGCCTCACCTCCGTACAAGAGGATGCGATCATCGGGCTTCTGCAAGCCTTCGGTGCAGATGAAACGACTATCGCACAAGTGCGCGCAGCGCTGGCGAAATAAGTTTTAAGCGCAACAAAAAGTCGGACATTGGATGTCCGACTTTTTGTTGCGCCCCAGGGTTATTTATTGTATCGTTATTGGGACATGCAGGAACCCAAAAAGCCGCTTCACCACCATCTGCTCGACTATTTTCTTCCGCACGAACGGAACAATTACCACCCGAATCTTTTCAGTGCGGTATCCATCGCGGCGCTCGTGTTCGCCGTCATCATCTTTGAAGGCGCGTATTTGGTGCAGACGAAATATGTGTTCCTCAAGACCGATTTCCTCGCGTCGGTGCTTCCGGGCGCGCTCGTGGCGCTCACGAACCAAGATCGTGCGATACAAGGACTCGCCGGCGTGACTCAAGACGCACTGCTCGACAAGGCCGCGCAGGCAGCCGCGGAAGATATGGCAGCAAACGGCTACTTCGCGCACGTGTCTCCGGATGGGAAGGATCCATGGTACTGGCTCAACCAAGCCGGCTACAAATACAGCTATGCGGGCGAAAATCTTGCGGTGAATTTTACCGACTCGGAGAATGTGCAGTCGGCATGGATGGAATCACCGACGCACCGCGCAAATATCGTGAAGCGAGAGTACACGCAAGTGGGATTCGGTACGGCGAACGGTATGTATGAAGGGCAGGAAACTACGTTCGTCGTGTCATTTTTTGCGGCGCCCGCCGTCGTCGAGGTTGCGGTCAGCGCCCCGGAGAACATTGCTATCGCGGAAATTCCGGTAGCGGAAGCCACGACGACTTCTACAAGTACGGTGCAAGTGCTCGGCACTCAAACTGTGGTTGCAGATAATTCCGGCGCCGCGGCAGCCGCGGCGCCGGTTCCTGCCACGCCAAGCTGGCTCGCTCGTCTCTTGGCCTCGCCACTCCATACCCTCTGGGCTATTTTCACCGTGCTCTTCGCCATCATCGCCACGGCGCTCGCCATCACCATTCTCGTGCGTGTGAAAGTTCAGCATCCGCGCATACTCATTGGCGGCACGATGCTCCTCGTACTTATCGGCACCTCAATGCTCCTCAGCGCCGAGCTTGCTGGTCCAGTCCATCTGCTCCCCGACACGCAACCCGCCGCCGTTGGTGCAGCACTCCCGAATTAAAAGCCCTGGGCAAAGGAGGGTGGGGACAACATATTGACAACCAGGAATAAAGATGTAATATACTTCTGTCATAAGTCAACCCCCTTCAGGGGATAACTTCCGACAAGGGACCGTTCTTTCACAAGTTTTCAAGAAGGAAAATAATCATGTGCGATGTTGGTATGAAAGTAGCCTGCTGTTCCTTTGCGTGCTCGGCAACCATCAGAGGAAGTTGCCTTTTCAAAGAGCCTGCCGAAAGCAAGCCTATAACACCACTAACACCCCCTGTTGCGGTGGAAGAATCAATCTTCATCGCCGGTTTGGGAGATTCGTATCTGCCGGCGCCGAGAGCGCGCGGCAAACGAGCACAGATCTGACCCTTTTCGTTCCCGCAAAAACGCCCTGGAATATCTCGGGGCGTTTTGTTTTCCGCTAGAAGCCGCTGACCATTGCGGGCGTAAAGAGCGTCGCGATCATTCCGAGAGCGAGCAATACGACGATAATGACAGCCAGTGCGCGTTTCATTTGGTTATTGTAACAGGTCTGATAAGGTCCCGTTTGATGTCCTCAAAAGTGCCGCCGACTTTCTTGCCGGGGTTGAAGATATCCAAGGGGTCAAAGATTTTTTTTGTTTTTTCAAAAAGCGTTATCATTTCCGGTCCGAATTGCATCGGCAGGTAGGGAGTGCGGACGATGCCATCATTGTGCTCGCCGGTAATGCTGCCTCCTGCCTCGACGACCATCTTGTACACCTTGGGCGCGAGGTCGAATATGACCTGTCTATTTTCTTCTTTGGTCAGGTCCATGAGCGGAATGATGTGGATGTTGCCATCGCCGATGTGGCCCGCCACCGTGTATATCATATTTGATTTGTATTCGTCGAGAAGGGCATTCAATTTCGGCAGGAATGTCGGATAGCTTGAAGGCGGCACGACGAAGTCGTCGATGAAGGGCGAGGACTGAAGACCGTGCAGATTTTTGCGGAGCAGATTGAAGCTCTCGCGCCGGACTATCCAATATTTCTCCGATTCTTTTTCGTTCTTTTCAATTTTTGTTTGCACATCGAGGCCCGCGAGCGCCTCTTTCGCCACTGCTGCACGTCGGTCCGCTTCCTCGATAGTGTCTTCGGCAAATTCCGCCATCAGGATGAGTTTCGGTACGCCGCCGGTAGCGACCATCAACGCTTCGGGAATGAAATCAATGCCAAGCATCGCGGCTTTTACCAGTCCCATTTGCGAAAGCATCTGCGGCATAAATTTCACCGCAAGCGTAAAGGTGTGGTCGTCGTAACTTTCAAATGATTCGGGGTTCTGCGGCAGGACGCGATTCACGATCTCGGGCAGGATATCGAGATTCTTGAGGAAGATGACAAGCATTGCGCGGTGCTCTTTCGGCTTCACAAGCCCGAGCTTTGCTTTCGTCCAGAGAGCGAGCGTGCCTTGGGAACCGCAAATGAGTTTCGCGAGGTTGAACGAATTTGTTGCCGCATCGCGAATGCTCCAGAGCGCATAGCCTGCCGAATTTTTAGAAACTTTTGGACGGTGCTGCTCGATAAGTGCGGAGTTCTCGGAAAGGAGAGTGTCCATCTCGCGATAAATTTTTCCTTCGAGCGTTTGCAAATTTTTCTTTTCCTCGAGCTCGGTCGGCGAGAGTGCCTTGAAAGTGGTCTGCGAACCGTCGGAAAGAACGACCTCCAGCTCCTCCACGTACTTCTCCGTTTTGCCGTATTTGAGGGTGCGTTCGCCGCCTGAATTGTTGGCTACAATGCCCCCCATAGCGGCTATTTCGCGGCTAGCGGGGTAGGAGGGGAGCATCAAGCCCTTTTCCATAGTTGCCTTCTCAAAGTCCCTATACAGCACCCCCGGCTCCGTCTCCGCCCACCCCTCCACATCATTAATTAAGGGTTTCGTAAATCCATAATTTTTGTTGAGACTAACGACGCCCATGTGGTTCATGTGTTTGAGGAAAGAGACGACTACGCTGGTGGTCAGTGGGCCACCGGACATGTCGGTGCCGGCGGAGCGCGCGGCGAGGGAAACATCCGCGCCCGCTCCGCGGGCGCGGCCTATCTCTTTCACGACCGCGCTCACGTCATCTGCATCTTCCGGGTACACGACCAGTTCCGGCGTTCTAGTAAAAAGGGAAGTGTCGCGGGAAAATTTTTGTATGGTCTCCGCATCGTCGCTCACCTCGCCTTTCATCACGCCCGCAAGCGCGGTTTTTAACTCGTCTTTAGTCATGTGGATAGTATACCTTCTTCATAAAGGTAAGTGCTATGTTGAAAATAATGCGCACGCGCATATTCGTTGTTCTTTTTGTAGTGGTTACTTTTTTAAGTAGTGCGCAATCTGCGCTTGCGAGTACCGTTTTCAGTCAAACGCCGAGAAACGAAGATCTCAATGGTCCTGTATTAAATTCCCCATACTTAGTGATGTTTGGGTGTTTTGGTTTGAATTATTGCGGAGCATATGGGAAAACGGTATACAACATTGGAGTTTGGATCAAAAAAGTCGGCAATCCGGCCGATATTCGATTGCAAGTGGTAAATTCAATCTTCTCTTATCCTCCCGCCGATAACCAAAATTTTTCGAATTCGATTTCCGCCAGTTCGGCTTCAAGTACGGCATACACGCTCAAATGGTTCTATTTTCCGAATGGTGTAGTCATCGGCAACAATCAGTTCTTTCTATTTCAATTCACAGGAGCAAACAATACCTCTAATAAAACGGACTATTATCGAGCTCTGTACGATCCTAACAATAGTTATAATGCCCCACAACAGTGGTGCAAAATCTATCTCGGCTGCTGGTCATCAAGATTCTTTTGGATGATGGACGATGAAAAGACCGACCTTTCATTGCCGCCGCCACCGCCCGATCCGTGCGCCATCCCCGGTTCTTGCGCCTCAAACGTTCTCTTCTTACCTGGTATTGAAGCGAGCCGGCTCTATCGACCAGACTTCAGCGGCGGCACGGATCAGCTCTGGGAGCCGAATACCGATGGCGACGCAGAAGACCTCCTCCTGACCGCAGACGGAAAGAGTGTACGAAATGACGTGTATACAAAAGACATAGTTGATGAGGCATATGTAGTCGGCCCTAATATCTACAAATCCTTCATTGCGCAAATGAACGGACTCAAGACAGCCGGTACTGTCAACGACTGGGAAGCCGTACCCTACGACTGGCGCCTTTCGTTTGATGAAATCTTAAATAGCGGTCGTCAATTTCCGGACGGACGCATCTATTATTCCGGCGACCTCGCAGCGACCTCGTCGCCGTACCTCATTCAAGAGCTCCGTCGTCTTGCGAAGAGCTCGAAGACCGGAAAAGTAACGATAGTTGCGCATAGTAATGGCGGACTTCTGACAAAGGCACTTACGCAAAAACTCGGAAGCGAAGCATCAGCGCTCATCGATAAAATCATTTTTGTCGCCGTGCCGCAGGCTGGCACCCCGCAAGCGGTCGGCGCCATTTTGCACGGCTACGAGCAGGGGTTACCGAAAGACTGGTTCTCCGTTTTTCTCAAACCAGAAGTCGCTCGAACGCTCGCAATGAATATGTCGAGCGCGTACAACCTGCTTCCATCGGCAAATTATTTCACCTATGTCGATGATCCGGTCGTGACATTTGATAATTCAGATTTTCTTGCCGGATTCCGCGTTCGTTACGGCAGTGCAATTCATGACGGGGCGCAGCTAAAGAATTTCGTTACCGATGCATGGCGGCTCGCATCATCATCACCGAGTGACCTTCAGTATCCGTCCGTGGGAAATGCAGCTCTCCTCACCCAAGCAGAAGCTGTGCATAGCGCACTCGATGGCTGGACCCCGCCGCAGGGCGTGTTGCTCCATGAAATTGCAGGCTGGGGAGAGGACACGTTATCGACCATTGAATACAAAGAAGGGAAAAGATCCTACTGCAGTAACCCAGGGGATGCTCGCACTTGTGTCGCCAGGCCCGCAGTCACTTACTATCCAAAAGAAGTCGTGGAGGGTGATGGGACGGTGCTCGCGCCGAGTGCGTTGTGGATGCCAACTTCAAGCGCGATGAAGTATTGGGTGGATTTAGGGAATTACAACAAATGGTGGATCAACGGAAATGTTCCGCGCAAACATGCCGGTGTTCTAGAAGTCCCGTCACTTCGAGCATTAATACAAAACATTCTCACCAATTCCACCTCGACAACCCCATTAGAATTTATCACCACTTCAGCCCCACCTGCCGAATCTATGAAGCGCCTTCGCTTTTTGCTCCATTCGCCCCTCGATCTCTCTGCAACCGACAGTCAAGGAAATGTTGTAAGTGCCGCAACTTCGACCATTCCAGGCGCCCGTTGGAAGCGATACGGCGAAGTCCAAGTGCTTTCTGTGCCTGAGAATACTCCCATTACCCTCAGTCTCAATGGCTACTCCACGGGCTCCTTCACCCTTGATATGGAAGAAATAGACGGGAGTAACGCTGTCATCGCTTCAAGCACATTCTCCGCCATCCCGTCTGCAACGAGCACCAAGGCGACGATGGCCTTCCCCGACGGCACGCTTCAAAACGCGTCGCTGCTCCAGCTTGACTATGACGGGAATGGCGCAGTCGATTATTCCCTCAAGTCGGAAATCGGAAAAGAAACGGTGTTTGACGTCACACCTCCGGAAGCGATTCTGACTTTTGATCCAGTGTCGCAAAAGCTCCAGGTCACTGGAACCGACAATCTTCCTAGCACCATCGTTTCAACAACCGCAACATCCTCAACCATTACTGACGAGGCTGGCAATACCCTGCAAATCGCCTTTAAGAAACTCAAACAAGAAGGGAGAGAAATCAAGATGCAGATACAAGAATTGCGCTATAACGGCGTATCCGTCGGAGAGGTCCCCAAAATCGTATTACAATATGAGTGGTCTGCCGACAGAGCAGGCAAGCTGAAAGAGCTTGAAGAAAAAGCTGATGCAAAAGGAATTACCGTCGAGGGGCACTATGATTCGAGGAAGAACGCGACGAGGATAGAGGAGAAGATGAGGGGAGAGGAGGATGAGAAAGAAAAGGAAAGCAAGAAGACATTACCGGGACTCGTCGTGATTCGTCTTACGACCGAGAAGGGAACATTAAATGTGAGTTACTAATTTTAAAAATATGACAAAAAGAAGCGTTCTAAATATAGGAATTATTGGTAGCATTTTGCTATTTTTTCCGGCAATTTGGAGTCAATTTTCGTCTTGTTATCAGAGCGATTTGTTTTTCTGCAAGGATTCTTACGGAATGGTCGCTGCCTCGGTACTTCCGCTATTGCCAGTTCTTATTTTTTCCCTCATCACTTACAAAATGCGGGATGAGGTCTTTCGCGCGTGGTGGGGATTCGCGTGGTGGTGGACGCTCATCATCATTGCTGTGACGCTCTTTTTGCAAAATGCGGGCGGTGGAGGGGGATTGGGCATCGGCGGCGCAGTATCAGGAGCATTCGACGCGCTCGTCCTCGGTATCCTCTACGTCATCCTCGTTCTTGTCTCTCTAATCAAGATTGTGCGGACGTATCTCAAATTGCGAACATCAAGACAGTAGCAAGGTCGAACCTTGCTAAAAAGGGTTCTTTTGGGTTTACACCCTGGGCGGCGGTTGTATACTACTGACCGGCTGGTTCATTCACACACGAAGACAAACAAAAGGAGGGCTTATGGGAGTCTATGTCGCCGTACTCTGCTGTCACTGCAAATTGCCGATAGGCCATCGGATGCATCGAAAATATACCAATGAAGTCAGCGGGCTGACATTCCTGTGGCACTCTGATGAAATTCGCGACTGCTGGAACGAACTTCAAGACCAGCTTATCGACGAGTACTACTGGCTTCTCTATCGCGCCCTGCAAAAGGAGGTCGTATGAAAATTGTGAAGGTTATCGCAGTTGCTCTGTTGCTGATCGCTCCACTTGCTCATGCGGAAGCGTTTGACCCGAAAACCCTGAATGACGCTGTTATTGAGAAATTCTTCTCATCCAACCAGTACCTCTGTTTCGTCGTGACGAAGGGCGGGAAGAAATACCTCGTCATCCGTGATGACAATAGCAAGAGACCCAAATTCATCTACGAGGCTGTCGGCCCTAAGGAGAAACCGATATTTGAATTGCTCTGGGCGGAGGACTGGATATGATCGATAGGACGCATCCGCGTCCTATCACTTTTTATCCAGTTTTGGGAGAGCAAACCCTCGCCTTCAGGCGAACCTTTTAAGAGGTGTTAAAATCATTTTCAATGAAACTGTATCGAACCGGCCCCCACACGGTCTTCGATCTCAAATACC
>Ga0172379_10003474_pt1 | contig 25048 bp, 20 predicted proteins | sample GrowelOW334metaG_FD_119756 | JGI IMG/M metagenome (GOLD analysis project Ga0172379, IMG submission 119756) | Groundwater microbial communities from an aquifer near a municipal landfill in Southern Ontario, Canada - Groundwater well OW334 metaG | ecosystem: Environmental > Aquatic > Deep...
AATTGCCACTGAATTACCGGTACTCAATATCTCATAATGATACTTCGTATCCGGTTGAAGCCCGGAAATAGTGATTTCGTGACTGGTCACTAATTCTGAATTGTACACCTCATCTCCATAGTCAGTGGTCAAACCGTAACGTACTTTAGAATCAGCGGCATGATTGGTGGTCCAAGAAATCAAAACTGAGGTAGTAGATATATTCGCAACCTGTACATTAGTAATAACCGTATTTTCTAACTCACTGGTTGTAACCAGATTATCGGCTGACTCGCCCGTGTTGCCAGTCGCATCCGTTCCGGAAATCATGAAGTGATATGAGGTGTTGTCAGCAAGCCCGACTACAGATACTTCATGTTGTGTAGTTCTTTCCGAATCGCCGATTGTAATGTTTCCATAGTTATCTGTCAGACCCCAATAGATAATACTGGTTGCCGGCTCATTACTTGTCCACGATACTGTAAATGAATTTTCACCGGGAGTAATAACAATATTGGAAAATGTCGGTACAGCAGTATCAACAGTTATTCCATCACTTGTAATTGACTCTAAAACTTCATTATTTGCATTATATGCTCTTACAGTAGCATAATAAGTAGTTCCATTGGAAAGCGTCAATCCGGTTCGGGTAAAGTTTTTACTAACGCCTACGTTGGTGTAGTCAATAACTTCATTGCCTCCCGACGTAGTACCTATGGCATAAGCAAAATAATCAATATCCTCATCTGTTGCCGTAGACCAATTTGCAGAAAGCTGAGTAGTATTATTTGTTAAATCGCTATCACCGCCGGTACCGTCATTAATTTCTGAAAAATAAATGGTCCATGCAATTTGCGCGCCGTTAATTTCTCTGTCAAAATTTTCCCCGCTTTTATTACCGCTGGCTTGGGCAAATGTCCAGTTTATCGCCGGACCGTTTGCGTTAACATTATAAACGACATTGGCATCTGCCCCATCTGTAGCGGAATCAAAAATCACATTACTATAAGAATCAGTTGAATTCAACCCTAGCAGCGAAATATAGCTGGGACTGGAACCCGCGCCAATATTATCAAAAGTACCGTCTGACAGTTCAGATACTGTTGCGGTGGAAGTAATATTCAATCCTGTCGCGTTAAGATAATCAAAATCATAATATCTGGCGCTGATGGTACCGGCAACATCCATGCCAAAGTTTCCGGTGCTCAGTCTGGAAATTTGAGTCCGGTTACTGTCTGCTGACTGACCCAGAATCAGCAAGGAATCAGCCTGATCAACTGCAAATGCGGCGCCTGGACTGAGCCTGATATTCGCCTGTCTTTCACTTCCCCCTGAAAGATCAGTGCCGTCAAAATCTGTAGCATACGCCCAATATTCATTGGTGCGGGCATTACATGATCCGTAGATATTTAATTGCCCATTAGTTGCAATATGGTCAAAAGATTCCAAACACCCGCCGCTATCCACTGTTATCGTACTGGCATCTGAATTCCACATTCCAATTCCTTCATTGGCACCGATTCGCAATGTGCCATACGTGTCGCTGACACCAGTTTTTGTATTAATCAAATCTAAATCACTAGTACCGTTCAGATAAAGTGTAGATCCGGTCCAAGTCGTATTTGCACCAGCAATCGCATTTACAAAATTCCCCTGTACTTCAACCGTCCTCCCGCTCTCTACAACAAAAGATGTAGCTTTAGTGAGATTCAAATCATTGGCAACAGTTATATCATCTGACTGAATCGTCCAGCCGCCGTCTATATGATTAAACTCAACATCATAAAAAGGCGAGGTGCCCGCCTCAATGATTTCCCCGGTATCGGTTGTACTGAATGTTACCTTAGCGCCTTCATGGCTAAATGTACCACCACTATTCATCCAGCCGCCATTTACTGTAATATCATTTCCGCCGGATGAGAATGTTCCGCCTGATAAAGTAATAGACTCATGCAAATACAATGCCCCCGCCAACACCACTGAACCACCGCTTACTTCAAAATTTTCCAGTGATATACCATTACTTGTTAGTGTCTTGTCAGACCCATTCATTATTAAATGATATTCCGCAAAAGTCATTAGAGTACCGCCCGTTAAATCAAAATTGCCAGACACAGTCCAGGTCTGATTTCCGGTAATAAATATAGATTCCGCGCCGGCGCCGACACCAGTGAAATCCATGTCCCCACCGATCGTAATGTCGCCGGCATTAGTTGCTACAACGCCAATACTGCCAGTATTATCAGCAATTAATTTTAGCGCCCCGGAGATACTTATGGAGCCGGCAGCTGGCGTAACATTGTGACTTGTTGCACTGTTGAGATATGCTTCCACATCCCCGCCATAAGCCCGTGCTGGCATTATTTGATCACCGGCACCGCTATCTAAACGTAGGGTTGAAGAAATTGTTCCGGTGGTTGGAAAAGTGGTAGTTGTTTTATAATCTAGCCTTCCGACCCCACTGATTGTGCCATCCAAAGTCAGAGCGGAACCGCTTGTTTTGTCTAAAGACAATACTCTGCCGGAATTAATACTCACTGTATCACCGGTATCAACATCCAGCGTATTGGTAACATTCATGTCATTTGTCTGAATCGCCCACGTCCCATCACCGCCGTCACCTTGAAATACCGCATCATATAAACTACTCCCTCCTGTTTCAATTGTATTGCCGGAATCTATCGCATCAAAAGTAATTTTGCCTTTTCCCGGAGTAAATGTGTCATTATTATCATAGTTGCCACCAACGTTAACATTGGTGGAAAATGCCGGTGTCTGGATTTGCTGTTTAGCCCCGCCCTCATTCGTAATAAGAATTACTTCTGTATCTTGACCTTCTAAATTATCCACTACCGGAGCCAATAAACGGACAGCAAACTCAACCGTAATTACTTGGTCAGTAAGTACAGTCTCAGTTACACCCGCAAAAGTAAATATAGCATCCGTTGCACCATTATCAGCAAGTGAATAAGCGGTGGACCAGCCGGTAATAGCAACGGCATTATTAAGCGAAGTGTCGGCACGCCACAGTCGGGCAAGTAACCGATAACTACTATACTCCATCCGCCCCTCATAAACACTAGCAGTAGCATTTACAGTCCACGTGCCAGCAGCATAGGTGCCGGTTATACCACGGTTATCACTAAGCATATACCCACTCTTCTGAAGTGTGGTAGGATTCGCCGCCAGCCAACTTGTGCTAAGTCCATCCGGATTCATTATGCAGTACAACCCCGAGACACTACTAGAATTATCAGAACATCCGCCACCACCACTGGGTGACCCGGCCGGGTTAGTCAGTGAAAGACGTTTGTTACCTACAACAGCGTCGGCAGAAGAATTTGTCAGATAGTATACTTGTGCTTCTTCCATATCAACAGTGCCACCATCGATCGTAAAATTATTGGCAACGGAAAGCGGATAAGGCGATTTAATTGTTGCCGAACCACCACCGTCATTAATATTAAGATCATAGAATTCCGAGCTGGCCACTGAGTCCGCATCGCTGTTATCAATCATCTCCGATCCTGATGAAGCATTTAAAGTAGTGACATTTAATCCCGGATTATAATCCCCTTCATTTTTCCAAGTGCCGCTCACGGTCATAGAGTTATCGTTCATATTAACAACTGAATCATTACCGATCCGGAAATCACCTCCGCCCTGAGTTGTCACTGAACCGTCGGGAGTATATGTATCGCCAGTCCAAATATACGCATTAAACCCTGAGTCAAAACTGATATCCGTTCCAGAGACTACATATTTTACATCATCATCACCGCTGTCTCCCGTTGCTAAATTCGCATTCGTAATTGAACCGGTATCCGCTCTTAATATTACATAGCTCTGATACAAATTGACATTAGATTGAGATGTTTCATCAGTGATAAAAACAGTAGTAGCTTCTTCCGCTTCATCGTCCAGATAAACTGTAACAACATCCCCGGAATTTACATTTACCCCGTTAATCGCCCATGCGCCATTATTGGTTGTTATTTCTCCGGAATATGCACCCGCCCCATTTACTTTCAGTTGGACAGTTTTACTGGTAACACTCCCGTTGATTGGGATAGCATTAAAGTTTTGATAGGCAATACCTGAAATATTTATTGAAGTTGCTGCATCCGATTCACGAGGATGCGCAATATTTAATATTAAAATTACAGAAAAAATTAATACAAATCCGAAGCATCGCATAGTCCAGATCTGGTGCTTGAAATTGGTATAAGAACGCATATAAATGCCGAGACTAGTCTGTGGTGTTACTTTATGGTATTCCAATGCAAGATTTCTACAAAAAAGCGCCTTGATATAGGTAAGGATCTTTAGTATCGGATTTTGTTTTTTCAGATAATCTTCCATATTTTCCATATTTACAAAAAAAGCACGCAATAAACGTACTTGTTAACTAATAATTCTGTTGCGGCTTTTCTGGCTAATAGTAGCCAAAACAACCATCCCATTAGTTATATTCATTACCGTATTTAGATGATTTTTATTTTTGTTTCTTAGTCTATTATACTCTAAATTTTGCATTTTGTCAACATTTATAAATAAGTGTAGAATAACTAGTAGGATAATTAGAATACTACATACATGGCTAAAATAGGCTTGGCATTAAGCGGAGGCGGAGTACACGGATTAGCACATATCGGTGTGCTTAAGGTAATTGATAAAATGGGCATCAATATTTCTGCCGTTGCCGGTTGCAGCATGGGTAGTATCATCGGCACCGCTTATGCCGCCGGCAGGACACCGGAAGAAATGGAAGAATTCATTCTCTCATTAAAACTGCGCAGATTAGTGGACTTCTCTCTCTCCAAATTGGGAATCAAAAAAATGGGTAAATTTGAAAAGGCCCTAATTGATTTCATAGGCGTCAAGAACTTCAAAGATCTCCAGATCCCTTTATATATTAATGCTACGGATATTACCGATGGCAAAGAAAGAATTTTTTCTTCCGGGAATATCATGGAAGCTATTCAGGCAAGCGCCGCATATCCGGGATTCTTTGCACCCGTAAAAATCGGGGGTGACTATTACATTGATGGCGGAGTTATTAATAACCAGCCCTTTCCAATCCTTCCTAAGAATATTAAAAAATTTATTACAGTCAATATAATACCAAAAAAAACTCTGCAGACTCATGAAAAAGCATCAATTCTGACAGTTCTGGATATTAGCCTGAGGATTATGCAGGAAGAAATCGCCGATTTAAGACTGAAAGAATATAAACAGAAAAATTACACTATCATCAAACCTCATATCAATACTGCTAAGACTATTTCACCGGAAAAATATATCAGACATATCATAAACTCCGGAGAGCTTGTGGCACAGAGCCATGTTGCGGAATTGAAAAGAAAATTCAGAGGATAATAAAGATAAAAAAAGCTCGTGAGATGCATCAATTCATGAGTCTTGTTGTTTCGGCAAAGGTTACCTGTTTCCGCTCAGGACGTGCTCCACAATCCTGACGATGCCCGGATAGTACGGCTTCTTCCAGCAGTCTTCACACGCCGCACCCGATGAGATGAATACCAGTGAAGGCAATATCTGGTCATCCAGCATTGCTTCCACAATCACCCCCTTGCCATTGGCAATCACCTGCCCCATGCCGGTAAACTGTACATCAAGGTACGTCGTGTGGTCATCATCTTCAATGTCAATAACCGGTCGGTCAGCCGGCGGAGTCTCTACTATCCGGAATATTGCTTCCAGAATAGCATCACCGGTGTGTTCAATCGGCGGGATAAGGTCATCATCCTCCGTGTCATCCATTTGCCCATCCCCTCTGAGTTGTGCCAAAGAGCCATTCCTCCATAGATTCACTTGCCGCCTGTGCAAGTATTACACTATATCGCGGGTTCAGTTTTCTTGTCAATAAAAAAATCCCCAGAGTTTTCCGGGGGGGTGGTGGATATCCTGACCTAGTAGACCATGGAGTCGACGCGGCCGACCTTGAATACCACCTCAAAGAGCGCATCGTCATGCGGAAGAGCGGCGACGCCGAGTGCCTTGCGGGTCGGATACACGACCCCGTTGTCCAGGTTGAACTGCTCTCCCACCGATTCGAGAAACTCGAAGTAGAGCCGATTGAACAGCGTGGTGGTTTCGGCGTTCATGCCGACCAGGTAGGCTTTGACGCGCACCACGGTGCTCATGCTGTAGCCGGCAGCGACCACATCGTCGTAGGCCTGGCGCAGAGCGGCCCGGATCTGAGCCTCCAGATCACCAGCGAGAGGCTTGATGATGCCCGAGGTCTCAAAGATCACGGTCCCGCTGTACCCGGGCGAGTACGGGATCTCCGCGGTGATACGGGGATGGGGCGGACCGCCAATCGGCCGCCAGCACACAGGAAGAAACCCGATGTTCATCTGCCAAACCTCCAGATCCATGTGATAGTGGTTCGGGATAAACCACAGTCTGATAGGTTATCCAAAACATGTTATTTTGTCAATATTATTTGCAATCAAAAAACCCCTCAAACGAGGGGTCTTTTCAAATTCCCTAAAAACTAGTAGTCCCGACGCGGTCGGTTGTTTCTTCGCTTTTGGTGACAAGATCGGCAATAAAGCGGCCGATCGCCGTCCGGCTCAAATGGGAGTTCAGTAATTTCTGCTCCACACTCTGAGCAATTCCACTGACCCTGATAAGTTTTCCGTTGGCCAAAGTCTTGTTGTTGGTCCATTATTATATGACCTTATTGTGTTTTATCTGAAGTTCTTTCGGACAAAACACATTAACTAATTAGTAATTTAATTTTATCATGCGGATAGTGCTTGTCAAATAAAAAAACCCGTCCATTTCTCTAAGTTAGAAATCAACGGGACGATTAAGAACATGAACCCAGTTCTTGCAAACGAGCCGAATGCAATGGGCGACTAACAGCCAGTTTGCCTTGATTGAACCATCGGCTTGTCTGACAATTGATCGCCTAAGATACCAAGGCGCGTTCTTGACGACCAGATTGTCACCGCCGGTGTTCAACCAAATTTCGGTGAGATCAAGCCCGAGCTTAGCGAGGGACCGCACGGTACGCCAGTTTTCCCGCATGCTGAAAAGCCAGAATTCAAACAGTCCCATCCTTGGGAAAGTTCGGCGACGGGAGCTTCTGTTCCAGACCCGGAAGAATCCGGACAGCATCGGGTGATTCTCCGCAATATCAGTCGCGTATTTGAACCACACCATCTTGCGAAAAACCCGCCAGTACACATCGGTCCTGTCGGCGCTTACCCGCCGCATGATCCGGATGCAGTTCTCCTTGCCGAAGAATTTCCTCCAGGCATCATGGACTGCTGTCTGCCATTCTTCCCGGCTCATGTTGGGGTGGTTGGTGACCGGCTTGGCGTAGAAGTCGTAAGCGTTTAGGTCTGGATCCATCCATTCCCCGCTTACAAACATATTGTAGTGATCTTCTGATCCGGGAAGGGGCGTCTTGATTGAGAAATAAACCAGATCGGGTTCTATTTCCTCAATGATGGTCCGGACATCCTCGGCAATTGTCAGCGGCGTGTCGTGCTGGAAGCCGAAGATAAAGTTCAGGTGGACAAGATAGCTCCTCCGCCGGTAGGCTTGCATCATTTCGCGCAAGTCAGTCCGCAGATTATGATGCTTATGCACCTCCCTCAAGTTTTCTGCATTCAGCGTTTCTACGCCAATAGAAACTTCAACACATCCGGCGTCGGCCATTTGATCCACAAAACCTTCAATCCGGTAGGACGTAACGTCCGTTTGGATAATGAAGCTATTGCGGATTTGGTGTGTGGTTCGAAGTTCAATCATCGCCTGACAACGTTCCCTCCACAGTGGATCACGCGCCACGTTATCCTGACTGAAGAAGAATGTCCACACACCATCCTGCCAGTAGCGACATAGACCTTCCACGAAAGCAAGCAGTCCGCGTGGCCGCATTATGCCCCCCTGGACATTTCGGACAGTGCAGAATGTGCACGAATGCGGACAGGCACGGCAGGCTTCCACTATACCAAGCCCCAGATTTACATAGGCCTGACGGCTGACAGGCAATAGTCGGGGTAGCGGTTCTTCGCTCAGGTCAGGTGGGTCATTCAGATAGTTGTACACTCTCTGCAAATCATCCGCTAAAAAGTCCCGAAAGACTTTCTGAAGATGGCCCTCCGCTTCGCCGGCAAACAGCGAAACGCCGTTGTCGATCAGCTCTTTCAGACCCATGGCCTTAAAGGCACGTTGGTGGATTGGATCTCCGTTTTGCGGAAAGGTAGCAAACACTCCCGAGACATGGAATCCACCGACAATGGACTGGATTCCGCACTTCCTGAACTCAATCGCAATGTCTGAAGCACGGGGGAACTGGTTAGTTTGCACTCCAACCAGCATAACCAGGGTCCGCGAAGGAACCAGTTTGCAGAGACGGGAGATCTCCTTCGGCTCTACTTTCTTGACGCACTCGTCAAAAATCCGGAAAACAATCCGGACATTGCCGCCGAAGAATCCACCCTCCTGCAGATCAACAATCAGGCTGTAGAGCGTCGCCAGGGTGTTGTTGCACATTATCCCCTTCCTGTCTTGCACAACAAAACCGTTCCGGTCGTCAAACTTTGAGGGCTTGATCAGCACGATGTTCAGAATTTGCTTACGCTGAACAAACGCAGACCAAGCCACACCGACTTGTTTGGCTACACCTTTGAAAAATGCGATCACTGCTGGTCCCCTAATAGTCAGGAAGACCAGCTTCAGACTGACTACCAGAAGCCACAGTGTTAACCGCATGTCAGGTTTCCCTTCATTTCGGGTTCATTTTCATATCAATGAGCAGGAATTCATCTTAATTGCTTTTTAAAATATGGTCAAATAAAAAAGACCGCTCTCGACAGGCGGTCTTTTTTCATTGTTACAAAGAAGAACTTAATTGATCACGACCTGATATTCACCCGTAGTATTAATAGAATCTGAAGTTGATCCATCACAATTCTCTTCAACATACTTGTAGATAAAATAAACCGCTTCATCACCTATAGAATATCCGGCAGAAACCCAGACGTCGTTATTTTCGGGATATATACTGGGCGAATAGAAATCACCATTATCATAAGGTTTGTAAAACACCCGGATATTTATTGGTGTTTCCATACTAGCTTCGGCAACCGTAATTTTTTTAAAGTGCGCTAGCGATTGCTTTGCCCAATTATCAGAATCAGGAACAGTGCAGTCGGTATTATAATCATATATGGAGATAAAGTCCCCGTCATCAGCAGTATCAATTGTGCCTTCATACCGCTTTGTGCCGTACACAGCACGTCCGTCAACTTCTAACGTGCCTGCGATTTCCGCGTTGTCATTAATAATGAACGGTTTGTCATCACTTGTACCGGCTGTACTACCACGGTAAACTCTGCCGTCAATTCTTACATTGTCGCCGAATGTTACCGGTAGGTCACTGCCGTTTGCCCCGGTTGTATTATTGATAATCGTACCATTGAATGCGGTGACACCGCCCGTCCCCTGGTTGCCAACCTTAAGCGCGTCAACTTCAAAAGTGCCCTGTCCTCTAAATGTCGTCACGGCGCTCATGGCTACACTAGCCACGACAAATATGGCCAGAACGGAAAAAACTCCGACCACCACACTACGTGCTCGATTGTTCATATGGTTTGACGTTAATTTATTAGTAGCCAGCAAATAAATTGATGGCAGTACTCTCTATACTTTAATCTTATTCTTGTTTTGATAATTGGTCAAAACTTAAAATCTGCTAATATCAGCGACAATAAGTAAAGACCGTTTAAGGTTATCCTAATCATAAAATCGCCAGTCTTGACTTAATTGGCAGTTCAAATATAATTACCATTAAAACATTTTATTGTAATAATACATTTAACCTAAATGACTACCCCAGACGACGGTGACCCCCATCTATCTTCTCTAAAACAGGAGCTTTCACAACTCAAAGAGGCTATTTGGGAAAGAAGACCGATTTTTGGAGAAATTATCAGAAATAATGGTCAAAAAAACCTATACCAATATACAAAAGCGTTTCTTAATTTTAAAACCAGTCAATTCTTTACATCGCGTCAGTTTGAACTGATTTCCATAACAAATAAATTAATCAGCTCCCGGCTTGGTGAAGACGTCGGCAATGCCGTAGCCAAGCAATTAATTAAATACCCGCTAGTATCCACAACTGATCATCATGGTCCGATTGATCATCCTTTTTTTGTTAATTGCAATATAATATCCAGCCTGTCTTATCATGAACATAATGACCCTGACTTAAAATATCTGGTAGTCTTTCCGTTCGCCAGCGTTTCAATTAACAACCTATCCGCCTATCCCCGCGGGATATTGTTTCATGGGGGTATTAATGGGACAAAAAATTTGATTCGTCTTTCATTTTTCCCGGATAAAGAAAAGATGGGCGTCGTCTGCGGTACCCGGGCATATCAGCAAACAGATATTGAAAGAGCACAACAGGAACTTGAAAAAAAATATAAACAGGGAGAAGTAGCTCCTGATAAAAAAGATTCTATCCGCATGTTGCTGGATACCTTATTTGCTCATCCTGATATTTTAAATTCTCCAGATCTATCAACTCAAATAACCAAAATAAATTATCAGCTTTGGCCGCAGTTATTTCACACATTAAACCGTGATAATACAAATGAGAAAATCAAAGCGCCACAATTAATCTATCTGGAAATAGAGACGCTAGTTTCCGAAATACTGCAGAAATATCATTTTACCGACCAGCAGTCCTCTCTCTATCGTTTACTATTTGACCAGAGTTTCTGCCGCCAGGCACAAGAATTATTTGAAGGCATACCGGGCGCTTTTTCTACCACTGACAAATGGGGCACTTATTTATTCTGGGCTGTGAATGAAAAAAAACACCGCAAACGACTCCTGCTAGACGGTGATAAACTGGTCGGTCAAGATATCAATTACCAGCTAGATCTTACTCCGGAAGCTATCAGCCTGGCTTTGCAGCAAAAGAAGATATTCCCCAGTATGCTACTCTGCTATATCACAGTCGCGCTGTATTACGGCATGAAGTGTCTGGGCGGATTTTCCCAAGTGAACGATCTGCCCATGACAAAAATGGCTTGGCAAGAATTACTGTGGGAAAATAATCTGCTTGAAGAAGCTCTTGCTTTAGAAACCGTAAGTACAGCCAGTTACGGGGGAGACGGACTGGTACTTTCTTACTTACCGACCCAATCCGGATCGCTAGTACCGGCAACTGGCATTGATATGATACTGGAAAACATTGATACAAGATATGAAGATTATTTACAACTGGCAAAAAATATTAAATTGGAAGAAATACTTAATCCGATGCTGCCCGAGATGTACAGTGTAGTCTATAATGTTAAAGAGAGACTGCCGGAACTGAGCAATCTCACTCCGGAGCAAATAATCAAAGCCACCGGCCTGCAAAACAAACTGGTCAGGTTGGCAACGCCTTATAGTCAGCCGAAAAAGATACTTTATTCTACCATCAAAAGAATGCTGTGATTGTATAATTACTATCCTGCATGCATGTTGACAATATTGCCTCATAGCCGGGCAATTTTTTAGTAATTGTAGAGAAATGTTTTTCAAAAAATAATCGTTCTGCTAAAATACCCTTGTAAGTATTCATGAACGCAAATGAACCTAGTTGAACTAAGAAGAGAGCTTCGCGCGTACAGTAACCCCGAGCAGATCCAAAATCTACAAAGATTTTTTAAAACCGGGAAAGGGCAGTATGGGGAAAACGATAAATTTCTGGGGATTAGAGTTCCTCATCAGAGAACTATCGCAAAAAAATATAAACAACTTAACTTGAAATCTGTTGAAAAATTACTGCAGTCCCAGTGGCACGAGGAAAGGCTAACCGCAATCCACATATTAAATTTAAAGTATATAATCGCGGATGAGACAGAACACAAAAAAATATTTGATTTGTATTTCAAAAATATTAAGCATATTAATAATTGGGATTTAGTTGACAGTTCGGCTCCATATTTTATCGGAAACTATTTATTTAACAGAAATATAAATGTTTTATACAAATTGGTTAAATCAAATAACTTGTGGGAACGCCGGATCGCGATAATGTCCACATTTTACTTCATTCGGCAAGGGCAGTTTGAAGATACGCTGAAACTTGCTAAAATACTACTAGAGGACAAGCATGACTTAATCCAGAAAGCAGTGGGTTGGATGCTCCGGGAAGTCGGCAACAGAAACATGGTCACTGAAGAATTGTTTCTGAAGCGATACGGCCGTAAAATGCCAAGGACCATGTTACGGTATGCAATAGAAAAATTTCCCGATAAAAAAAGAAAGGGATACTTATATGACAATCGGTAAAAACGAATACAAAGCGCCGTTAAATTCCATGCTGTCTATTGTACTACCTTCAGTCTCCTTTGCTTTAATGATTTTTACCATCGGGCTTGGTATTGAACTGACCGTTTTTACGGCAACTGTTTTATTTATTATTATGCCGCTGGGCAGTATCGTACTGGCGTTTGTTACCGCCAAAAAGTGGAATGTTAGTTTAGGCAAAACCGAGGAAATATTTTTGCGCCTGGGATCAATCATCGCCGTTATTACTATTTTCAGCTTCTTTTGGATTAATTCTCTCTAATAATTAATCTAAATCAATATGAATAATGCGGAAAAATTTCACATGGGTGATGTGATTACCGACGAGGGAGAATATTCTTGTGTTTCTTGCGGATTTCAGAGACACTTTGAACCGGGGGATTTCTTTACCGAATATGCATCCTGCCTGGCCGGTACTGATTCCGGTCCGGAAGATTATATTGACGGACTGGAGATGTGGGAAAAAGTTGACGTATCCGAAGAATAAAAATTAAATTCAGTTGTTTTATATAAAGACCACCATTCATTGGTGGTTTTTTGCTAACAAATACCTTATCTTGACACTTATTCCGATTAACGATAAAGTACTGGGCTGTTAAAACAAAGGCTTTAAAATAAATGGAAATAGGGTATAATATAGAAATAAATGATAAGTTAAACAATGATTACAGAAGATTCTTTACCATTTTCACTCAAACAACTGATAATGGCCTTCCAGCGGAAACCGGCTGTTGAAGAAATACCACATGGAGTAGCCCGAATTCAGGTAAATAACACCATCAGCCGTGTGGCTTTTTTTTATGAAAAGTTCCGTAACGCTATTGATTATAAAGAAGAGAACTTGCTGCGAAAAAACGCAATCAGCCGAATGCTCAAACGCCGACTGGTACCCGGAGCGGATATTAACAAAGTGGCAAAACACCTGGTATATGAGCTGATCCGGGGCAGATATTTGCGGAACAAATCCGTTCCCGAGACAAAGATCCATGAAATAGCCCATACAATTAATAATTATGTCCTATTGCTCCATGAAGTAATCCGTGACCATAACGGTCAGGATTATTATGATTATCGTAAATGGATTCTGGATATCGCGGCTGTTGAACTGGAAACACAGCTGGTCAGCCCGCATCGGGACGCAGCAATTGTAGATTTCGCTTTCCGGACAATCACGGAAAATATGGAATGGGAAGACAAAAAAATACCCGAAAAAGATAAGAATACCATTCTCTATTTGGCGATCCATCGGGCGTTGATTAAATCCGACCAGCCGATTCTGATCCATCATTTATGGAAATTTGAATTTGGTGAATGGAAAAATGTGGACATGGAAACAATCCGCAGGGCAGGAAGAGAAATCGGCAATTTCAGAAAAGAATCCAATCGCATTCTAAATCATCCGCTCAACGGATACCTTTTCAATAAAATAAAAAAGACCTCCGTTTTATTTCAGGTATTAAGGGATGTGATAGAAAACAACCCCCAAACCGCCACATCAATAATTCTTGACCAGCAACAGCTTGACGCTCAAATAAGATCCGCGGCGGCCGAACGATATAAAAAAGCCCGCATTAAATTAGAGCGAAGCGTAAAAAGAAGTTTTGTTTATCTATTGTTTACCAAGACCGCGCTTGCTTTGTTGGTTGAACTTCCTTATGATCGCTTTTTTGTTGACAAAGTTAATTACACGCCGCTGTTGGTAAATATCATATTCCATCCATTCTTTCTGTTTTTCCTGGCCATAACAATCAATACTCCCGGCAATGATAATACGGAAAGGATTATCCGCGGCATTCATGGCATACTGTCAATAAATCCGGACAGTAAACCTAAATGGCGAATCCGCCCCGCAAAACGAAGAAAAATGACCATGTTTGTTTTCCAAATCATCTACGGAATTGCCTTTACGCTTTCCTTCGGCATATTAATCGCCTTCTTAACCTTCATTAATTTTAACTGGGTCAGTATATTATTCTTCATTTTCTTTTTGACCATCGTAAGCTTCTTGGGAATCAAATTACGCCAGGATAATAAAGAGCTTAGAATGCAGACTCAGAAAGAGGGATTTTTCAGTATTCTAGTTGATTTTTTTACAATCCCAATTGTCAGAGTGGGGCATTGGCTTTCTTTGAAGGCACCGAAGGTAAATGTGTTTGTATTTATTCTAGATGTAATCATTGAAGCTCCATTCAAATCAATAGTGCATGTATCGGAGCAGTGGCTTGATTATATTAGGGAGAAAAAAGATGATTTATACTAAAACATTACTGTCCTAATAATTAACATAAGAAAATGACAGCAAAAAATGCGTTAAAAGTTGTACTAATCATATCCATCGCCGGGTTATTATTTTCCGGATATCTTTCTTACATGGAAATTTTCCGAGGAGGATGCACAGATGCCATCGTAAAATGCTCGGTTGGCGACAAGCCGGTGGTGGACCTTGGAACTCTGCCAGCCTGTGTCTATGGACTGATTATGTATATGATTATATTCATAGTTACTCTATTAGGCATCAAGGGTAAAAAGGTAACTGCTGAAAAAACTGAAACCAAGCCAGAAGAACCAGTACAGACGGAACAATAAATCTGCAAAGAGAGCGTGCCCCGGATTATCCGGTGGTACGCTTTTTTGTTAGATCCTTATCAGAAAAATCGCACGAAAAGAGGAATCTTGCAATTCAGCTTGCGAGTGCTATCATTTATGTATTGTCTTTTAAATTATTTACTATAATAGTCGTTAATAACCAAAAAAGGCTTAAAATGCTACTAGAAAAAATCAATAATCCGAATAATCTGAAAAAGTTCACCATTCCGGAGTTGGACGAAATCGCAAAAGAACTGAGGGAAACAATTATCAATACAGTGGCCACTAATGGTGGCCATCTTGCTTCAAATTTAGGTGTTGTTGAGCTAACACTAGCATTACACTACGTGTTTGATTCCCCACTGGACAAGATTATCTGGGATGTCGGCCATCAAGCATATGTGCACAAGCTGCTTACCGGCAGATACAAATCATTTTCTACTTTAAGAATGTACCAAGGCATATCCGGATTCCCGAAAATTACCGAAAGTCCTCATGATGCTTTTGGTACCGGCCACAGTTCTACATCAATTTCAGCAGCCCTAGGAATACTAGAGGGCAGAGATCAAAATAAAGAGCGATTTAAAGTTATTGCCGTAATCGGTGACGGTGCCCTTACTGCCGGGCTTGCTTTTGAGGGCCTGAATCACGCGGGACAATCAAAAAAAGATCTGATTGTTATATTGAATGACAATGAAATGTCAATTTCTCCCAATGTCGGCGCTCTCTCCGCCTACCTGAGAAGGATTATGATGAGCAATGGTTATAATAAATTCAGAAAAGAAACCAGAGATCTGCTGAAAAGAATTCCGCACATTGGCGAGCCAGTTTTAAAAATAGCTCAAAAAGCCGAGGATACTGTAAAGGGGGTATCAATACCCGGCGTCTTATTTGAAGAGCTGGGGATTGAATATATTGGACCATTAGATGGTCACAAGATTGGTGATCTGATCTCCGTCATCAAATCCTACAAAGACGCCACGGGCCCGATCCTGATTCACGTAATTACAAAGAAGGGAAAGGGCTATGAACCGGCCGAAAAGAATCCGGAGATATTCCACAGCGCCAGCCCGTTTAATATTAAGTCCGGCAAAATGCTTCCGTCATCCGGACTGTCTTATAGTAATATTTTTGGCGATTATCTGACTGAATTGGCTGAAACTGACAAACGTATTATCGCCATTACCGCCGCCATGACCGATGGTACAGGACTAGCCGGGTTTGCCAAAAAATTTCCTGACCGTATCTATGATGTCGGGATTGCAGAACCCCATGCTGTCACTTTTGCCGCCGGCTTGGCAACGCAGGGGCTTAAACCGGTCGTGGCAATCTACTCCACTTTCCTACAAAGATCATATGATGAAATCATCCATGATATTTGCCTGCAGAATCTAGCGGTTGTTTTTGCCATTGACCGGGCTGGTATCGTCGGCAATGACGGACCTACCCACAATGGTAGTTTTGATTTTTCTTTTCTCAGACACATCCCGAATCTGATTGTTATGGCACCAAAGAATGGTTCAGAATTAAAGAGTATGCTAAAGACAGCTCTGGCTCTCAATAAACCGGTTGCTATCAGGTACCCGAGAGGATCAGAAAAAGAAAATCAGAAGGAGCTCCCAGTTGAAAACATTCCTATCGGCAAGTCAGAAATTATTCGCGAAGGTAATGATTTGTTGCTAATCGCCATCGGTAGTACAGTGGATACTGCATTGACCGCTGCAAATAAACTGGGTGAAAAAGGAATCAATGCCTGTGTGATCAATGCCAGATTTGTTAAGCCTTTAGATGCAGAATTAATTTGTAACAAATCAGAACAAATTAAAAAAATAATTATCATTGAAGAAAATTCAATTATGGGAGGATTCGGGAGCGCCGTACTGGAACTATTGGCGGAGAAAAATATAACGGGAATTCAGACAAAATTGATCGGTATCCCGGACAGTTTTATTGAACAGGGCACACAGAACATATTGAGAAAAAAATTAGGCTTAGACGCGGAAGGGGTAATCAAAGAAGCATTGATATTAATAGAAAAAAATCACAAATAGGATATTCGTGATTTTTTTCTCGGTCCGTTATTTGCATAACGGGGTTTTTTGTTTAATTTATTTCCACTTTCTGACCAGTTCAACTGCGAGTGCCACGCCGACCCCGGTAGCACCTTTGCCTAAATACGATTTTTCTTCTGTGCTCCATGCCGTACCGGCGATATCAAGATGAGCCCAGGTATACTCTTTAATAAATTCCAAAAGAAACGCAGCGGCAGTTATCGCTCCTCCCCCATTTCCCGTACTTGCATTACGGAGATCAGCCACATCACTTTTCATTTGTTTTGAATATTCTTCCCATAACGGCAGCTCCCATACTCTGTCACCGGATTCTTCCCCGGCCAGCTTGATTTTCTGCATCAGCTTTTCATTATTACCAAGCATCCCTGAAACATGCACACCTAAAGCATAAACACAGGAACCGGTTAAGGTTGCAAAATCTATTACCGCCTTGGGTTTATATTTTTTTGCATAATGCAGCGCATCAGCAAGAACTAATCTGCCTTCCGCATCAGTATTAATCACTTCAATAGTTTTGCCGGCCGCGGAACCGATTATATCACCGGGTTTATAAGCCTCACGTGAAACAAGATTTTCCGTAGCGGGCACTAAAGCAACTATATTGATGGCGATTTTTAACTTGGCGATTGCTTCAATCGCGCTGATCACCGCCCCGCCACCCGCCATATCAAACTTCATTTCATCCATTCCGTTTCCGGGTTTCAGTGAAAAACCTCCGGAATCAAATGTTATTCCTTTACCAACCAGCGCCAACCAATCTTTAGATGATGGTTTACCTTTGTATTCCAGAATAATAAATTTCGGCGGATGATGCGCACCCTGTGAGACCGCCAATATTGCTTCCATTTTTTTCTGCTTCATTTCCTCCTTGTCCAGTATCCTGCATCGTACCTTTGATATTTTTGCTACTTCCTGTGCCATTTCCACTAGATAACCGGGGTTCGCTTTATTTGACGGATGATTGCCATAATCCCTGGCACGATTAATTGCTGAGGCAATTATTTCACCCTCTTTTAATCCTTTGGTGAACAATTTGTCCGGATAATTTGTATAAAAACAAAGTTCTTCAACCCGGCTTGGTAAATCCTTCTTTTCTGTTTTGTATTCGGTAAACTGATATTCGGAAGTAATCGCACCAATCACAAGCGATTCGGCAATTTTTTCTGCCGATAACTTTACACCAACCATTTTTGGCAGAAACACACCGATATTACTAACATTGCTTTTTGCTAAAGTCCTTATAGCAATACCCATTCCTCTTTTTAGTATTAACGAGGATAATAGTTTTTTCTTCCCCAACCCCACCAACAGTACGCGGGTAAACCCCAGCTTAGTGCCGGTATTAACCTCAACTGTTTCTCCTTTTTTTGCTTCAAATTTTTCTTCTTTGATTACCGTCTGCAAAATATCCTCTAGCTCTTGATCAATATGTAATACTTCTTGAGAAAGCAACTTCTCCTCAAATAAAAACAGGATCAGCGCCTGTGCTTTTACTTCCAGTAATGGTTGATTAAATTTGGAAATTTTCATAGTACATGTAGTATATGGCAATAAAATTACTTGTCAATCTTTTAAAAAGAGGTGCTTTTTGAGCACCTCTTTTGTTTTATTTTTTACTTATTCCATTGAAGCCCTGATTTTCTCCACTATGTCGTTTAAATGATATTCACTCTTAGGCAGATAATCCTTCGCACCTAGCGAAATACCTCTACTGATATTACTCTTCTCCGACAGGTTGGAAATTATTACTGCCGGAATATCTTTAGTCTTCGGATCACTCTTAACTGTCTTTAAAATCTCAAATCCGTCGGTGTCTGGCAGAATAATATCCAAAATCAACAGATCAAACTTTGAAGCCCTGATTGCTTTTAATCCTTCTTTGCCGGTTGAATGCGCCTCTACTTCAAATCCTTCCATGGTTAGTTTTGACTGCAGGGCATACAGAAGAGCAACTTCATCTTCAATTATTAATATTCTTTTCTTATTTGCCATATTTTTATGCTAAATAGTTACGCTATATTCATTATATGTTTAATCAATAGAAATGTTAAGTCCCGAATTTACGCCGTGGGAAGCGTAAAATAGAAAGTGCTTCCCTGTTCTTCAACAGACTCAACGTTGATTATGCCGCCGTTACCTTCAATTATTACCTTGGCAATGGCTAAACCAAGTCCCGTGCCTACCGGTATTCCCGTTTTCAGCTGACCTTGGGTATTAATCACCTGCGAAAAACTCAGGAACAAACTGCTGATCTTCTGTTTCGCAATTCCGATTCCATTGTCGGTGACTGCCACTAAAACAGAATTCCTGATATCCAATACTTGCGGCGATTTGGGAGTAATGAACCATTTAATCCCCGATCTTTCTGCAATTTCATCAATATGCTTACCTTTATTAACATACACCGCCTGCATGTTTATTTCTCCGTTTGCCGGAGTAAATTTTATTGCATTAACCAGCAAATTCGCAATGACCCGATTGATTGAATATTCATCAAAAGGAACCGAAGGAAGATTCTCTGCAATTTGATAGTTCAGTTTAATCCCCTTACCCGCAGCCAATACTTTATAATTCTCGTTCTGAATCTTAATATTAGACTGGATATCACCGATCTGTTTATGGATAATGAATTTACCCCGATCAAATCTCGCGACATCTAGCAAATTGGTGATCAAATTCAGCATGTTTGTTATACTGTGGTCTATGGACTGGTGTGCTTTAACAATTTCTTTTGGGGAAACTTCTACTTGTTCATTCAATAACTCAATAATCATACGAACCGCTTCCAAGGGAGACCGCATATCGTGCACCAACATGGTTGTAAAATCTTCCTGCATCTTTTTAGCGTCACGCGCTTCCTGCAGAGCCTTTTCTAATTCCAGGTTATTTTGACGCAATAATTTTTTTGCTCTGGTTATTTTAGTCATACCCTGATTAACCAAGAAGGAGATGACCACCATGACAAAAGATACAAATGCGATCCAAATTATTACTACTTCCGGCGGAAAGTAATAACTGGCTAAGTAGTATGTTCCGGAAATACTAAATAATGATATTATGCCGGTAAAAACAAACAAAAAATTTGGGCATTCCCAAAGTGATAGACCTTCATCACGGCATTCTTTGACAAAATGCAATGATTTGAAAAAATTTGATTGTTGCTTTTTCTCCATTAAATAAAAAAGATAATAATTATCTATCCCAGTTCCTCAAGCTTTTTCTTCCGGTCTCATATTATCCATAGCTTCATCCAATGTATTTTTTGTCTCTGGTGCTAATTCATTTCCTTTTCTACCTAACAAAATTTCCTTGCTTGTTTTTAATGGTTCGCCAATTTCTTCATCAATACTACCCGCTTCATTATTGCCATAACCATCGTCCAATATTTCCTCACCAAGATCATCATCAGCATCAATGTCTACTCTACCCGGATTGAAATCCGGTATTTCCTTGGACATTTCAAACAATATTTAATAATCTTATATATAGATTAACACAAATTCACTCATTTGTAAATCAAAAAATATTTTACCCTGTTGACATTTGCCTTTTTCTATGCTACAATGAAATTGAAAATAAAAACAAAAAACAATTGAGATGCAAAAAAATAATATCTTAATTCAAGAGACAATCTTGTTACAAGGAACGATTGAAATTGAAAAATGGACTACAAAAGTTTCTTGGTACGAGAATTTTGTTAAAGCACTCTCCTCTTCGCTACGAGTGTTTTTTTAATTAGTAATCATATTAATCTATGAAGTTAGATGATTTATTGTTAATTGCTGTTGAGAAAAGAGCTTCCGACCTTCATCTAGCAGTAGGGAAACCGCCAATTTTGAGGATTGACGGGGCGCTCGCGCCGATTGATGACTTGGAACCGATTACACCAGATGATGCAAAAGAAATTATCTTCGGTATTCTGTCGGAAATACAAAAAGAACGTTTAACAAAAGATAGAGAAATTGATGTTTCATACGAAATTCCTGAAATTTCCCGTTTTCGTGTAAATATCCATTGGGAAAAAGGAAACATCGGATTAGTTGCCAGGGTGGTAACTTCACTGACTCCTACCATGGAAGAGTTGGAGATGCCCAAAGTAGTTTATGATTTACTTAATGAAAAACAGGGATTAATCTTGGTCACCGGACCGACAGGCTGCGGAAAATCCACGTCTTTGGCCGCCATGATTAATTATATAAATACTACCAGAGCGGCAAATATTATTACACTGGAAGATCCGATTGAGTTTATTTATAAAGCTAAAAAAAGTATCATTAAGCAAAGACAGCTTGGTTCGGACATGCTGTCATTTGCCGAGGCCTTAAAACACGTCTTGAGACAAGACCCCAACGTAATTCTAGTTGGAGAAATGCGCGATTTGGATACAATTGCCGCCACGATTACCTTAGCGGAAACCGGGCATCTGGTATTAGCAACTCTACATACTTATAGTGCCGCACAGACTGTTGATCGTATTATTGATGTCTTCCCTCCATACCAGCAGTCACAGGTCAGACTCCAGCTTTCCATGTTTTTAAAGGGTGTCATCTCACAACAGTTAATACCAAAAATAACCAAAGGCCGAGTGGCATCCAGAGAGATTTTGATTAACACTCCCGCCATCAGTAATCTAATCAGAGAAAACAAAATTGCACAGATCAAAACAGTAATCCAGACCGGGGTATCAAGCGGAATGAAAACAATGGATCAGGACCTCAAAAGATTATATAAAGAAGGTATCATATCGGAAGAAATAGCAAAATCCTATATGATGAACCCGGAAACATTAAAATAATATACCTAGCAACCTAAAAAAGGGCTTAAACAAGCCCTTTTTGATTCATTAATAACTCTTGATAAAAGAAAACATTTATGATACGCTCATTGTGATTTGCGCCTGTAACTCCAATTTTAATCCCACGGGTAGTTGATTACATGCGCCCGTAGCTCAATTAGATAGAGCGCGTGGCTTCGGACCACGAGGTTGGGGTTTCCGCCGGAGGCGGACCCGCCTTGGGCAAGCAATAAGCAAATCACATTTAATATTTTTATTATGCCCCCGTAGCTCAATTGGATAGAGTGCTTGGCTTCGGACCAAGAGGTTGTAGGTTCGAGTCCTACCGAGGGCACCATAGATTGATATATAAATATATATTTGGGAGCATAGCTCAGTTGGTAGAGCAGTTGCCTCTTAAGCAAACGGTCGGGGGTTCAAATCCCTCTGCTCCCACCAAACTATCTCTCTCACAATGAAAGAGATTTTTAATTTGTAAAAATAATATTAGAAGGAATTGAACGGGCAGAAGCAAGACAATCCTGAGACGAAGTCGAGGGAGTAGTCGAGCGTCGACGAATGCGACCATAGGAGCATTTGTCGCTGCCCAGGACAAGGAGTTCCGCAGCAGCGGGACGACGCGAAAATCCCTCTGCTCCCACCAAAAAAGTATCTTGAATTATCAAGGTATTTTTATTTAAATAAATATTTATATCTAAAATTTGAAGTCTATCCGAACGCGCTGGAAGCGATGAAGAGAGGGCAACAGACTTCAAGGCGCTTCGCGAAAGCAAATCAGGTGGTGAGGAACTGTCGCATTATAAATAAAAATCTCCCTAAATTCGGCAGTTTTATATTTTCAAATATTCTATTTTACCAGATACCGATAAACATTCGTTTCTCTTTTTGTAAAACCAAGTTTTTGATAAAGGCAGTTAGCAGCTTCACGATCCGGACGCGAAGTAAGGTCAACGGTTCGTGCTCCTAACTTTCGGGCTTTCTCAATTGCCGTATGGCATAATTCTTTACCAATTCCCTTCCCGCGTTCATTTTTATCAACAACCACATCTTCAATCCAGGCACGAACCCCTGTCGGAATCCGGAAAACAATCAAGGTTAAACAACCAAGTATCTTCCCGTCTTTTTCAGCGACAAATAGAGTATTTTTATGATCATCAACAATTTGTTTTAAATCGTTCTCGCTTGGCAGAAAAGCTGATGACGACAGTTGGGATATCAGCTTGTGCAACGCCCTGACAATATTTGGCGTTATCTCTGATATTTCTTTGATGTCCATGTTATTAACTTCTGATGCTATTTATATCTTAACAGTATGATTAATGTAACGTGTTGTCAAATATTTCATTTTTATACAAAATAGCATACACTATAAACATGACACAAAAACAAATAACAGCTGATTCAGCAGATCAGGGGAAAAGACTAGATAAATTTTTATCCGAACGTCTTTTAGATTATTCCCGCTCCTTTTTACAGGCACAGATTAAAAACGGGAGTATTGCTTTGAACAATAAAAAGCCCGAGCCGGGAACAAAAATAAAAGCGGGCGATAAAATTCAAATAATTTTAAATATGCCGGAAAATATTTCCATAAAACCGGAGAATAGTATTCAATTAGACATTTTGTTTGAAAATAATGATTTCCTGGTGATTAATAAACATTCCGGCATTGTAGTACATCCTTCCGAGAGCACACCGGCACACACCATTGTAAATGCTCTGATCGCCCACTATCCAAATATTTCTGAAGTCGGAGATGATGCAAAACGACCCGGGATTGTACATCGGCTTGATAAAGATGTCTCCGGGGTCATGGTTATTGCTAAAAATCAGAAATCATTTGAATTTTTAAAATTACAGTTTCAGGATCGGAAAATTAGAAAAAAATATACCGCACTGGTTTATGGTAAAATGAATCCTTCAGACGGAATGATCAGTGCTCCCATCGGCAGATCAACAAGTCAGCCAAACCGCATGTCGGTGAAAAAAATCGGTGAGGGTAAGGAAGCAATCACTTTATACAAAACAATCAAGATTTTTAATAATTATTCACTACTTGAAATAGAAACAAAAACAGGCCGTACTCATCAGATCCGCGTACATCTTCTTTCCAGAGGCAATCCGATTGTCGGTGATAACACCTATTTCTTAAAAAAAGCTAAGAAGAAAGCGGAACTTAACCGCATCTTTTTACATGCCTACAGTATTCAATTTCGTGGTTTAAATGGTGATTTATTGAGATTTAAGGCGGATATCCCGACAGATTTGAAACTGTTCCTAAAACAGTTGACTTAATAAAAAATTATGTTATACTGCTATTCGTTACATATATAATTATTAGAATTTTTTTGTTATGACAAAAGACGAGACTAAAGAAGTTAAAGAGAAAAAAACTGAAGTAAGAGAGATACCTGCAATTGAATCTGGTAATATCGTTCGCGTACACCAGAAAATCACTCAGGGAGACAAAACTCGTACACAGATTTTTGAAGGCATCGTTATTGCTAAAAGAGGAAAAACCAAGCCCGACAAGACTATCACTGTCCGGAAAGTCTCGGATGGCGGTTACGGTGTGGAAAGAATTTTCCCGCTAGAATCTCCTAACGTCCTCAAAATTGAGGTGATCAAGACGCCAAAAACACGAAGATCCAAGTTGTATTTTTTGAGAACACAACCTCGCAAGCTAAAAGAACTGAAGGACAAGTAGCACGCTCGGGTGGTGGAATTGGTATACACACTAGGTTGAGGGCCTAGGCACTTCTTGTGCGTGCGGGTTCAACTCCCGCCCCGAGCACCACCATTATGGGTTCGTAGCTCAGTTGGTTAGAGCGCTTCGTTTACACCGAAGAGGTCAGAGGTTCGAATCCTCTCGAACCCACCACATACCGAAGAGGTCATCCCGCGGACGCGGGATCGAACCCACCATTAGCTAAAATATATGATCAAATTCATTTTCGGCATTATCGGGATTGCAATAGGATCACTTTTGGTGATTAAGACAGAGTGGTTTTTACGCTTTTTCGGTCGGATTGAATGGGCGGAAGCGCATTTAGGCTTAGACGGAGGTTCAAGCCTCTTCTATAAGCTGCTGGGGATATTGAGCATTATCATCAGTTTCATGTTGATGACCGGCATTCTGGAGAATATCTTCCAATCATTATTTTCGTTGAGTCCCAAGTAAATATTCACGGGCCCGTAGTTCAGCTGGTTAGAATGCCTCGTTTGCAACGAGGAGGTCAGCGGTTCGAATCCGCTCGGGTCCACC
>Ga0172379_10003475_pt1 | contig 25044 bp, 14 predicted proteins | sample GrowelOW334metaG_FD_119756 | JGI IMG/M metagenome (GOLD analysis project Ga0172379, IMG submission 119756) | Groundwater microbial communities from an aquifer near a municipal landfill in Southern Ontario, Canada - Groundwater well OW334 metaG | ecosystem: Environmental > Aquatic > Deep...
GGCTGCGTATGAAAATTGAAACAGATAAAGCGGAAATATTATCGGGGATCCGTTTTCAAAAAACTTTAGGTTCACCTATTTCGATGCTGATTAGAAATAGCGATTGGGAAAATTGGATTGAGAAAATGTCTCCCGAAAACAAAATAGGAAAAGTCGAAAAGATTACGATTCCGAGACCGGGACATGCTGATCTAGTTGGAATTTCAAAATATAATTATGATGATATAAGAAATTCGATCGAACGCTCAAGCGCAAGAGAGACGGCTGCCCGTGTGGCTGTTGGAGCACTTGCCCGCAGATTGTTGGAAGAATTTGGAATAACGATCGGGAGTTTTGTAGAAAGCATTGGAGGAATTTATCCAAAGAAAAATTTTGCAGAAGAACTTTTTAGTAATCAAAAAGACTTTGATGCTTGGAAACTTTCCGAGTGGGCGGATAAAAGTCAAGTCCGTGTTTTGGAGACTGAGCACGAAGAAAAAATAGTCAGGAAAATAAAACTTGCTAAAAAACGGGGTGATACCTTAGGCGGAACCTTTTATGTCGCCGCTTCAGGTTTGCCTGTTGGCTTAGGAAGTTTTGTTCACTACGACACTAAACTTGACGCAGATATTGCTCACGCGTTCATGTCAATTAATGCGGTCAAGGGAGTTGAGATCGGGACCGGATTTGCGTGTGCGGATGCTTTCGGTTCAGCCTCGCACGATGAAATTATTTATAACAAAAGTATTTCAAGAAAAACAAATCGAGCCGGGGGAATTGAAGGTGGCGTTTCAACCGGCTTACCGGTAATTGTTAAAGCCGCAATGAAACCCATAGCAACGTTGATGAGTCCTATTGCTTCAATTGATTTGGCAAATTTTAATGCAGTTAATGCAAGAAGAGAACGAAGTGATTTTGTAGCTGTTCCCGCATGTGCGGTAATTGGCGAAGCGATGCTGGCATGGGTGCTGGCAAAATATTTCTTGCAAAAGTTTGGTGGTGATTCTCTTGAAGAAATTAAGGATAACTATCATTCTTACTGTAATAAACTCGAAACAAGAATCCGAAAAAATTTCAAATCACGATGATAGCAGTACAAAAATTTACTTTTAGTCCTTTTTCTGAAAACACGTTTCTTGTTTGGGATAAGCAGTCGAAAGAGGCAGCCATGATTGATCCGGGATGTTTTTCTGCTGGAGAAGAACAAGAATTGAAAAATTTTATTCTTGAAAATCAACTTTCGATTAAGTATTTACTCAACACACATTGTCATCTTGATCATATCTTCGGGAATAATTTTATCCTAAAAGAATTTGATCCGCAATACCTAATTCCCGAACTTGATAAACCGCTTTTAGAGAATGCACCGGCGCAGGCGCGGTTATTTGGGCTGGAGATGGCTGCGGTTCAGCCTTCGGATAATTTCCTTTCTGAAGAAACTGTCTTATCTCTTGGGGAACATGAGGTTAGGTTTTTATTTACACCGGGTCATACACCGGGAGAATTCTGTATTCATTTCCCCGGGGATTCAATTTGTTTTACCGGAGATGTGTTATTCGAGAATTCAATCGGGAGAACAGACCTGTTAGGTGGTAATTTTAGTACTCTGATGAAATCAATTCAACAAAAACTTTTTACACTGCCGGAAGAAACCGTAATTTATCCGGGACACGGCAATTCATCTACCATTGGGAACGAAAAACATTTCAATCCTTTTTTTTATGTTTAATCTTAGTCATAAAAATCAGGTATCGGTTAAACAGATAATTAAATAGTGCATATGCGTTATTCCGATCAGATAAAATAATTTCTATTTTCACTTTGTCAAAAGAGTTTTCTTAGTAAATAAATCTACTTGACCGATTGAATTAAAATTCCTATGTTTCGGTCAGAAAACTTAATTCAAAAAACAAAAAGGAGAACAGTATGAAAAGAACGTACAATTTTATTACGGCTATTATTTTTTTCGCGTTTGTTTTTTCCGGAGTAGGAAAAAGCCAGGATCTTCAGGAAACCTTAACTAAACTTACCGGTAATGCCGGGGAAGCTTATGTTTCACCAATCATTTCCGCTTTCGGTTCTAATTTGAATTCAGGCTGGGTTCATAAATCTCCCTCCTCTAAAATATTTGGGATAGATTTAGAAATTGGTGTAGTTGCTATGGGGACAATGTTTGGCGACAATAATAAAACATTCAGTTCAAGCGGAACATTTCGATTCAGCCAAAGTCAAGCGCGAAGCATTATTGACAATAGTACTCATGATCCTAAGTTGGCGTTTATGACAAGTGCTCAAAAAGATGGACTTGCTGCAAAAGTTGCACAGCAAGATTTTACAGTTGGAATCAGTGGTCCAACAATTGTTGGGAGTAAGGAATCTGAAGTAATGGTAGGTTTTTCCGGTGCTGATGTTTCATACAATGGTTTAACTTATAAAGTTGACCCTAAAGAAATTGCCACCGGTGCTAAAGGTTTCTTAGGAGATATTCCTGCGCTTCCAATGGCTGCTCCTCAATTTTCAATCGGAACAGTTTACGGTACAATGGCAACGTTTAGATTTTTACCAAGTGTCAATATCCAGGATTTAGGTAAATTCAGTTACTTTGGATTTGGATTGCAGCATAATCCTGCTATGTTCATTCCGGTTCCTTTGCCTGTTGATATTTCGGCTGCTTTCTTTACTCAGACTTTAAAAGTAGGAGAAATATTTAAAGCCACGGCAACTACATTTGGAATTTATGCAAGCAAAACATTTGGATGGGCGTTTTTGTCAATTGCTCCTTTTGCCGGAGTTTCGATGGAAAGTTCAAGTGTTGATGTATCTTACGATGTAAATTATGCGAGTGCAATACCTGGTGGTGTCTCGGTTCCAGGTAAAATTGCTTTTACTATGAAAGGCGAAAACAAAGCTCGTATGACCATTGGGACATCTATTAAATTAGCAATACTAAATATCAGCGCAGATTATAGTTTTGCAAAATATAAGGCGGCAAGTCTCGGAGTTAATTTCATTTTCTAAGTTTTATTTTTAATTTTGAAAAGGCAGTCAAAATTTGGCTGCCTTTTCTTATTTTAAACAAAAAGAAAAATTTATGAAAACTAAAATCGCGAAATTAAACAGGCTAAGAGCTTCATCTAAACTTGGTGGTGGTGAAGATAAAATAGAAGCACTTCATCAAAAGGGGAAGTTAACGGCGAGAGAAAGAATAGAAATTCTTGTGGATGAAGGTTCCTTCCAGGAAATTGATGTTTTTGTTAAACAGCGGAGTAAAGATTTTGGACTGGAAAAAATGGATATCCTTGGAGATGGAGTGGTTTCCGGATATGCAAAAATTCATGGGAAAGATGTTGCCATATATAGCCAGGACTTTACTGTTCTTGGCGGTTCTCTGTCCGAAACAAATGCAGAAAAAATATGCAAGATCATGAACACTGCGATGAAACTTGGAATTCCGATAATTGGTTTAAATGATTCTGGAGGAGCGAGAATTCAAGAAGGTGTGAGAAGTTTGGGTGGCTATGCTGATATTTTCTTATTGAATACGCTTGCCTCGGGAGTTGTCCCTCAAATTTCAGTTATTCTTGGTCCCTGTGCCGGTGGAGCTGTTTATTCGCCTGCTATTACAGATTTTATTTTCATGGTGAAAAACTCCAGCTATATGTTTGTTACCGGTCCGAATGTGGTGAAAACTGTTACTCATGAAGATGTTTCTTTTGAGTCTTTAGGTGGGGCGGAAACTCATGCTTCAAAAAGTGGTGTAGCACATTTTATTTTTGAAAATGAAATTGAAACGCTTACTCAAGTTCGAAAATTAATGGAATATCTGCCTCAAAACTTTATGGATAAACCGGAAGAAAAAGAATACGACATCGCAACATTATCGCCTCAAAAAAAATTAGAAGCAATTATTCCGGATAACCCTAATAAACCTTATGACATGAGAGAGATCATTTTCTTATTGGTAGATGGAGACTCATTTTATGAAGTACATAAAAATTATGCTGATAACATTATTGTCGGCTTTAGCCGAATCGGTGGAATGTCGGTTGGAATAGTAGCAAATCAGCCTTCATGTTTAGCCGGAGTACTTGATATTAATGCATCAGTAAAAGGGGCAAGGTTTGTCCGTTTTTGTGATGCATTTAATATTCCACTCTTAGTTTTGGAAGATGTTCCGGGATTTTTGCCGGGGACAGACCAGGAGTGGAATGGAATAATCCGGCATGGTGCAAAACTTCTTTTTGCATTTGCCGAAGCTACCGTTCCGAAAATTACCGTCATAACGCGAAAAGCATACGGTGGAGCGTATGATGTAATGAACTCAAAGCATATTCGCGGAGATTTTAACTTTGCCTGGCCTACCGCTGAAATTGCGGTTATGGGTCCTAAAGGTGCGGTTGAAATTATTTTTAAAAAAGAAATCGCTGCGGCTGAAAATCCTGGATCAGAACTAGACAAAAAACTCAACGATTATGTGGAGAAATTTGCAAATCCATACATTGCTGCCGAACGGGGATTTATTGATGATGTAATCATTCCTTCAGAAACAAGAGGACGTATCATTCAAGCCTTTTCACTACTGAAAACAAAGGTTGATACCAATCCGAAAAAGAAACATTCAAATATTCCTTTGTAAATATTTGTAATTGTAAGTTCTTGTTATTTAATAACCTTACAACATTTGTTTAAAATTTTACTTGACTTCCAAAGTCTTTTGTTTTATTTTGTAATGTATCTATTTAACAATCGGAGTGAGAATGAAAACAACCCCACTATGGCTTGTTGTTGTTTCTTTATCAGCTATCGCATTATCATCATGCGGAGTCAATAAAGAAATAGCAAAAGATGAACAGGCCATTACAGCTCGACCGGAAATTCAAAAAAGTGAAATAGTTTCCGAATTATTAGAACAAGCCCGCCAGTCCTATGTATCTGCGTTAGCAAAACAAGAAATCAATAGTGTTGCTGAGGCAATTAACAGTTACGAAAATGCTCTTCGTATAATAAACAATTTGAGTTATTATCCAGGTATAGAAGAGAACGATGCTTACACAGAACTTTCAACCTCAATAATTGATGATTATAAATCATATATTGATGGACTTCCTGAACTCCCCGAAAATGTTTCCTTTGCAGCTTTAGAAGAATGGATCGGGAAATCAATTCCGGAACTTGAGCTTGCATCGAACAAAAAAGTTTCCGAACCAAGAGAAAAAGTTGTTATCGCTTCTGAAATTCCCTTAGTTATCAACGACGAAGTCCAACAATGGCTTGATTATTTTCAAGGTCGCGGGAAAAAACATATGGCACTCTGGATTTCCCGTTCCGGGAAATATTTCCCCGTTATGAAAGAAATATTTGCAAAAGAAGGGACTCCTCAGCAACTAATGTTTCTTTCGATGATTGAAAGCGGAGTTAACCCAACTGCGCGTTCATGGGCGGGAGCCGTTGGTATGTGGCAGTTCATGCGTTCTACCGGAAGAATTTATGGTTTAACTTCAGATTTCCATTTTGATGAACGAAGAGATGTTTTCAAATCTTCTCAAGCCGCTGCAAGACATTTAAAAGATTTATATAACTCTTTGGGTGATTGGTATCTTGCTTTAGCCTCCTATAATGCAGGTGAAGGAAGAATTCAAAGAGCAATTAAGCGTTCGGGTACAACTGATTTTTGGGAGCTTCAAAAGTATTTGCCTAAAGAAACAAGAAGTTATGTCCCTCAATATATTGCAGCTACGCTTATAGCGATGGAACCTGAAAAATATGGTTTTACAGACATAGAATTTCAAAAGAAATTAGAGTTTGAGACGGTTAAAGTTTCCGAAGCAATTGATCTGGAGTACTTTGCGAGTGCGTGTAATATCTCTGCTGAAGAACTCGTCGACTTAAATCCAGAATTGACTATGAATTCAACTCCAGCCAATTATTCTGGTGGCTATGATTTGAAAATACCCGTCGGGTCATCAAATTTATTTGCATCTGCTTTGGAGAATGTTCCTCAAAGTGCAAAACGTCAATTTGCTTTTCATACGGTAAAGAGAGGGGAATCAATTGCTAAGGTTGCCTCCATCTATGGTATTTCAAAAGAGGATTTAGCTGATGCTAACAATGTCTCGGTTAAAACCCGATTAAAACGCGGGGTTAAATTAAAAATTCCTTATAAGTCATCCTACACCGCTTCGGATTTTGCATACAACTCTAATGAAGCCTCGGCAGTTGAAACTCCAGCTGAATCAATAGTTGCTGATGAAGAACATGTTTCTCCTTATAAAAATTTAAATAACGATAAATTAGCTCAACTTCCTTCGCTAATGAATACTTCGAATGAAACTGCTGATGCAGAACCTCTTTCGGATGAAAATGACGAAACAGTTGAACAAGACCAACCAATTCAATTAAGCCCTGCCGGAAAGGCTGCTGTTACTTATAAAGTAAAACAAAACGAAAGCCTTTTGGGAATAGCCGATCTTTTCAATGTAAGGGTAAGCGATCTTAGAAACTGGAATAACATCCCGTATACGGAAACGATCAAAGTTGCACAAACTTTAAAAGTTTTTGTCCCTGAAGAAAAGGCAGATTACTATGCAAGCTTAGATAATCAAACTTCGCAGGAAAAAATTACCCGTTCATCAGTTGATGTTAGTAAGCGTGTATGGACGTATTACAAGGTTAGAAGAGGTGATAATCTTTCTTCAATCGCATCGAAATATAAAGTTAGTGTTGCTGTTCTTAAAGACTGGAATAATTTATCTTCTAACCGGGTATTCCGTGGACAGAAAATTAAAATTAGCACAGAAAGTAATAGAAGCAATTACGCTTCGGCTCAAGAACAATCTGAAAATACTTCTTTGACCCAGAGAACGTTTAAATACAAAGTTCGTCGGGGAGAATCAATTGGGAAAATTGCCGACAAATTTGGTGTAAGAATTAATCAGATCCGGAAATGGAATAATCTAGCATCAAATACTATAATGACTGGTAAGGTATTAAAAATTCACAGTACTGAATCAGCTGCGATGGGTGATGCAATTTCAAAAACACCTGGAATTTTAACTAATTATACTGTTAAAAATGGTGAAACCATCGGGCATATTGCTGAAACATTTCATGTCTCAACCTCCTCCATTAAAAAATGGAATGGGTTGAAGAGTAATAAAATTCTTGCCGGACAAAAATTAAAAATTTATAGTGATAATGCTCCTCTGGATAAAAAGATTCATACTGCAACGAAGAAAAAATCTTCTAAAAAAAGTTCATACGTTGTAAAGAGGGGAGATTCGCTCGACTCAATTGCTAAAAAATATGATGTGAAAATTAATGACATTAAACATCTTAATAAATTAGTTTCTAATAAAATTGTCGCTGGACAAAAGCTAGTACTCGATTAATCGTTCTTTTTTTATTTATTGACCGTTAGGGGTGTTGTGGCGCCATTTGCTCCATGACTGAGATCATACCCTTTAACCTGATCCGGCTAGTACCGGCGTAGGGAAATGGAATTATTTATTTAATTTAAGCCGCCCCTAAAAAGACGGCTTTTTTTTTGGAGTATCACGATGATGAAATATATTTTAATTTGTTTATTAGTTGCTACCGTTGCTTTTGGGCAGCAAAAAACTTTATCCGGAAGAATTGTTGATTCTGAATCAGCTGAACCGTTGGGCTCTGTTAATGTTCGAATTAAACAAACTGATAAAGTGATTCGATCGGATGATAAAGGTTTTTTTCAAATTCCGGAAGAGAACGATATTCCCGAAATTGATTTATTGATTTCGCATGTTGGATATGAACAGGCTACTGTTCGCATTTCCACAGCTACCTATGCTAAAGATTTGCTCATTCAATTAAAGAGAAAACTGATTCCCGCGCAAACCGTTTTAGTTACCGCCTCGGTGAACAAGATAGGGGAAACACCTGCAACCTTTTCGGAAATTACCGGAAAAGAGATAGAAAAAAAATTCTCTGTTCAAGACATACCGGAATTTTTAAGTACAATTCCGTCAACTACCTATTATTCCGAAAGCGGGAACGGGATCGGGTATAATTATGTAAGTATCCGGGGATTTGATCAGAGGAGAATTTCCATTTCGGTAAATGGCATCCCACAAAATGATCCCGAAGATCATAATGTGTATTGGGTTGATTTTTCTGATATTCTTGCCTCAACAGATTTTATCCAAGTACAGAGAGGTTCCGGAGGAATTTTCGGATATCCTGCTATCGGCGGCTCTATCAATATTATTACTTCCAATTTCTCTATGAATAAGTATATCAAAGCTTCTTCAATGTTGGGGAGCTACCATACCCGGAAGTACAGCGTTTCTGCTTCCAGCGGATTGATTGCTGGGAAATATTCCTTTTCCGGCAAAGTATCTCAAACATTAAGCAGTGGATACCGCGACCGTTCATGGGTGGATTTAAAATCATATTATTTTTCCATGTCAAGAATTGACGACAACTTTACGACACAAATAAATTTGTTTGGCGGACCAATCAAAGACGGATTAGTCTATAACGGATTGCCGAAGTTTGCCGTGAAAAACAAAAACTACCGGAAAGACAATCTCTCCTACTGGGAAGCGAATACTACCGACTTTACGTATTCAGATCAACGGCGGGATAAAGAAATAGAAAACTTTTCACAGCCTCATTATGAAATGTTGAACGAATATAAAATCAACGATAACATTACTCTTAATTCTGCCTTGTTTTTGGTAATTGGAAAAGGTTTTTTTGATTTCGACGGCTCGTGGGCTGATACTTCATACTTAAGGCTTACACAGAATGAAGGCTTCTCCAATATCCAATCTCCGGCAAATGCTTTACTGCGCGGTATGGTTGAGAATAAACAGTATGGATAGATTCCGAGGATTCAAATTAATCATGCAAACGGAGTATTAACATCCGGCCTGGAATTTCGCAGCCACCGTTCTTTACATTACGGCTCGATTGTTTCGGCGGAAAATATTTCATCCGGCAACATCATTAATTACCGCTACTATGAATTCAACGGAGGAAAAGATATTGTTAATGTTTTTGTAAATGAACAATATAAAGTAAATGAACAAATCGGACTGCTCGGTGAATTACAAATTGCTATGAATAAGTACCGTCTTTATAATGAAAAATTCATCGGAACAGATTTTTCAATTCGTAATTCTTTCTTTAATCCTCGTGTTGGGGTGAATTACAAATTCACGACTACCGCAAGCGCGTATGCGTCGTTTGCAAGAGTATCAAGGGAGCCGCGTTTAAACGATTACTATAACGCAGTTGAATCAAGCGGTGGAGCCGTTCCCCAATTTGAAATGAAAAGTGATGGAAGTTATGATTACACAAAACCTCTCGTTAAACCGGAAACGATGAACAGTCTTGATATCGGGTATTCTTTAAATGAACGAAAGTATCAACTGAATCTTAATTTCTTTTACATGTCGTTTGAAAATGAACTTGTAAAGAACGGCAGGCTGGATATTTTTGGCGCACCGATAATGGGGAATGCAAAACAAACCGTTCATTCCGGGATTGAGTTCTCTTCAACCGTAAAACCTGTTGAGAATTTGCAAATTATATTTAACGCTACATACAGCCAAAATAAAATTAAAGATGCGGCATCATTTATTACATATTACGATGCGGATGGAAATTCCTATGTAACAAACTTATCCTTAGATGGCAACCATATCGGCGGTTTCCCGGATATTCTTGCCAATGCTTCTGTCCGTTATTCTTTAAACAATTTTTACTTTCAACTTGACGGCAGATATTCCGGTAAAATCTTTTCGGATAATTACGGCGATCAACTAAAAAACTATTTGGCAAAATATCCCAATTTTGTTGATTACACCGATAATATAAACGATGCGTTTTTCGTACTGAATTTTTATACCGGTTATGAAGTGAATATTTTTAACACGCAAACAAAATCAAAATTGTTTTTACAGGTAAATAATGTTTTTAATACATATTATGCGATGTACGCTATTGGAAAAGAATTTTTCCCTGCCGCCGAACGCAATTTTGTAGCAGGTTTACAAGTAGGTATTTAAAATGAAAAAATGTTTGATCATCGGGAATGGAAAAGCGCCTGAAAAAAAGACAATTTTATTCCTGATGAAAAAAGGATACGACACAATTATCTGCGCTGACGGAGGATTGCGTCATGTGCATAAATTAAAGATCACTCCTCACTATATCATTGGCGATTTTGATTCGGTTGATAAAGACCTGCTGGAACGTTACCGGAATAAATCCATGATTATTCAGGTGAAAAGACAGGATAATACCGACATTGAAAAATGTTTAATGCATGCAGTTAAACTGAAATTTACAAATGCTATTCTCTTAAGTGTTACGGGGGATAGGCTGGACCATTCGTATTGCAATCTTGGAATTGCCTTGAAGTTCTTTAACAGAATTGATGTGAAAATTATTTCGGAAACTTCCATTCTTTCAGTTTATGAGAAACAAATTAGTTTGAGTACAAAAAGGGGAGAATATGTTTCTCTTTATGCGTTCGATAAGAAAACCAAAATAACCTCCCGCGGATTGAAATATCCTTTAAAAGAAACACCGCTTCCATTTGGCGTAAGGGAAAGTACCAGCAATGTAGCTGTTGCCGATAGTGTTACACTCAATATTAACTATGGTAAAATATTTGTGATTAGAGATTTTGAAACGATGAAGAAATATGATCTCTTTAGCTAGCCTTGATATTTCAATTATCCTGATTTTTTTTGGACTCCTTTTCTTTATTGGGTTCTATTTTTCACGGCGGAAAAGCAGTGAACCGGAAGATTATCTTCTCGGCGGAAGAAATTTAACTCTGTTCCTTTTTGTCTTAACAAATGTTTCTACCTGGTATGGTGGAGTTTTGGGGATTGCGGAATTTACTTACAATTATGGTCTGGCAAGCTGGTTTACCCAGGGCTTACCCTATTACATTTTTGCTTTTATCTTTGCACTTCTTTTTGCAAAAAAAATCCGGGTGGCTTCTCTCTTTACACTTCCTGAAAAACTGAGAGAGACGTATGGAAAAAAGGTTGGACTTCTTTCTGCGTTGGTTGTATTTATTCTTGTTTCTCCCGCTCCTTATTTGCTGATGCTTGCAAATATCTTTACCATGCTTTTTAAGACCAATTTACTTACCGGTTTAGCAATAGCGCTGTTCCTTATTCTTCCTTACATGCTAAAGGGAGGATATCGTGCAGATATTTATACCGATGCATTTCAATTCTTTATTATGTTCGGCGGGTTTATTTTGTTTTTTTACTTCTGCTGGAACTCAATTGGAGATTTTACTTTCCTCACGAGTAATTTACCTGCAACTCATCTTCAATTAACCGGCGGAGCTTCGCCATTATTTATTCTTGTCTGGTTTTTAATTGCACTCTGGACATTTGCAGATCCCGGATTTCATCAACGATGTAATGCTGCAAAGAGCGGAGAAGTGGCAGTAAAAGGAATTTTGATCTCTATCGTTCTTTGGGCTTTATTTGATTTTCTCACTACCGCAACGGGACTCTATGCAAGGGCTGTCTTTCCTAATTTGAAAAATCCTTCTCTCTCTTTTTTCCTTTTGGCGGATAAGATTTTATCTCCCGGATTTAAAGGAATATTCTATGCGGGAGTATTTGCCACAATCCTTTCAACGTTTAACAGTTTAATGTTTTTAAGCGCAACTACGCTGGGGAATGATTTTATTTCTCAATTATCGCGCAAGAATGATTCAAAAATTGTTTTTAATACTAAATTCGGATTACTGCTTACGGCAATTGCCGGTGCATTATTTGCCTACTTTATTCCTTCCGTAGTACAATTATGGTACACAATCGGGTCAATAGCTATACCGGGAATTATATTTTTGGTTATCGGTTCTTATTATGATTCATTTAGGATTGAGAAGAATTTTGCCGCTGCAGAAATTATTTTTGCTTCAGGAACGTCCCTACTCTGGTTCTTTGTTAAAAAATTTATACCAAACGAATCAGCATGGTTTCAAATTGAACCGATGATTGTGGGGTTAACTACAGCGCTGGGTATTCATCTCATCGGAATGGCAAGGATTAAAAGAATTTTCAAATGAGTTAAAACTCAAAACTGATAACTGAATACTGAAAACTGCTTCGCCGCGGCGAACTGAAAGAGGAATGATTCGAGTTGAGGGAGAAAAGTGTTTTGTAGAGATTGATTTAAATGATATTTTTAAGAAAGTTTTATTTGGATGTAATGAAAAAGAATGTTACGACTGCCGAAATAAATTCTTCTCCGTGGATAAAACCACTCTCACTAATCATCGGGATTAGTTTTGCAATCTATTTTGTAAACCGATGGATTGATTCACTCCTCATTCAAGCGAATTTAGAATCAATATTCTATATTTTTTTCAATAAAGATGTTGGGACACTTACCAATACTTTGGGCGGTCTGGGAGAATTAGTTACCGCTGTTCTAGCTATAGAAATTACTGTTATTGCAATCATCGTACAATTGGCTGCAACCAAGTATTCATCAAAAATTATGAATTTATTCATCGAGGATAAAAAAAATATTTCGGTTATCGGGCTTTTTATTATCACCGGAGTAAATACAATACTAGTAACAAATACCATAAGATCAGATTTTGTTACGCTCTATAGTGTTGCGTTTAACTTATTGCTGATCATTTTTAGTTTGATGATTGTCCTTCCTCATTTTAATTATGTGTTCAATTTTTTAAGTCCGGATAATTTTCTTTCGTACGTTAAAATAAAATCAATTAAACTTCTTGATGATGTTATTTTAGGGAAAGAAAAGGATATTCTTAAGGCTAAAGGCAAACTGGCAAAACACATTAACTTCTTTGGTGATATTGCGCTTAACTCGGTTTTCCAAAATGATAGAGCGGTAACACTTTTATGTATAAATGCTTTACGAGAAATTCTCGAAGAATATTTAGACAAAAAAGCACAGTTGCCTGAAACGTGGTTTAAACTTTCGGGTGATGAATATTTTGATCCTGATTTTTCAAGTTACTCACAGTATGTTATGAATCAGATTGAGGAGCAAAAAGTATTAGTTGAAAGAAAAATATTCGGACTTCTTGAATTGGTATTTAACAACTCCCGGCTAACGTTGCGTGATGTAGCTTCCGGCGTGCTTCTCAATTCAGAACTTATAGCTATTAAAGCAATGCAGGTTAAGGATAAAGGGGCTTTGACTTGCGCATTCCAATATTTTAATTCTTACCTTCGTATTGCCATTAGAGAAAAAGATCCTCGTTCAGCATTTAACACGTTCGAACATTACCGGATTGTGGCTGAAGAATTACTAGTAGGAAATGCCGGAGAAGTTGAAAAAATTGCTTTTTATTTCCGGTACTACGGACAGGAAGCAAATAAAAACCAAGTATTCTTTATTCTTGAAACTGCTGCACATGATTTATGCAGGCTAAATGAAGTCGCCTACGATTTAAATGTCCCAAATCTTAAAACTCTTCTCATGCAATTTCTTCAACTTGATGAACCGATTGAAGAATCGAATGAGAAAGGAGTTGATACAAAAGAACTTTCTCTAATCGGAGTGCGCATCGCACAAGTTAAGTTGGCAGGGTATTACCTGTTGAAAGGAGAAAAGGAATTAGCAAGAATTATTTATCAGGACATGACCATTGAACCGATGAGCAGAATTGAAAAAATAAAAGATCTAATTTTTAACACAACTACTGAAGAATTCTGGGAAATTACTCCCCGCGGAATAAATTTTTACTATGTCCCGCCCGAAAGGCGTGAAGCTTTGAGAGAATTCTTTTCCTGGTTCGAGTGAAACGGATTTTATAAAATAAAAGTTGAATAATTTAGATTTTATCCATAAACTTGTGCACAAGTATTCAGATAAATTATTGTTACGTAGTTTTAACCAGGTCTAAGATAGTATACTGAAGTTAAGAATAATTGTCCTTTAAGAGCCAAACAAGTATTTTTTTTCAATAAATGTAAGGAGATAAAAAGTGGATTCACATACAAACAAGGCAAACAACCCAAAAACAGGTTTTGGAAAATGGATGGTTCATACGGTAATACCGAATTACGCAAACAACGTACAGGGTGTTGTTTACATGGGGGCTGCCGTACTTATTATCATTGTCGGGTTAAGAGGTTTGGGCTCGGTAGCCGGAAAAATTGCAATTGTTCCAAAATTTTTTTTAGGTGTTGACGGAAAGATTGATCCTAATTGGGTAATGGGAGCTTTATTTCTAGAATTTCTTTTATTGCTCGTGTTATCCCTGGTTACCTTTTTTACACCGGAAGATCAACATGGTTCTGTAGCCGAACATAATCCAAAAGCGGTAGAAAAATTTGGAATAGATGTAAACACAATCAAGCAAGAACTTTCACAACTGAAAGGAATTGCTTATGAAGATCTAAAAGTGATAGATGACTACGTTGAAAAAATGACACAGATATCAAAACGTTTAGCTCATATGAACCAAGAATATCTTGCCGCAGTAAATGAAGTAAAGCAAACATATAAAGCGGATACTTTTAGAGCGATGGCAATTGAAGAATTAAAAGGGATTGATGTATACGTAGATAAAATTGCCGGACTAACACAAAAAATTACCGGTATTAGAAATGAATACATGAAAACAATGAATGAATTCAAACAAAGTATTAAAGTTTAACCAAGTTGAGGAACAAAAATGAAGAAGAATTTAGTTTATTTTATCCTCTATCTTGTTTTGCTGACGGAGTTACTGGTTGTTATTACCGAGCGAGATGAATATGAAGACACACAGACAATTATAAGGCAGAAATTGCTTAAAAATTTAGTAACTGTCTTAAAGAGCCCAATTATAATGGCGATTCCGCAGAAAAAATCTGATTATAATGTTGGAGAGACAAACTCAAATGGGTTTACTGTTGTTATGACTCCGCTGGGTTTAGCTTCCGATGAAGAGAAAAAAGGAGTTGAATTTTTTATAAGTATAGCGCCGGGTGCTTCTAAACCTTCCGGATGGCCTGATGATATATTGAATTTAAAAAATGGAACTTCTGACTTTTGGATCGAAAAAAACTCGGAAGGGAATGGAATATTTCATGGGAGTTTTTCCAATGTTGGTGAATATGAATTCATAGCCAGATGCGAAGTTGCAAGGCAATATCCTAGTTATCTTGAAGGAACTCCCTTGATGGATTCTTTGAAAGTTGAAGTTCCGGATCTTAAGTCAGTTTCAAGCAAGCCAGAAAGTTTTTCTATCAGCGCGAAACGCCAAGGCGGTAAAGTTGCTAAAGGTATAGAGGTATATTAGGTCGTCTTAACATTTATAATAATCTTTTCTATAGGGGATTATTATAAATGTATATCTTGATTTAGTTCACAAATTAATTTGATAAGTTGTGATAAGTTTGATTAATTCAAAGAGAGTTATATGAAACACATTTCGTTTTTTCTTTTCATTATTATTCTATCTGCTTTTACTCTCGCTCAAAATATTAAAGTGCGAGATACAATCAGAGTAGCTGCATTTCAGAATATTGATGTGCCTCCACTTGTTCTTACAAATATTTTGAGGATCGATTATAATATCGACCTGCTTGACGCGAATCTTCAAAAAATTCGCGATTGTAAAAACTTCACTCAAAAACCCAAAAAGGAAGAATGGGCTAAAGCTACCGCTGGGCAAAGAGGAACTACATTTATCCTTTCAATTAAGGAATCCATTGAAAAAACAGGGACCTTTTATATCCGAATTGCGATAAAAGCTTCTGGCGAGAAGGGGGGGTTAAACGATGCATTTTATTATGCAGTGATTGTTGAAAATCCCACTCTCGCCGCACCGGTAACTATAAGATCCGATTATTTTTATAGTGAAAAAGAATCTTTTAGTTTTGCGACTGTTGAATTTAATGATATAACAGCTTATTCTTATAAGATTGAAGATTCGCGGGGAGGAGTTTTTTTAGAAGGAAAAGGACCGATAGTTAAATTAGATTCTGTTTTAAAAACCATCAGCAATGTCGGACAGGAAATGACCGTTAAGGGATTTTATAACGGGAAGCAGTTTTCGTTTATTGATCCGGTTACAAAAGCCATAAAGAACTCTGAATGGAAATTTTCAATTAAAGAGATAGATGTAGATGTTTTTGCAGGAGTATGGAAAAAGTACGATCCAAAAACTACCGATGAAGAAGGCGGTGATTTCGCCTCTATGAGTAATAATAATGCTAGAACCATTATGTTTACACTACTCGGGAAAAAGTCTGACGGAAGCGGATATATTTTTGCAAAGCCGGAGATACGAGGAAGCGTACAAGTAAGCTCTGAACCGGCGGAGTTTTTAGCCGGTACTTCAACTATTTCTTATGGTACAGTTTGGTTGAATGTTAAATTGAATGTTAGTGAAGATTACCTAAAAGCATTACCCCCCGAAGGGGAAGAAGTTAAAGTAACTATCTCTTTTACAACTGTATTTGGCACGAAGGTTACAAAAGAATACCATGCGACAGTTATTCTTTAAACTTAAAAGTGGTCTGATTAGAAAAAGTTTCTTTGTTATTTCCGTTTTTGATTTAATAACAAATTTATGAGAGAAATAAGAAAATAGATGAGTAATTATAAAGTCTTAGTCCATTCCATTTTTGTGATTGTAATATTATTAGTGATCTTTCCTGGCAGGAGCTATAGCCAAACAGATCTTAAGGAAATTTATTCCAAAGTTGAAAAAAAATTAAAACAAGATTCGACCTATTTAAATCTCTATAAATTACCTTTTAGTGCGAAAGATATCTCATTAACCGGACTAACTAACATTCCCAAATATGGCAAAAAGGATGTCCTTAACTTTAAATCAACTGATGGATATAGTTATGAAATTGAAATATTAAAACCAAATTCCGAAATTGATTCGCTGGTAGTGTTAAGAGTCATTCAAATTTTTGACAAAGCTTCTACCGGGCAGGTTGGAATATTTGAAAATGCTGGTGAAGCAGCTCCTCCGGAAGTTACTGATGCACTGACTTTTGGTGATATAAATGAATTATACTTTGAACACCCTGAAATTTATTCGAAACTTTATGAACTGACTGAACAGCTACTAGCTGATAATGACAATGAGGGAGAAGCTACCTTTAAAATTAAAATTGACGATAAGGTTAATAAAAGTAGGGGTATTTCAAGCGTGAACAATCAAGATTATTATAATTTTCTGAAAGTAAATTCCATTCATCGAATCCCCGACTTATCACTTGAAAAAAAAACGAGAAACCTTCGGAGAGCAGTTGCTACTGATGTTGCCCCTTTTCAGATAGACGCTTCATTTTCTCATTTAACTTTTTTTCATCCAATCTTGGGGCAAAACATGGTCTCATTTAGTCCTGAAATTAATTTAGGTGCAAAAGTTTTAAATGTACATCCTTTCCAGGCGATGTCTATCAGTTTTGGCGGCCGTTTTTTAATTAGTGTTTCTAGCAAAGTTCAAAATATTTTAGATGATTTCATTATAGATGGTAAAATAATGTTACGCGTTCCTGTAAATTTTTCGAGTGTTGCAAATAACCTCTTTTCACAGAAACCAAAACTTAATCTAAACTCAGGAATAATATTTGATGTTAGCACATCCCGTGCGTATGGACTCCCATTTATCAATTTTTATGCTGCAATCGGTTCAAAGGTTATGGCAAATCCAAAAATTAAATTAATAGATAAAGATGGAAATGACGTTGCATACTATACCTCAAGTCAATATGAAGGAAGTATGAGCTTCTATTGGAATTCGGATGAAGATTTAACTGTTAGGTTCCGGATGGACATTGGATTTGGCAGTTTTAACGTGATGAAAAAGAATTATGCTACGAATAATTTAGCTCAGGTGCATAATACAACACAACCTAAAGTAAAGTTTTATATTAACTTTTCTCCCCAAAAGAAAGATTATTTTGGTATGTATACCGGACTTTTTGACAATGAATTAACTCTTGGAGGTTGGGTAGGCATTCCCGAAATATTCCCTTTACAGACATTTAGGGTAGAGATCAATTATATAACTACTCCTTTTTTTAGAAGCATTCGAGAATGGGAAAACGAGGAAGGAAGTTTTTATATTCAACTAAGGTATAGATACGGATTATGAACTATTTAAAATTATTAACGGCATTTTTTCTTTTTACATGTTTTAATGTGCTCGCACAAAATGCTGACTCAACAGCGGAGAATGATTCTCCAAAGTTATCGGAAAATGTTGCCTCAGCTAAAAAAGATTCAACAGCGGCACTCACATTACAAAATCCATTGTCTCCAAAAGAAGAAAGAATTCAAAAAATTTATAGAAATTTAGAATACAATACAACTGCATTCAATGATCTAAAAAAAACGTGGGTAATTACAGACCCTATCTATGTTAGGGAAATATTTAACCGGTTTGTTGTTAAGAATGCCTTAAGACTTCATGGAGTTAAGCCTAGTACCGAAATTATTGAGAAAAAAGCTAAAGATATTTATGATGGAAATGTTTTTATTGAACTGAAAAAAAGATATTATGATAATGAAATCGAAGAACTGCGTTTTCTTACTGAAAGCAAATTAGAATCTCAAGATAGCAGCGATTTCTTTTTTGATCCTTACACTGATTTTGTTTTTATTCGGGACGTTTTGGGGCGGAATATGTATGAAGATATTAAACATCAGTTTTATGCATTAAATGATTTGACTAAAACTTATTATGACAATAAGCAAGCTTACAACTTTGATATCTTTTTGCATTTTTTTGAACCTGAAATTATGTTTTGGAAAACTACTACTAACGATAAAAATAAATATTTATTGTCATTTATTGGTCGCTGGGGCAATGACTATATTGGGTTCCCGGGTTGGTTTTATACAGATTATGTAGCCGGACTAAAGCTAACCTACATTGATTATTTAATTAACAACAGACCTAATAATACTTATTCATTTGAGCTTGGAACCGGCTTTCCTGCCCGACAACCACTCTTTGGAAATGAAAGCCATGATGTTGCAAAAGAGTTTTACCATACCGGTGCAAATTTTTACATTCGTGGAAGCGGCAATATTTTGAAACTTTTTTGGAAGAATAGTTATGATTTAGATTTTTATTTCCAAGGGTTGTTTTCTTTTACTGAATACACCGTCAAGGATTTTGGTATTCCTTATATAACTCAATTTTACTCTAATCGTAATAACATGACTTTTCTTGTCCGGAAGAAAGAGTTACTCCCGATAACGGATTTTACGGCGTTAGGTGTAGGTTTGGGCTTTTCAACCTTTGATGTTTATCACTATTTGTTAGACCCGGATCTTACTAAATTGATAGAGTTAAATCCATCCTCTTCTAGTAGGTTTAAAAAGAACATTGTCGGCGAAGTTTTTCTTACAGGAGAAGCAGGGTTATTAAATCATTATATTTCTCTCATAACAGTGCACAATATGACCGATTCGTATGGTCTTATCGGAACTCGAATGTTTTTTATGCTAACAAATACGGTAGGGTTTGATTTTAGGTTCTTTACAAGTTACAAGTTTACATCAACGGCATTGCCGTTTTACAGGAACAGTTCTTATTTAGTTTTTTCTCCTGTAATTAGAATAAATTATTAATTGTATGGCTTCAAGAGGAAATCATATTCACATTTTTTTGTGAATAGGAGATAGTGTATGCAAAGATTTTTACAAGTAGTTTTTTTATTGATGCTCTTCACAAGTTTGTTGTCGGCACGATCTATTACGGTTACCACTCCAAACGGTGGAGAAATTTTACAAGCCGGGCGTTCCACACAGCTACAGTGGATAAGTTCCGGTGTAACATTTGTAAAAATTCAATTTACTACTAATGACGGCTCCAGTTGGAGCGATGTTATTTATAAAACAGACGCAAGTTTAGGCAGTTATCAGTGGGATATTCCAAATAATCCGACCTCGCAGGCTAAAATTAGAGTAATTGATTTTGATAGCACTGCCTATGCCGACACTTCAAATGCAACTTTCCAAATTGTTCAGCTTTCTTTAACTAGTCCAATTTTAAACCAAAAAATTCAAACTGGAAAATCTACATCAATTCAATGGTCGGCAAGTTCAAACGTTGCTACAGTTAAGTTAGAATACTCAACAAACGGCGGAGGAACATGGACCACTATAACATCATTTCTTTCTGCATTACCGGCAAGTTATAACTGGACTCCTATTCCAAACACTCCTTCTACTACGGCTCTTGTCAGAATTAGTATGCCTTCTGTTCCGGCAGTATCGGATACGAGCGCTAATTTTTCAATTACTTCTCTTGCACTAACTAAACCGGTTGGCGGAGAGACTTGGTTTGCTGGTTCTGTTAAAGCTATTACATGGACTTCTGCTAACATCGCTAATGTTAAGTTAGAATATTCAACCGATAACGGTTTCAGTTGGGGGACAATTACATCAATTGTGTCAGCAACTTCCGGCACATACTCTTGGACACTACCGGCAAGCTTTTCAACAAACCAGGCACTAGTAAGAATATCCGACGCCTCAGCTTCTTCCATAGCTGATCAAAGCGGCAGCGTTTTTACGATTTCTTCGTTAACTGTTCTTTCTCCTAACGGCGGTGAAGGGTTTGCCCCATCATCAACGCAAACTATTACCTGGTCAGCGCCTTATTTTAACATGGTGAATGTTCAGTACTCAACGGATAATGGGGTTTCCTGGAATACGATTCAAAATTCCGTTAATGCAAGTCTTGGAAGTTTAAGTTGGAATCTTCCTGCTATTTCTTTTGCAAACGGAAAAATCAGAATTGTTGCAACCGATGACTCAACCAATTATGATGTAAGCAATAACAGTTTTAAAGTTGCAAGTATTGCCGTTACTGCCCCGAACGGTTCGGAAAACTTGCAAAAAGGATTTGTTAAGAGGATAACATGGACAAATTCATCTCCTGTTACAAGTGTGAATATCGATTTATCAACGGATAACGGCGGCTCATGGCTTCCCATTATATCCGGCGCTTCCGCTAGCACAGGTTATTATGATTGGACGGTCGGAGACTATCCTTCTTCTCAGGCTTTAATCCGTATCAGCGATGCGGCTAATCCAAATATTTCAGATCAGAGTGATGCTGTTTTTACTATTAAGAAATTAGATTTGACTTCACCGAACGGAGGAGAATATTTTCAAGCTGGTACCGTAAGGCAAATCACCTGGACTAGTGGAAATATTGCGAATGTAAAAATTGAATATTCAACGGATAGCGGTTCAACGTGGTCAACAGCAATTTCAAGTGTTTCTGCAGCAGCAGGAACTTATGATTGGACAGTCCCAAGTACACCAACCAATTTAGCTAAAGTGAGAATAAGTGATGCTGCAGCTTCAAGTATTGCCGCTACAAGTAGCAGTGTCTTTAATATAAGTTTACTAACTTTAGTTTCTCCTAACGGTGGTGAAAATTTTTCTGTTAGCAGTGGACAAAATATTCAATGGACCAGTTCTTCAATTGCAAACGTGAAGCTTGAATATACCACAAACAACGGTGTAACCTGGAAAACTATCATCAGCTCAACACCGGCTGCGCTATCATCGTATGCATGGACTGTGCCTAATGATCCTACAGTTTCTGCAAAAGTCAGGATTAGTGACGTGCTCAATTCTGCAACAACTGATGCCAGCAGTGCTGTTTTTACAATCAGTACACTTAAAGTAACTTCACCTAATGGAGGCGAGAAATGGGCGGTTGGAAGTTCTCAAACTATAACGTGGCAAAATATATCTTCTGTCAGCAATGTCGATATTTCTTATTCAATTGATAATGGGACAAATTGGATACCGATTCCAAGTGCTACGAATATAGCTGCCGGTTTAGAAACTTATACCTGGAGCATTCCAGATACAACAACATCTTCTTCTTTAGCCAAAATTAAAGTTTCGAACACACCGGACAATACAATCAATGATGTTAGTGATTTAGTTTTTACACTTGCAAAAATTAGAGTGACCAGCCCTAATGGCGGAGATACTTTACAAGTGGGAAAACAGTACAATATTACCTGGTCTTCTTCTAATGTTTCTTTGGTGAATATTAATTATTCTACAGATAATGGTTTAAACTGGACTACCTTTGCGCCTAGTATTTCTGCATCGGCGGGAACTTATGCCTGGACGGTTCCCAACATTCCTACTTCACAAGCTTTAATCAAAATTGAAGATGTACTATCTCCGGCTGTAGCTGATCAAAGTGATGCGGCTTTCAAGATATTTAAACTTGATGTTGTTTCTCCAAACGGTGGAGAAAAATGGGCGGTTGGAAATACTAAAACAATAACATGGAATAATGTTTCATCACTTGCTTCGGTAAATATTGATTATTCGACTAATAATGGATCAACTTGGATTCCGGTTACCACCAATATTGCTGCCGCCTTACAAACGTATGATTGGAATATTCCAGATACGTTAACTCCTTCCTCATCTGCCCGAATTAAAATATCAAGTTTTACGAGTCCGTTAATTTATGATGTAAGTGATAATGTTTTCACTTTTGCAAAAATAAAAGTAACAAGCCCGAATAGCGGAGATACGGTACAAGTAGGGAAGCAGTACAATATTGCATGGGATGCTTCAAATATTTCTTCGGTCAATATAAAAGTATCTACCGACAATGGAGTAAATTGGTCACAGATTACAACCGTTGCAGCATCTGTCGGCAATTATTTATGGACGGTAAACTCGAACCCAACTCAACAAGCTTTTATCAGAATTGAAGATGTGTCTGATACAACTGTGTTTGATCAAAGTAATGTAGCTTTCAAAATTGTTAGCCTTGATTTAACTTCTCCCAATGGAAGTGAAAGCTGGACAATTGGATCAACTAAGAATATCACATGGACAAGTTCCGGCATTGCCAATGTGAAATTAGAATACTCTACAAATAATGGCGTCAATTGGACAAGTATTAATTCTTCAGTTGTTGCCGCTTCCGGAAGTTATGCATGGACAATTCCAGGTTCGGCATCGTCTCAAGCATTAGTTAGAATTAGTGATGCTGTACAACCGTTAATTAAAGATTCTTCATTATCAACTTTTTATATTGGAACGCTTAGTGTAACAGGACCGGGCGCCGGAACGATCCATCAAGCCGGTAAAGCAATAACTGTTAATTGGACTTCAAGTGGGATTGATAATGTTAACATAGCATATACTACAAATAATGGAACTAGTTGGACAATTTTACCGGATGTCGTAAGTAGTGCGGCTGTTAACTCATTTACTTTCACACTTCCGGCTAATCTTAGTTCTACGCAAGCGAGAATAAGAGTAAGTGATGCTTCAACCGGGCAAATAAGAGACAGTTCAGGTATTTTTACAATTGCTTCACTTACCGTAACGTATCCAAACGGCGGAAATTATTTACAAGCTGGAAAGACCGATTCAATCAAGTGGTCAAGCAGCAGCGTTACAACCGTTAGAATTGATTATTCTAGTGACAATGGTAGCAATTGGAATAATCTAGTTTTATCTTATCCGGCAGTTTCTGGAATCTATAGTTGGGCTTTGGATGCTAATTATGATTCTCCAAATTTTTTAATAAAAGTGTCGGATACTGCCGATCCTACAATAGTTGACTCGAGTGACAATACTTTTAAAATAGGCAACATAACAAATATTGATTCTCCCTTAGCCGGTGATACCGTTTTAGCTGGCTCTATTAAACCAATTACGTGGGTGAACACCAGCAGCGTTACACAAGTTAAGATTGAATACTCAACTGATGACGGATTTAATTATAACATAATAGAAAGTAGTTATCCTTCAACTATCACCGGTGGGACATATAATTGGACAGTTCCTGCAGCTTTGACATCGACCACGGGAAGAATTCGTATTAGTGATGCTAACTCCAATTTGGGAATCAAAAGCATTAGCGGACAATTTTCATTTCTTTCGCTTACAGTTACCTCTCCCAATGGAAATGAAATTTGGCAGACCGGCTCAACAAATAATATTACATGGACAGCTAGTCCATCGATCGCAAATGTTAAGATTGAATATTCCAAAGATGGAGGACAAAGTTATACCTCAATTATCGCTTCTGTTTCTGCTGGTTTAGGAACCTATGCCTGGACGATTAGTGATACATTAATTGTAGCAAATCAGATGTGTATAAGAATTTCGGATGTGACGAATTCAAATATAAAAGATACAAGCAATGCTCTCTTTACCGTTGCGAAATTAAAACTCTTAACGCCGGTTGCTTCCGATTATTTGCAAGGTGGGAAAACCAAGCTGATTACCTGGGAATCTGCTTACATACAGAATGTTAGAATTCAATATTCATCAAACGGTGGCGGAAGTTATAATGATATTATTGCCTCTACTCCGGCTGCCGCGGGTTCTTATAGCTGGACAATTCCTAACACGGCTACCTCAAGCGCGAAAATTAGAATTAGTTCCGTAAACACTCCTACGATAGTTGATTCTTCATCTTTATTTAAAGTGATCTCCTTACAGGTTCTTACGCCCAACGGCTTAGAAAATTTACAAAGCGGATCGACGACAAACATTACTTGGTCGCCGGATGTTAACATTGATAGCGTTGTGATAAATTATTCGATCAATAATGGAATAAGCTGGAATAGTATTATTTCATTAGCAAATACAGGTTCATTTGTATGGACAGTGCCTGATTCTATAACTACCTCCGGAAGAATAAAAATAAGTGATAAAGCAGATGCAACAATTAATGACATCAGTGATAATGCTTTTACGATTTCAAGTTATGCAATTAGTAGTCCTCAAGCAGGCTATTACTGGCAGAGTGGAACAACACATGCAATTAACTGGAACATACAAAATGTAGCAACTGTAAATATTTACTATTCAGTTGATGGTGGCGTGAATTGGTTATCAGTACAAACTAATGTACCGACATCAAACGGAACATACAATTGGACGGTGCCGGCAATTGCTGCCACGAATCAGGCAATGATAAAAATATCGGATGTCTTAAATCCAACAAATGCGATAACGAGCGGACAATTTAAGATCAGTAATCTTGCCGTAACCACACCGAACGGTGGAGAGAATTATATAAAAGGATCAACA